>Ga0224741_10063_pt1 | contig 16203 bp, 20 predicted proteins | sample LIM_E_Water_Pos_FD_161629 | JGI IMG/M metagenome (GOLD analysis project Ga0224741, IMG submission 161629) | Enriched cells from gastrointestinal tract of the lab mouse from Pacific Northwest National Laboratory (PNNL), Richland, Washington... | ecosystem: Host-associated > Mammals > Digestive... | reverse complement strand
CGGCCAGCAGATCCGCTACGACTTCAGCGGCATCGCCAACAATTCCACCACTGCACTCACCAGTTTTTACTGGCGGGACACCCTGCCCACCCAGGCGGTGCGGCTGGACAAGATCGTCACCGGCACCTACAACGTGCAGGGGAATTACAAGATCGTGTTCAAGACCAACCTCAGCGGCGAGTACCGCACCATGTACGACAACCTGAGCACCATGCAGAACTATGTGCTGGACGCCTCTCCCGCCGCGCTGGGGCTGGCCTCCAATGAGTATGTCACCGAGTTTATGGTCTCCTTCGGCGTTGTCCCCGCCAATTTCCGGCAGGTGGAGGCCCCCAAGGTGTACTGCAACGTGGTGTCCTGGCTCACCGGAGGGACCCAGTTCGTCAACCAGGCGGATGTGGGCGGCGTGTACAACGGTCAGTGGATCATGGCCACCAGCAGATGGGTGACCAAGGTCTACAAGCCCTCCAAGCCCCTGCCCCGCACCGGCTATTAAGCCATTCCAACTGTACTGAAAGAGGAGCCGTCCAACCAGGGCGGCTCCTCTTCTGTAAATCGATCTATGACGAGGAGGAGTCAATATGAAAAGCAAGAAACTGATCCGCATTCTTATCGCCGCCATGGTGGTGGCCTCGCTCTGCTGCGTTCCCGCTTTCGCCGCCGGGGATGTGGCCTCCGCTGTGGAGAGTACCTGGTCGGACGCGGCGACCCAGATCAAAACCGTCGTGGACAACGTGGTCTTTCCCGCACTGGACATGGTTCTGGCCATCGCCTTCTTCACCAAACTGGGCATGGCGTACTTTGATTACCGCAAGCATGGCCAGTTCGAGTGGACCGGCCCGGTGATCCTGTTTGCCTGTCTGGTCTTCACCCTCACCGCCCCCTCCTACATCTGGGGCATCATCGGGATCTGAGCGCCATATGGCATCCGGACAGGAGTTATGGGAGGCCATACGGCGGCGTTATCCAGACGCCGTCCGCTTGGGCGGTGTCTGTTACCTTCGCTTGAAGGGCGGGAGTCTGGCAAAGGCTGAACTCACTTCCGGCATGGGCGGTTACAGTGGACTCCAACTGACGGTTTTGAATCCCCGCTCCGGTCCTGTGGATTCTCTGACCATCCCAAGCTGGGATCTGCCCCGAGTAGATCCCAGCTTGGGGGAAGACGCGGCATGGGATATCTACCGCCCCACATTAGATATAGACGCACTCACAGAAATAGCGGAGAAATATCTGCGTCTTTTTGATGAGTCTGACGCGGAAACGAGGTGATCTGACATTTTTATTTTTGATTTTGTAGCCTCCACCATCATGGACAACCTCATCGACTGGTTCTATGGACAGGTGGTGGGCTTTCTCGGCAATTTTTTCTCGGTCATGGGCAATATGGGCGTGGAGCTGTTCGAGCTGGACTGGGTACAGGCCATCGTCCTGTTCTTCTCCCAACTGGGCTGGGCCCTCTTCGGCGTGAGCCTGGTAGTCTCCGGCTTTGAGTTCGGGATCGAATACTCCACCGGCCGGGGGAACCTCCAGCAGACCGCTCTCAACGCCATCAAGGGCTTTCTGGCGGTCAGCCTGTTCACGGTCGTCCCGGTACGCCTTTACTCCCTGTCGGTATCCCTGCAAGGGACCTTCGCCGTGGGACTGACCGGTGCGGGGACCAGTATTGGCACAGTGGGCGAACGGATCATTGAGGAGCTGACCAGCGTGGAGAGCCTCACAGATATGGTGGGCGCTCCCAGCTTCGGCCTCAGCGTCCTCACCAGCCCCATCATGCTCATTTTCTGCATCATTATGATGGCCTACGCCGTGATCAAAGTCTTTTTCGCAAACCTGAAGCGGGGCGGCATCCTGCTCATCCAGATCGCGGTGGGGAGCCTCTATATGTTCAGCGTCCCCAGAGGCTATGTGGATGGCTTTGTCCAGTGGATGAAACAGGTCATCGGCCTGTGCCTGACCGCCTTCCTCCAATCCACGATCCTTGTCGCCGGGCTGATGGTGTTCCGAGAACACGCCCTGCTGGGGCTGGGCCTCATGCTCTCCGCTGGAGAAGTACCCCGGATCGCTGGGACATTTGGGCTGGACACCACCACCAGAGCCAACATCATGAGCGCGGTCTATACCGCGCAGGCCGCCGTCAATACCACCAAGGCTGTCGCCGCGGCGATCAAGTAACAGGAGGAAATAAAGACTATGAACCAACTGGTATACATTGCCTCTCCACTGTCCGGGGATGTGGAACAGAATCTTGACTTCGCAAGGCAGGCGTGCCGATATGCCATTGCTCAGGGGGTTACCCCTTTTGCTCCGCACCTGCTGTACCCCCAGATGCTGGACGATAATGATCCGGCAGAGCGGCAGCTCGGAATCGACATGGGGAACCAAATGCTGGAACTGTGCAAGGAGCTGTGGCTGTGTGGGGATCGAATCAGCCCTGGTATGAAAGGGGAGCAGACGCTCGCTGAAGAACTGGGTATTCCTGTGTGCCAGATCAGCACACAGGAAATCCTTTCTGTGGACTTTTCCCCTACAGAAGGGATAGGGATGACAATGGGGTAACACTTACTATGGGAAGCCTCTTCGATGGTATCGGCGGCTTCCCCCTCGCGGCAGTCCGCAGCGGCATCACGCCCCTGTGGGCCAGCGAGATCGAAACCTTCCCCATCGAAGTCACAAAACACCATTTCCCCGATATGGTCCATGTGGGGGACATCACCAAACTGGACGGGGCGAAACTGACGCCTGTGGACATCATCTGCGGCGGTTCGCCCTGTCAGGATCTCAGTGTGGCTGGAGCGAGGGCTGGTCTGTCCGGCGCCCGCTCCGGCCTTTTTATGGAACAAATCCGCATTGTGAAGGAGATGAGAACAGAGGATGAACGCAGAGGCAGATCAGCTGAGTCTATTCGGCCCAGATGGATGTGCTGGGAAAACGTGCCCGGCGCGTTCAGTTCAGGGACCCCAAAGGGCGAGGACTTCCGCATCGTCCTCGAGGAGATCGTCCGAATTAAAAGCGATTCCCTTCATGTCCCTGGACCTCACCCCTGGTCGTGGCAACCTGCTGGGCGAATCATACTGGGAGATGGTTTCTCCCTTGCTTGGCGGGTCCTCGATACTCAATACTGGCCCCGCACCCCTCAAAGAAGAAGACGTATATTCCTTGTCGCAGATTTTGCAGGCCGATCCGCCCCGCAAATACTATTTAAGCAGGACGGCCTGCCTGGGTATCCTCCGCAGGGCGAGGGAACGGGGCAAGGAACTGCCGCCACAGCTCCATGCGGCACTGATGGCACAGGCGGGACTCTCGCCTCTGGCGGCTCCGCCCCCTGATCCCATCGCCTTTGCCGCTAACCAGCGGGACGAGGTGCGGGATCTCCATGATGTGGCAGGATCTCTGGGGGCACAGCCGGGGATGAAACAGCAGACCTTCATCGCACAGGACTGCCTCACCCCCTGGGACACTCAGCAGGCCCGTGTGTTCACGCCAGAGAGCAAGGCTCCCACACTGACCGGGGCGGATGGCGGCGGAGGGCGAAATCCTGCGGGTTTGCTTCTTACTGGGAGTTTGACACCTTGGGATAACCAGCAGAGACGTATCACCACACCGTCTGGTGTTTCCCCAACAATCAACAGTGGCGAACAAAAGCCAGGTGGTTTGTTGTTTACCGCGGGGTTCTGCGCAGGAGCCGCACCCACGGCGGGAGGGATCGGTTATCAGGAGGAGTGTGCCCCCACTTTGAAAGCCGCAGAGAGTGGAACAAATATGGTGCCGTCTATCCTCTGCCTCAATGACCAGGGCGGCAGCGTCATGGAATGTTCGGAGGATGTGTCTGGTACCCTGAGAGCCCAAGAGCATGGACATCAGCCTCTGGTCTTTGACAACCATGGCCAGGATACCCGCTTTCGGGGACCTGTCGGCATTGCACAGACGGTCTCCGCCAGTTTTGGTGAGGGAGGCAATAACCAGCCATTGGTGATTGGAGTACAACAGGAAGAAACAGTCGAAGAAATACGGCCTGTGATTGAACTGTTTGAGAACCACGGGATTGACGCCCGTTATACCGGGCCGCATAAGGTATCGCCTACATTGACCAATCGAAATGGCACTGGAGGCAACAACCTCCCCCTTGCCCTGCAAGTGCAGGAACCCATCTGCATCTCAGGCAATGCAATCGACCGCCAGCCTCAGAACGGCGGCAACGGGATCGGGTATCAGACGGGCATCGCCTATACGCTTACCGCTACCGATCACCACGCCGTCTACTCCCGCCAGCGGGTAGATGTATTCAAGGACGACGATGTGGCCTCCACCGAGAGCGCCCGTCAGCACAAGGATGCCACCGATCTTGTCTGCCAGCCGGCCTATCAGGATACTGTAGGGGCGCTGACCAGCAGCGACCGCAAGGGGCCTAACAGCCAGTATGTGGGACAAGATAAACTGGTGGTGGACGGGCCGCTGCTCATCCGGAGACTGACGCCGCTGGAATGTGAGCGCCTTCAAGGGTATCCGGATTTTTTTACGGATCTTCCCGGCGCCTCGGACTCCTCACGTTATAAAGCGTTAGGCAACAGCGTGTCCATTCCTTGTGTGGAGTACATCATGCGGGGGATCGCCATGGCAGCCGCTTGTGCGTAGTGTCATTGTTGGTTTCGCTTTATTTGCAAAAACTTCTTTGTTGGTATGTGTGAATAGCTATTGACCATGCTTTTCGATATACTTGCCCTTACCAACAGCAGAAAGGAGAACCCCTATATGGCAGAGAATATCAAGAACCTCTGCGCGCCCATACCGGCAGAGCTGCACGCACAGCTTCGGGAGCGCCAGGAGGAGTCCGGCCAGACCCTGGGACAGTACATGACCTGGCTCATCACAACATTTTATAATCAGGAGGGAAAAACCACCATGAAAGAGAATCAGAGAACCGTAGCCTTCCAGGTATCCACAGAATTGTTCGAGGAATTTAAGGCGTACCTCAAGCGGAAGGGCATCAAGCAGAACGCCTTCTTCCTCAGCTGCATCCAGCGGGCGCTGGAGGAGGACGCTCAGAGCGGTGAGAGTGGAGCCATCCAGGAGGAGTAAACTGCTACCAGCAGGCGCTGGAGCAGTCAGGGCAACAAGAAAGAGTACCGAAAATGGATCGGTGTAAAGCGCATCTGTCGACAATCTGGGGACAGATGCGCTTTATTCTCTATTCCTGGCTATCGAGTAGGGCAACAAATTGTGCCAGATTGGATAAAAAACCTTCAGAGCCGTTTAACTCCATAAGAATGCGCTCCTGCTCATCTGGTCCAGTTGGAACATGGACTGTATAAATAAAGCCTTTTATCACTCCGCTCTGTTCTCGTGCCCAAGCATTTGCCACAATCTGCTTTCCATCTGGCACAAGGCCGTAATCCACGCTGATTTCCAGAATTTTGTCGCTGTCCAGCCCAAGTGTTTCAGCGGCAGGGAGCAGAAAGGTAAAATAACTGATCGAGTTGATCTCAGCCTCAAAAAAATGCGGCAGCATAAAGTCCCCTCCTTTTTTGATTTTATACAACTATACCATAAACAAGTGTGGTTGACAAGGATTGAGGTTTAAATTGGAGCCGCACCCAATCATTATAAAGAGGTGAATTATATTAAATGTATATCTACCCTGACAACCTGAGAGCGAAAGCCAAGCTGTGGCTGTGGGAACTGCGGGATGTGGCGGTCATCGGTATCGGCTTTTTGCTCTCTGTCCTTGCCCTGGCGAACGGGGCCGGGATGTTTTTGATGGTGCTGACGGTGCTATATGCTTTCCTCTCCATCCGTATGGAGGGGGCCAGCATTCTGGACTTCCTGCGCTGCGCTGTCTGCTTCCTGTTTCTGCACCAGCAGTATTACGAATGGCGGAGGTGAGGAAATGACGGATTTAGAACTGAAACAGTGGATGGCTGTCACCGAAAACAGCCGGTATCAATGGACAGAGGATGAAGTCACCCGGCTGAATGGCCGGGGTGCGCTCTACTATTTCGGCGGGGAGAGCGGCGTTTATATGCGCATCCAGCCGGGAGGGACGCTCTCTGTTGGGACCTATGAAGGGGCTTTTCCCCATATTGGAGAAGCGATCTTTACCCAAAAGGCGGCACAGGAATGCGGCAGCTTCAATCAGGCGCTCCAAAGAACGATGGAATTAGGAGGCCAACGGTTTTTGCAGGATATGTTCTCCGCCAAGCCTTCGCAGGAACTGTTTGAAGTCCAGAAGTTCCCTGATATGGGAATGAGCATGATGTAGGAGGGATCAATTTGAACCGAAAACAGAAAAAAGAGCTGCGGCGGCACTTGTCCACCCGGCAGCTCATGGGGATCGACCAGCTCACCGAACAGGGCCTGAAGACGGCCAGAGGTGAGCTGGTTTTTTATCTGGTCAGCCCGGACAACCTGTCGGTGCTGTCGGCAGAGGGCGTCCGGAGCCGTGTCCGCGCCCTGACGGAACTCCTGCGAAGCATGGAGGCGGTAGAGCTGCTGGCCCTGGACTCCCGTGAGTCCTTCCAGAGCAACAAGCACCACTATCAGAACCGGCTGGAGCAGGAGGATCTCCCCGCCCTGCGGGAGCTGCTGCGGCAGGACATGGGCCACCTGGACGAGATCCAGTCCACCACCGCATCGGCGCGGGAGTTTGCCCTCGTGTATCGCCGGGATGAAAAATCCGGTGAGGATGCCGGACACCTCAAACAGATCGAGAAACGTATCCGGGACTGCGGCTTTCACGTCCGTATGGCGGAGGAGCAGGATATGATGCGCCTGCTGGCGGTCTACTACCAGCAGGACGTGACCACCGAGCAGTTTGACCGCTATGACGGGGAAAGGAGCGCCAATGGCTAAAAAGCAGACAAAAAAGAAGAAACCCGCAGCAAAACCGCAGGTGGTTCCGCCCAAGGACTTTTTGGACATGATCGCCCCCGCCGCCGTCAAGTTCAATACGGACACCTACATCCTGGGCGGGACCTATCACTGCACCCTGGCCCTGCGGGGCTACCCCACTACCACGGAGGAGCTGGCCCTCCTGCGCCACCTGGGGGAAAAGAGCGGCGTTTCGCTGCACATCTACGCCCGCCAGGTCAATGCCGCTGAGGAGAAAGCCATCCTCCACAACGCCCAGAATAAGAACCGCATGGATCAGAGCAGCACCAATGACATGAAACAGAGCATCACGGCGGAGGCCAACCTCCAGGATGTGGCCACCCTTATCACTACCATGCACCGCAATCGGGAGCCACTGATCCACTGCGCTGTGTTGATCGAGCTGTGCGCCAGAGATATGGACGGTTTGCGCGCCCTGCGGGACGATGTGACCGCCGAGCTGACCCGCTCCAAGCTCAATGCAGACCGCTGTCTGCTGCGCCAGCGGGAGGGGTTCCTCTCCTCCAATCTGGCCGGCAGCAATGTCTTCGGCTCCCTCTATGAACGGGTGCTGCCAGCCTCCAGTGTGGCGAACCTGTTCCCCTTCAACTACAGCGGCAAGAACGATCCCAACGGTTTCTACGTTGGAAGGGATCGCTACGGCTCCAACATCATCGTGGATCTGGACCGCCGCGCCGAGGACAAGACCACCGCCAGCGTCCTCATCCTGGGCAACTCTGGCCAGGGCAAGAGCTACCTGCTGAAACTGCTCCTCTGCAACATTCTGGAGAGCGGCAAGTCCGCCATCTGCCTCGATCCGGAGCATGAGCTCATCGACCTGTGTGCCAATCTGGGCGGCTGCTTTGCTGACCTTATGAGCGGACAGTATCTCATCAACCCCCTGGAACCCAAGCTGTGGGACGCCGAGGGAGAAGACGATCCGGAGGCTCCGGCAGCCTTCCGCCAGCGCACCCGCCTGAGCCAGCACATTTCCTTCCTGAAGGACTTTTTCCGGGCCTACAAGGATTTTTCCGACCGCCACATCGACACCATCGAACTGATGCTGGAGCGGCTGTATAAGAAGTGGGGCATGAACAACCACACCAATTTCCAGTCCATGGGGCCCAAGGACTTTCCCATCCTCTCCGACCTCTACGATGTGATCGAGGACGCCTACCAGCACTATGACAGAGAAGAAAATCCGCTGTACCCGCGGGAACTGCTGCAGGAAGTTCTGCTGGGCCTCCACTCCATGTGCCGGGGTGCGGAAAGCAAGTTTTTCAACGGACACACCAACATCACCTCCAGCCGCTTTCTGGTGTTTGGCGTGAAGGGACTCCTCCAGGCCAGCAAGAACGTAAAGGACGCCATGCTGTTCAATGTCCTCTCCTACCTCAGCGACAAGCTGCTGACTGAGGGAAATACGGTGGCCACGCTGGACGAGCTGTACATCTGGCTCTCCAATGTGACCACCATTGAGTATATCCGCAACACCCTCAAGCGGGTGCGGAAGAAGGAATCCTCCCTGATCCTCGCCTCGCAGAATCTGGAGGACTTCGATGTGGACGGCATCCGGGAGCTGACCCGGCCTCTCTTCGCCATTCCTACCCATCAGTTCCTGTTCAACGCCGGCAGCGTGGATAAGCGGTTCTACATGGACAACCTCCAACTGGAGGAGTCCGAGTTTGAGTTGATCCGATACCCCCAGCGGGGCGTCTGCCTCTACAAGTGCGGCAACGAGCGGTATCTGCTGGAGGTACACGCACCGCCCCACAAGGCGGAGCTGTTCGGGAAAGCGGGGGGACGGTAATGGCAAACAGTATTGCGATCAAGGTTGACGAGGAACTCCTGCGGGATATCCATATCCGCGCCGCTGAAAAGGGTCTTTCCATACAGCAGTATGTTACAGGGCTGATTGAGCGTGACCTGTTTCCAGAGCGGTTCCCACAGATCACAGAGAGCCAGATGGAACAGCTTAAGGCCGCAATGGAGATGGTAGACCAGGCGCTCGGAGATGTGACGGAAATCCTTTGGGGAAACCAGGAACAGAATGCCAATGGAATGTCTATGGAACTGTAGGTTCCATAGATAAAAAGGCGAAATTAAGAAAAAGGAGGTGTTTTCAATGAATATTGTCTCATATGGCGGGGGCGTGAACAGCACAGCCATGTTGATTGGAATGTACCATCGGCGCATCCCTGTGGATCTCATCCTCTTCGCTGACCCTGGGGCGGAGCAGCCCTACACCTACGCATATCTGCCTATCATGAACAACTGGCTGACCGGCCATGGGATGCCCGCCATCCAGACCGTGTTTTATACCGATAAGAACGGGGATCGACTGACCCTGGAGCAGGAGTGTCTCCACTCCAGGACGCTGCCCGCCATTGCCTACGGCTACAAAAAGTGTTCCCTCAAGCACAAAGCCGGACCACAGGACAAGTTTTGTAACAATTATCTACCTTGTCAAGAGGTGTGGGCCAGAGGTGAGAAAGTATTCAAGTATATCGGTTACGATGTGGGTGAAATGCAGAGAAAAGAAAACGCCAAGGAACACGACGAAGTTGATCCGAAATACACCAAGGTCTATGCCCTGATGGATTGGGGCTGGACTCGCGAGGACTGTATCACTGCCATTCAGCAGGAGGGATTGTCGCTGCCCGGCAAATCCTCCTGCTTTTTCTGTCCCAGCATGAAGAAACGGGAGATCCGCACCCTTTACCACCAGCACCGGGATCTCTATGAACGGGCCATCGCCATTGAGGACGGGGCCCGCCCCAATCTGCTCACCGTCCAGGGCCTGGGCCGGAACTGGGCGTGGCGGGATTTTGTGGAGGCAGATCTGAACCAGACCGCCATGTGCTGGATGTTCCCGGAGGACGATCTCCCATGCAATTGCCACGACGGTGGCTGAGAAAGGAGCGCAGAGAATATGAATGTAATTGAACTGGAGCGGTGGAAGCCCTCTGAGGCGGACCCCCGCAAGCTGGAGTACGCCGGCCAGCGGGTGGCCCAAGAAGTGTTTGAGGAGCTGAAACACCGGCTGACCGGGATGGGATACCTCCCGGACGAGTATTTTCTCATGGACACCGAGTGGGAGAATGGCCGCAAGATCCCCAAGGACGCGGACATCTTCTGCACCACTGACTACGGCGGCAGCGAGGGCGTGTACCTGGATGTCTACCTCAAGTGGTATGAAGACAGTAAGCCTATCACCAAGAGCTTTATTACCGGCAAGACCCTGGGTGAGAACGGCAGCGACCTGGACAGGATGTTCCTCATCTCCTCCGCTATCACCAAGGCATTCCACGGCGACCACGCCACCCACGCCCGGTATATGCTGATTGGCAGTGTGGAGGAGGACACGGGCGGTTCGGTAGTACATCTGAGCCAGCAGGAGCAGAAGGTCATCATCGACGCACTGGTGGAACAGCGGGAGCGGCAGGAAAACGCCATGACCCAAACGGAACAGCTTCTCCGCCGCATGACCGGGAGCGTCTCCGAGTATATCAACACGGTGGGGATGCGCCCCCTGCGTATGAGTGACTATGATAAAGCAGTTCTCGCCATTCAGGACGGCGAGCTGTCCGCTTTCAAAGAACTGTACCCCAAGGCTCTGGATCATGCGGACGATCTGCTCGTTGAGGCAGCGGGCCGCCCTGGTGCGGTTGGGCGAAAAATGGCCCTCCTGCTGCTGGTGGATGTGGAGCAGTTCTCAGAACCGGCTTACCGCGCCGCCTGCCAGAAGGCCATCGGCATCAACGACCCGGAAAAGGTCTCCTTCCTGCTGGAACAGGCTGGGAGCCATGTGCCGGAACTGTCCCCGTCCTTCCACGGCGAGATGGCCAGCCATGCGTATCTGGATCACCGCTTCATCGCCAAGGAGATCGTCAAGCAGTGCAGCGAGGAACAAATCGCCTCCGCGCCGCCGTATCTGCTGGAACAATTCGCTATGGACAAAGATTTTCGCACATTGTCCGCATTGGTGGAGAAAGGGATCTCCGGAGGCCCCAGCGCGGCGAGGGCGCTCCATATGCTGACCTATAATAAGTCAGACTGCTGGATCGCGGAGGAACTTCTGGAAAAAAGGATGTGGGTGGATACCGGTAACTATGGCGCTCTCCACGCCTGTATCCAGAATGACGCTGTTGACGTGTGCAAGCTGCTGCTGGACGGCGGTATGGATTTCGACGGCTACCGGCAGTGGGCGGAAGCGCGGCACTGCTCCGGCCATGAGGAGACTATGCAGGCCCTGTCGGACTACTGGTCGGAGATGCAGGCGGAGATGGAGCAGGCCCCCGCACCGGAAACCGGAGGGATGACCTTTGGCTAATCCGGCTCTTCTGGCGAAAGCCGCTGTCGCTGTCCTCAGCGATGAACGCACCCGGAAAGCGGCTGGCTGGGTGCTGGTAGCTATCCTCTCCCCGGTCATTCTGCTCATCGCCTTTTTATGCTCCCTGGGCTCCGGCGCTACTGAACACAATATCACCGCCGTGGAGCTGTGCTTTTATGACACTGTCACGATCCCAGCGGATACCCCGGAGGAATACCGGGTCTGCATCGAGGCTATGCGGGACAGCTTCGACCGGCTGGATACCGTGATTGCCACCATCCAGGAAAATACAGAGGAAGGAACCAGCCTTGACAATATCCGCGTCAAGGCAATTTTTTATACTCTGTACTTCGGCGCAGAAAGCCATGGAGACGCTCAGAACTTCGTGGACTGCTTCGTCACCTATGAGGAGCGCACCCGGACAGTCCCGGTGGAGGGCAGCGATCCGCCAGTCGAAACAGAGGAGGACTACACCACCGCCATTCCCATTGAAGATCTGAGTGCCGTCTGGCAGAATATCGCCGCCGCCATGGGTGTGACGGTCACCGCCGAGCAGCAGGGCAACGCGGACAGCGTCTATAACCTGATCCGCTACGGCGCCGCAGGAGGCGGCTCCGGGTTCGCCGGGTCCGATGTGCCCTTCATCGGTGCGGACGGGTTCTGCTCCCCCATTGGAGAGAACTGGCGCAACGTGGTCACCTCGGAATTCGGCAACCGCCGAGACCCCTTCACCGGAGAACGGCGGGGCCACACGGGGATGGATCTGGCCGTCCCCACCGGAACATCGGTCCGCGCCGCCCTGCCGGGGACAGTGACGGTGTCCACCTACAACCGGGGTGGGTACGGCTACTACGTCATGATCGACCACGGGAACGGGCTGTCCACCTTGTATGGCCACAACTCCCAGCTGCTGGCGCGGGTGGGCCAGACCGTGGAGGCCGGGGATGTGATCGCCCTGTCTGGCTCCACCGGACGTTCCACAGGCCCCCACCTCCACTTTGAGGTGCGGATCAATGGGGAGCGGACCAACCCCCGCAGTTATCTGCCATAAACACAGAGGAGAGAAACGCTATGAAATTCAAAGCAAATTTGATAGAGAAACCAGGCAATTTTCAGATGGACGACTGCCTGATCGAAAAGGTGGTGGAGCTGACCCGTGAGGAGTTTGGCAAGCTGAAGATCACCCCCATGGAGAAACAGCCGTTCATCACAGAGAACAAAAGCTGTATGTACAGCAGGGACGGCATCCTGCACTGTCTGCTGGCGCTGGGACCGGACAGCAATGACGGCATCCTGATCGAGGCTGCGGGGTATGACTACCCTCGCCTCGCCGCCTATATCCCTGGAATGCGGGACATCCTCAACGCCGAGATGGATCGGGCGGCGGATTTCATTGTCCGGCAGGGCGTAGAGAACACCGATAGTGGAAACTGGTGCGTCTATTTTGAGGAATTGGCGGAGGGCCTCGGTCTGAATATTCAGGCGGGCAACGGGCTGGACTCCATGCTCAGAACTGCGCTCAAATGCCGTCCCGAGGTAGCGGCAGTAGATATGCACGACGGCTGTATCGAGATGGAGTGCCGTCCGGAATACTGCCAGCAACTCCAACAGGGCCCGGAGATACAGCAGACCATGGGCCCGATGATGTAAGGAGGTGCATGAATGGACAGGCAGAAAATTTTCACGACGGCAGACCGCCTCACCACCTACGCCATAGAGCGGCAGGCCGGGATGGAACGGCATCTGCCTCCCAACACTCCCCCCTGGGCCGAACAGCGGCGGTTCTGGACAGACGCCATCCTCCAGGGCATGGCGAGACTGGAGGGCCTTGAACCCGATCACCGCCTGATGGAGCAGTACGATCAGCGGTTGGAAGACGCCCACAACTGTGCCGCTGTGGAGACACTCCCTGTGAACGAGCAGACCGCTCTGATCCATGACCTGAGTCGGTATGTCTCCGCACTGGAGGCCACCGGCGATGACCGGAGACGGCAGATCGACGTGGTCGGAAAACTTCTGGGCGATATGATCACCCACCGCTCCTGGGGACTTACGGACAACGGACTCTCCAGTACCAGGGAGCAGGTGGAAAGCACACTCCTGCGTATGACCGCCCAGATGCCCATCCGCTTCACCCGCGTTCTGCTGGGCGGGGAACGCGGTCCCTGCGAAAGTGATTTTGTGTCCGGCTCCGTTACAGACGCCGATGCGGTGAAAGCCACCGCTCTCTACGAGAGGGTGTCGCAGCAGTATCCGGAAGTTACGGAGTGGCCCTCAATCTGCACAGTCTATGTGGGACGGGGGCTGGACTCCGCATGGGGAACGACAGACGCCTCTGACTTCGATCTTGGTATCATGCGGGAAGTTGGGGACCGTTTTCTGAACCTGCCCGGCATCCGTTTTGTGGGCGGCGGAGAGTTAAAAATCCCTGCGGAAGAATTGACCCAGGGCCCCCAAATGAATCTGACTATGTGAGGAGGCAAAGCGTATGGAGAAAACTGAGATCACGCTGTCTTTCGACAGCGAACGGATGCGGGCCATGACGATCTATCTCAAAATGGAAAACAGCACAGTGCAGGAGAAGATGGACGAGGCCATGCGGGAGCTCTACGAAAAAGCGGTCCCTGAACCGGTGCGGGCGTATCTGGACATCATCTCCGCGCCTCCGCCCAAGCCCAAGCGCCCGCCCCGGCCCAGCCAGCCCAAGGCAGAGCCGCCCAAAGCGCCGCCCCCTCCCACCAGTGAGAAAGAGAGCGGCGCATGAAGGTCGGGCTGATCGCCGTAGACGGTCATAATGGCTTCCCCAACCTGGCGCTGATGCGCTTGTCAGCGTGGCACAAGGCACAGGGCGATGAGGTGGAGTGGTGGGACGGCTTCACCCGTTATGACCGGGTGTACAAATCCAAGGTGTTCACCTTCACCCCGGACATGGATACGGTGATCAATGCCGACGAGATCGTCACAGGCGGAACCGGCTACAAGGACTACGGTTCCCTGCCGCCAGAGGTGGAGGCCACGCCGCCTGACTACTCCCTCTATCCCAAGTGGGACAAGGCGGTCGGTTTCCTCACCCGCGGGTGCGTCCGTAACTGTGAGTGGTGTATCGTACCCCGCAAGGAGGGCGGCATCCGTCCCGCCGCTACATGGGAGGAGGTCAAGCGACCGGACAGCAGGCAGATCGTCTTCCTGGACAACAACGTGCTGGCCTCTGAACATGGGCTGGAGCAGATCGACCGGATGGGCAGTGAGCAGGTCTGGGTGGATTTCAACCAGGGTCTGGACGCAAGGCTCATCACGCCGGAGACGGCAAGGCTGCTGGCCCGGCTGCACTGGATCAGATTTATTCGTCTGTCCTGCGACACCAACGCCATGCTACCGGTGATCCGGCAGGCCACGGCATATCTCCGGGAGGCGGGTGCGGCCCCCTCCCGGTTCTGGTCCTATGTGCTGGTGCGGGATGTAACGGAGGCCCACGGGGTCGTCACAGCCCTGCGGGATATGGGTGTGGAACCCTTCGCCCAACCCTACCGGGACTACGACGGCGGCGAACCTACCGCAGAGCAGACTGCCTTTGCCCGATGGGTCGATCAGAAAATGGTATTCCAATCCTGTTCATGGGATGAATATAAACAGAAGAAAGGAATCATTCAATGACTGCAATTTTTAAGGAGGACGGCATATGAGCGGATATGTTCAACTGGAAGTGTGGCTCCACGAGTATAAGCTGGAGGCTCTCTCCTCTGTACTGGAGGAACAGGGAACCAGCGCAGAGAAGCGGATACAGGAGATGGTCACCGACCTGTATGCGGAGCTGGTACCCTATGAAGTCCAGCAGGAGATCCGTGACCGCATTGACGCCGAGCGTTCCGCCTGGGAAGCGGAACAGGAAGCGGCCCGAAAATACACCGCCTTCCGTGTACGGCAGGGCGGCATGGATGAATGTTATCAGTTGGACCACAGCGAGACATTTCTGGATATTGCCAAATTCCTGCGGAGCTACCTGCGGAAAGACCAGGCATCACCCACCGCCGCATTGAAAGAATTCCTCCGTGATCTGAAACCGGTCTCCGCCGAACAGTACGACCAGCTGATGGCGCTCCGGATGGAGAACCCCAAAAAGGTCACGGGTGTGTTTGACCTGGACTTTGACAGGCAGGAGGTCTCCGTTGTAGACGCTGCCGATGGCTGGAGAAGCTACTCCATGAAAGATGCGGCGTCTGCGATTTACCACGCCTACCGGAAAAACCATCTCACTGCGGAGCAGTATGAAAAACGGTTTGCGGAGAGGCTGGCAAACCGGCAGATTGCCTCAGCGGGCCACCTCTCCGCAAGGGACATCCAACTGTCGGAAGAGATTAGCGAGGTGGATACCCTGTTGAATTTTTACATGGAGACCAACTTCGACGTGGATGCGATGTTCGGCACTTATGTCTGTACGGAAGAAAACAACGACTGGCTCAACGTCTATGCCAACTACGATATGGAGACAGGACAGGTCTGCGATGAGCTGGAGGTCGACCTGCACCGGGCGGATGGCCGGGAAGAGTCTCTGGAGTACCGGCTGAACGCCGCCGAGAAGGCGATCCTGTTCCGCAAGATGGACACCTACTGCCAGCAGCAGACCGGGCAGACGCTGACGGAGTACAGCGCCCAGCTGATGGCAGAGGACATGGCTCCGCCCACACAGCCCATGATGTAACGTGCCCGCTGTTGGTTTTGCAACAAACGGACCGCATCATTTTCATTGGCTTTGCTGAATGGATTTCCAGGCACGAGTGTGGCATTGTGGTGTCGCGCATCACAATCAGACAGGAGGCTTGGTAGTCCGTGGCCAAAGCAGTACGATTCCACAAAAAAAGTCAGGCTGATTTCTCCCGGTTATTTTCTGAGCTGTGCAAATCAAAAAGTCCCTGGGAGGCATGGGCTGACTTCACGGCAATGTCCGCGCTGGTACTTGCCAACGCATTTGACCAACAGGGTCCGATCCACGATGACCGGGAGCGGCA
>Ga0224741_10062_pt1 | contig 16234 bp, 14 predicted proteins | sample LIM_E_Water_Pos_FD_161629 | JGI IMG/M metagenome (GOLD analysis project Ga0224741, IMG submission 161629) | Enriched cells from gastrointestinal tract of the lab mouse from Pacific Northwest National Laboratory (PNNL), Richland, Washington... | ecosystem: Host-associated > Mammals > Digestive... | reverse complement strand
AATCATCGGCAACAATAAAAAAGCAGACAGTCCTCCTCCGCAAAGAGAACTGACTGCAAACTGCCCTATAGTTCTCAACTTTTTTCTAAGTCCTGATTCTTTCCACTCTATAAATAACATATAACCGACAAAGTAGAACACGACAAAAAGACAAGCCATATATGCAATAAAATAATTACTGATAATCGTCAATCCAAGAGAGACAATATACAGCAGGCATTTTCCCTCTCTGATCATACTTTCCAGTCCTAAAATAACCAATGGTAAAAACACCAATGCATCCAGCCACATAATATTGGACTGATAAGCAATTGCGTAAGCAGAAAGCGCATAGGCTGTACTAAACAGGATTGCAACAGGCGACTGCTTCTTTTTCTGCAAATATAGGAACATAAAAAATCCCATACCTGCCGTTTTCAATAAGATCAAAATCATTATCCCTGCCGGCATGGTCTTTTCATTAAAAAAGACCATTATTATGTTAAACGGGCTTCCAAGATAATATGCTGCCAGTCCATACAGATTCCCGCCAAGTCCACCCGTCAGAGAATAATTCAATTGCTCCTTTCCGCTAAGCAGATTATGCATAAGAACCATAAATGAAGAGTACTGAGCTTCCAGATCCCATGTGTATACTGTCTTATCGCCAAAAGGATAAATGCCCATCCGGACATATGCGATCAGCATAAAAAATACGGGCAATATGGCTGCTGCCAGAAAAATCAATTTATTTTTTATATCCTTACCGGTCCACATCATATCCCTCACTTCCAAGGCAATTCTCTGAAACAGATATCCGAAAATTTTTCTTCTTTACTCTGCATAAACACAACCGCCTCAGCAGATATACCTCCCCGCCACCGGAATCCGCCGAAGTACTGCACTGACAGCAAAACAAACCACAAAACAAAGCACCGCAAGAAGCGGTATCCCCAGGATAAGCGGCACTCTCTGGCTGTCTATCCCATGCTTTCCCAACACTTCGATCAGCCCCACATGCATCACATAAACCCCCAGCGTCGAAGCCGAAATTTCCCTGAAAAACTTTTCCATTCTTCTACCGGGCCTCTTCCCCGAAAAAGTCTCTTTTGCCCAGATCACAAGCGCCGCAGAGATCAATGCCGTAAATATCCCAAAACTGTCATAAATCGCCCCCGTCGGCTCTCCGGCCCGTTCCGCCAGAAAATTTCCCAGCAGCACATTCAGAATCCCCCCCAGCAACGCCCCCGCATAGATCATTTTATGCCATTTTCTGTTCACACCGATATGCACCAGATAATATCCCAGCACAAAATACCCCAAATAACTGCATACCATCTCCGGCTGAAAAAGATTCAGCACATAATCCGTTATACCAGAAGAATAAAGTGCCCTGATCGTCTCACACAGAATCTGGCAGAAAAAAAACAGCAGCAGAAAATACTCAATATTTTGCTTCGACGCATGTCTGATCCATACCTGCAAAACAGGCAGCAGCACATAAATTCCCATGATCATCGGCAGAAACCACAGATGATACCGCCCCAGAATCATCTCTCTTACGATATCCTTCCAGCCGATCCCCGCGGGATCAAACCCCCGGCAGTCCATCAGTCCATACAGACAGGACCAGAAAACATACAGTGCCGCAAGCCTCAAAATATTGTGCCGGTACAGCCTTTTGATATCCGGCTCCTTTTTCGGTTCCAGAAACAGAGCCCCGCTGATCATCACAAAAACCGGAACGCCAAACCGAAACAGCGCATCATAGGAATTTGCAATCTTAAACCCCAGACTGTCCACCGGCAGATTATACCATGGCTGTGCGGAAGTATGCAGCATGATCACGCTGAAACATGCCATCACACGTAAAATATCTATATAAAGTTGATAATCCGTCCCCTTATCCCTGTATTTCTCCATCCGCTATGATCTCCTGATATAATATCTGAAATAGCTTCCGTCAATCACCTGCACCGCTCCGAATTCCTCCTCTACCCAGTGCATAATCCAACTGTCCGGGTCCCATTTCAGTTCTCCATACCAGCACGGCACAGCTACCACATCCGGATATTTATCCGGATTTCTCTCCCAGTAGTCCAACAGATTTTCATCAAAAGCCGGCGTACAAATCGTTGTACTCGAAGCAATATTCACATCCTGATACATATAGCAAAGCGTATTGGAATCCAGCGCCAGAAGATTCTCCCCGGGCTCTATATAAGTTCTGAATTCCTCATAACTGCATTCCTGCATGTATCCCTGCATATATTCCGTAAAAATACCTTTTCCCGGCCCCGCTGAAAGAATATTCCCGACACAGGTGATATTTTTCATCAGACCGTCATTATCCGTGTAGGCCCAGCCCTTCACAAAAACAGCCACAAAACACCAGACAATCAGAAACCATCCTGTATATTTCTGAAATATCTTCGGCTGTTTTTCCTTTGTATAAAAAATCAGGACAGCCGCACACATGATAACGCCGGTCAGCAGATACTTAACCGATGTAAACAATGTCAGATTGGTAAGCAGTAAAACTGCAATAAACATGACCACATTGGCTCCCAGCCATAGAACCGCCACTTCCTTTTTCTCACCTTGCAGCTTCCCGAGATAAAAAAATGCAATAGCGAACATCAAAAAATATACGGTATAAGGATAGGAATACTCATATTCCCACAGCATAAGAATCCAGTGTGCAAACTGCAGTATAAAAGATATCATCAACAATATATAAAAAAAAGAAAGTCTATTTTCTTCTGATCCTTGTCTTATCCGGGATATAAAATATCCCATCCCTGCCCCGTTTTTGACAGCTGCTTTGGCATTTTTACCCCTTACATGCCTCTTTATCCAATTTACACCCCCGCATATCAATACCGCCGCTAACACATATCCCAGTGAAAACAGCAGCAATCTCAAAAAATCCATTCCATAAATCCCAAGTCTTTTCTGTATCCCTCCGCTATGGGAAGCGCAGGATGCAATCAGGCTTCGGATATTGGCAATCAGTTCCGCCACTGACATATAGCTGAACAAATAAGCCATATACAATCCGCCGGCTGCAAAACAGGTTGCCCCAAATAGGGCAATCGTCTTTTTTCTATGTGCATCATACTTCCATAAATACCATATTACAAAAGGAAACAGCAGCAGACAGGTTGGATACGCAAGCGCCACAAAAGAGAGCCATAGTCCTGCTTCTGCAGCTGTAAATATTATTTTTAATTTCTGTTTTCTTTCCGCCTGTAATGTATCTTTAATTACTGCGATATAACTGCCTGACTTTTTTTCTTCCCGCAGTGAGCTTTTATCTGCCGCCGCGCAATTTTCAAGCAGCGACAATTCCCCGGAAGAAATTCTCCCCTGCAATATCGCCAGTCTGAAAAGACTCAGCAAAAGCATGGTCAGTCCCCACGCCATCATATTGGAAAATTCAGGCATTACATAGGTTTTCGGCAATAAATTAAAATATATTATTGCCAGATAAAAACTGTATTCAGGCTCCAGCAAATAGCAGAGCATCCTGTAAAGATAACAAGCTATTGCCAGCTGGATCAGCACGCCTGCCAACCGCACCCAGATCACAATATATGTCGTCGTATGAAACAATTTCAGATAGATCCACATCAAAAATTCCATCAAAAACGCCGATGTCTGATGCGGGTCCCATATCTGCGTAAAAAGCCGGTCCCCCAGCAAAAGCCGGTAAGACATGCTGACAGCATACTCCTCATCCATCTGCAGGCTTACAAAAATACATTTCAGCGCCGCTAAAAAACTGCCGATCAGCAGAAGCATCACTATATATTTCTTTTTCTTATCCCGACATATTTCTTCTAACATGTACTTCCCTTATTCTATGATACACACATTTCTCCGCACTTTACTTTTCTGAAATCCTAACTATAACAAATCATCTTATCAATTTAACCGAATCCTTCCCAAAAAAACCCGCCACTGTAGAATTTCTCCAGTCTGTCTCATCTTCGGTGATATCATCATGATACAACACATACGGTTTCACGAAAAAATCTTCCACCTCCGCATTCTGTACTGAATCATCCGTATAAATATCCCATCGACTCTCATTTTCCTTTAAATATTCTGTTGCCTCTCCCTTAACAAGAGACAGTAATGCGCTGCTGCTGCTTGTAGACTGCAGACCATATATTTTCAAACTGATAAGCAGCAATGCCAAAAAGCAAAGCAATACCGGTAATACGCCCACTTCCTTTCGCACCACCGGACGAAGCCTTTCAAACCTGCGGACTGCCCACCCTGCCCAATATAACAGATTTCCTGTCAGGAAAAAATAATAGCTGAAATATACCAGATTAATAAGCCGTCCAGGCCCCCATGTCGCTCCTGCAAAAAAAGGCGGCGTCATCATGGAACAATATAAACCGAAAGAAATCACTGTTACTACTCCGGGAAACCTGAAAGAAAATTTCATTTTTGCCACTTGATAAGTCCCCAGCAAAAATATAACAACCAGCATGAGAAATACCGGCAGACGAAACCATTCTTTTATAAAAACAGCCCCCTGCTTCAATGACGCAGCAATACTACCCGCAACTCCCAGACTCTCCACATTCCCCATTCTTGCATTATTTCCCGGAGATAATGCATTAAATTTCACAAAACATATCAGATATTCTGCCAGAATCACCATTAAAAAACCACACCGTTTTTTTTGCATCAACATCAATATACATGCAATCATCAATATTTCTGCTGTCAGCAGTCCGGTGGAATAATTGCTTCCTCCTATCATAGCCGTCAGAATAACAGCTATAATCCCGGAAAATATCTGTGTTTTTTTTGCGGATCTATCCTTTTCCAGATAAAAGCGGATCAGCATCTGCCCCAGCAGCAACAGCAACGCATACGCCATCGTATACCCCGTCGCCCCAACATACCAGTAAAAGCCTTCCGACGGATACGGCACATACAAAATCTGCATTGCTGTCATAAGGACAGCCGTTATCCACGAAATATCCGAGTCCCAACGGCATACTTTATAAGTCACCGTCCTGACAAATCCAAGACATCCTCCTGCAAATAAAACCAACGTCAGCCAGCTTCCAAGAAAATAATATCGCGGGATCGCCGTTCCTATCCCAAATGCCGAAATAATATCATCAAAATAACGCCCCTGCCAGTCATGATAAAATCTCACCGCCGTTTCCCAGCAGCCTTTTACTATTTCCCGAAATCCGATGCCGTTTTTTACACCTGTATAGATTGCTCCGGCATAAGCGAAATCGTCGCTACAGGGATAATTAAAATGCGCTATAATAAAAAGCGGCAGCAAGATCAAACATAAAAAACCAAAGGCGATACCTGCCGCTATTTTGGTTTGTTTAGAAGAAGTCACAAAAAATTCAGAAAACATACACAACTCCGCTCAAGACTTCCTGACCAGTCTTCTCTGATATTCCCAGTTCTCTATGTTAAAGTATTCCCTGCGAAGCGGAAAGTAACTCTTTTCCTCCGTACTTTCCTCTATAAAGAGATAATACAGTACAGCTTTCTCTTTCCTTTCGCTTCTCCGCAGAATTCTCCCCAGCCGCTGTATCCTCTGCCGCTCCATACCCGTTCCGGACAGGATGATCCCCACTTCCGCATCCGGCACATCAATCCCCTCATCCAACGCCCTGCAGGCGATCAGAATAGAAAGCTCCCCGTTGCGGAAACGCTCCAGCGCATTTTCATTCGCCTGCTTTCCGGCCTTCGAGTGATACTTTCCGACTCTGTTGCCATAGTTATCTTTCAGCATAGTATAAAGCGTCTCTGCCTGCTCGATGCTCTCGCTGAAAATAAGCACCCTTTTTCCGGCATCCAGACCGCCTAATAAGTCACACACACAAAAAAGGCGATTTCTCGCCATACACACCAGTCTTTTTCTTTGCCAGGAAAGATGCAGATAAGACTTTGCCAGCCTGCCTGTCGTATTCTCCTCTTTCGCAAGCGTCTGCAAAACGGCAAAAAAAGAAACTCCACCTTTTTTCAGCAACGGATACCGGAAATACAACTGCCTTCGAAATGTTTTCATGCGGTCTGACAGTTCCTGATATGCTGCCTGCTCGTCCCTTTGAAAATGCAGTGCGATCTGACTCAGCGTAAATACTACGATAATTCCCTCCTGCAATGCTTTCTGGTAGGAATAACAAAAAATCTTCCTCCCCAGAGCAGCCTCCAGCATCTCCGTCGAATCTTTATCCTCCAATGTGGCAGATAATCCCAAAGAACAATATCGGCCGGATGTCTTTTCCACATAGGAAACAAATTCAAAAATCTTCCTGTTTTCCACGCTGGTGTAACGGTGACACTCATCCGCAACCAGAAAGACCGTATTCCCTTCCCGCAGCTTCGCCAGAATACGGCGTGCCAGCTGATATCTGGCTGAATTGATCACATAGATCTGATAGACGGGACCCTCCAACGCATCTCTCTCCCAAAAACGGAAACGCAGAATCCGGCTCCACTGCACCATCAGCGCACGGGTAGGCACCACGACCGCCACCCATAACTCATTCCCGCAAACCTGCCAAAGTTTCTCCATTGCCTTTACTGCCAGCATGGTCTTTCCTGCTCCGGTGACCGCCTGCACGATTCCCCTGCAGTCATTCTGCTCCCATATCGTAAGACATTCCTCCTGCCAGTGGTATCTGTCGTCTGTTTTCACAGCACTCCTTTCTGCCGGCGCCCTGTTATCAACCGCACGGCAGTCAATCCTGCCCATCCGCTGATCCATTACAGCAAAACACAGCAGCAGGCTGAATATCCGTTTTGCTTCACTGCTCAGGTTTCCTCTGCACCATTTTCTTCTTCATAAGAACTTTCCGCGACAGTTCCGATCACAGCCTCTCCGGCCTCTCCGTACTGATACTCCTGATCCAGCAGTTCTATTGCCGCACGAATTCTTGTCCTTAAAAGATATCCGCCGTTTTGTGATGCCTTTACCAGACTCTCTATATCGATCCCCGCATCCCACCGGTAAGCCCTTCCGTGAATCTCCCGGACTTTCTCCAGAATTTCCCGGATTTCTTTTTCCGTAAGCGGCGACAGCTGCGGCGTTTTCACGATCTGTCCCAGCACACTGCGCATAGGCTCAGGTTCCGCCGGATGAATCTCCTCCAGATTCTCAAAATCATGCTTGCCGATGACCACATCCTCCACATAGGATGCACTGTAGGCAAACAGGGAAAATACCGATTCAAACTCCCTTTGCGGAAACAGAAAATATGCCATGTTGCGATAAGCATTCAGCCTTCCCTTTTTGCTGAGCCGCCCCATCAGTTCCCCTTCATCGATCAGGATCACCCAGCCGCTGAAGCCAAGCTGTACAAAGAAATGGCTCATAAAGGCAAAGTAATCCCTGCAATGCTTCGTTTTACTGAAATTTACATTATATTTGACTGTCTGATTGAAAATCCGCTTGTATATCTGGCGGAGCGTGGCATTTGCTATAAAATCCCCCTCCAGATCCGCAAGGAGCTGGAATTTTTCCTCCGCATCCTCCGTATTCAGACACGCCCTGAGCAGATAATAAAGCTTATCTGTCTGAAGCTGCCCTGCCGCATAAGAGATCATTTCCGACGCCAGCCTGCTGCCTGCCGTCATCGTATCAAACACCTGGGCAAACCCCGGCTGAAGGCGCTTCGGCAGATAAGTATTTGCCATCAGCTTCGGATAAAGCAGGTGAAGCTTGTCCATAGGCGTCTCTTTACTGAGGGACAGATAAGATACGACCATATTATTCTCACTCGCCATATTAAAAACGGTATTGAGCAGATGGGTCTTTCCCTCACCGTATTTTCCGCTGATGATCATCCCGGCAGATTTCTGCCGCTCGCAGACATCCTCAATATGGCCCGAAAGTTCCTTAAGTATTTTAGGACGCGCATCGGAAAAGCACCTTCCCACGATCCTTGAAGGAATACCGGAACGAAGCGCTTCTATAATATGACGTGACTCCATATCGACAGGCACTGCCGTGTTTATCGCTTCATGCATGGGTGCCACCTCCTATCGTTACATTGCGGATCAGTTCCGGGACACCGACTCCGCCAAGATGCGCCCGGGATAAAATCTCCTTCGCCTGTGTCTCATCTATCGGCAGAATATGCCGTGACTGCACTTTATCTGCAAAAGCCTCCGACATGGAAACAAGGACAGCCGGTGTATATTCCTGATAAGCCAGCAGGTCTAAATCGATCAGATCGGAAAAACGGTTAAAACGCTTCCCCGACACTTCATTCTGAATCCGCATCCAGAGCGCCTGATAGGACTTGATGCCTGCATTTTCATCATCTAAAAGCGCACGGTCAAAACTGCACAAAAACATGATATTATGTAAAGAATCTATATCATCTATCAACTCACGGAAACTTTCATAAGTGTCTTCCCGCTTCATTTTTGTATAATGGATCTCTTCCAGACTGGATCTGCTGATCAGGATCTCCAGATCATCTATGGCGATAAACAGACCGGAATATCCGCCGATGCGGACAACCTCCGCCAGCGAACGGAGCATATGCCTCGCATTATATTTTGTGATTCTGGAGGGCGACATCCCGAGCGAACGGAGCTGTGTCAGTTTTACAGTCCTGTCCCCGGATATCCAGCCAAGCAGCAGATCCCTGCTCTGGTCTTCCAGAACAGGATACCCCAAAATACTTCCTGTCAGCATACTGCACGCCAGTGCAAAATTATTATCCAGCAGCGGATCATCCAGAAACATCTCTTTTAGCTGTGTGCGGATCTCGCGCCGGTTCAGCGCATCGCTCATGTTCTCCTGTGCCAGATAATCTATAAATGTCCGATCCTCCGGAATCTCTGAAGGCTCATACCCCATATTCCGGACCAGCCTCTCCGCACAGCCCTTCAGGCACTCCATCAATCCGCACTGCCGCAGGATCTCCAGATAAATTTCCTTAAAATCATGGAGCCAGATATTTTTTGCAGAAAAAAAGACAGGGCGGTAGTTATTCCCCTGTGCCTTCGTGCACATAAAACGAAGCAGATAGGTCTTTCCGCTTCCCGTGCAGCCGGTCACAAATTTTATCTTACTCCCGCCGTGCGCTATATATTCCTGTATATATTTTTCAGTCAGAAAATCAGTCAGAAAATTAATTCCCACCCCATTATCCTTTGTATTTTCCATGGGCTCCCTCTTGTCCCTCAAATATTATGCAGTTTATTCACATCTGTTTCGTCTTCAACCGGACTGTTGTACGCATTCCTGTTTTCCGGCCTTATTTTTGCATTCAATAACAGACAGTTTTCCCGTTCCCGAGTCACATCGAAAATCTACTGCTTTCATCCGATCAATCTTCGTAAAAACGAATGGTTGAAAGAAACAGTTCCTTTCCTTCGCTGTCAAGGATACGCACCACCTTATTGCTCTTTCTGCTTGGTCCAAACTGATAAAAGCGCCCGTCTTTCGTTGTCTTTATCTCAGAAGCATACAGCCTCGCCAGATCAAACGCAAAACTCTGGATATCATATTCCTTCCGCGAACGCGCCATCGGCACCATAAGCTTATACAGATCTGTCAGATACAGATCAGCACTCGGCGCCTTCTTCCCTTTCACCGTCAAAAGATCATAAGCCTCGGCAAGTTCATTCAAAAAACTCTGAGCATTAAAAGATGCTTTATTCAGCTTATCCTGGCCAAGTTTGATCTGCTTTGCCAGTTCTGCAGGCCTCACACAGGGTATCCGCTTCTTATCCACATAAACGTCCTGATTTTCCGCATCGATCTTTACCTTATAGGGAAACATTTCATAGGACGGGTATTCCCCCTGCACATCGATTCCCTTTTCTCCGCAGATCTCCAGAAGCTGTCCGGCAAAATCACCGCTTTCAAAATAATGCTTCGCATCAAAGCCTTCCACGTCCCGTTTCAGATCTTCAACAATGTTTTTCTGTTCGGAAAGCAGGGCTGCCAGCATTTCCAGATTTTTGAAAAGACTCTTGATATCGCCTGCCTCCGTGTTTTTAACTGCGTTTTTATATTGCTTCTGCGCCGCGGACTGTTTATCCTTTAACTCTTTTTCCAAATTCTGCAGACTGCCGTATAACTCTTCATAATTCATGATCAATGTTCCTCTTCTGTATGGTTTTCGTTACCTTTCATGGGTCAGCAATGCACATTTACTGCGCGTTCCGTAAGAGCATGATTCAAATTCGGGGCTCTTCACCCGTAGCATAACTTCCGGTATCGCTCCGAATCGTCGCTATGAACGGCTCCCAAGCCGTGAACAGCAACTGGATTTTTGCCGGTTTTTCCGCTATTCATCATAGCATGCGGTATAGGAAAGCGCAAGAGATGAAATGATGATTCATAGAAAATGATATCTTTTATCCGTCAGTTCACCTGTATTTATCCATCAATTCCAGAACATACAGTTTTGCTTCTATGTATTTTCTTTCTTCTTCAGAAATCCCCTCTTTTTCAAATTCTTCCCGGGCTTTTCTTCTCTCCAGTTCCGTATCGATATCGCCTGCGGGTAAATTCAGCATTAAATCATATGCCACTAATTGTCTCGGTGTATTGGGCTTTCCAAGCAGCATTGCTTTTTGAATGCAATCCTCCAGTGTTGTTTCCTGCATTTGTTTTTCCATAAATAAATCCCTATCTCCCGTTTCTGAAACCTTTTTATCCATATATACTTGTATTTTAGAACGGGTCGATTTCCCCAATTCCTTATTCCCCGGATTCAATTGGATTCCAAAGGCCTCTTAACTCCCGTTCTGCAATTTCCATATATCATACGCTCATTATAGTAAATTCCACGAAAAGAGTAAAGCAAAATCTTAATCTTTCCCGAAAATATCCCTTGTATATACTTTCTCTTTCACATCATCCAGAGAACTGTCGTACCTGTTGGCAATGATCGCGTCACACTGCTCCTTAAACTCGTCCAGATCATGGATCACCCTACTCCCGAAAAATGTACTGCCGTCTTCCAGGGTCGGCTCATAGATAACAACCGCCGCCCCCTTTGCCTTGATCCGCTTCATCACTCCCTGTATGGAACTCTGCCGGAAATTATCGCTGCCCATCTTCATTGTCAGTCTGTATACGCCGATAACAACAGCTTTTTCCTTGCTGCTGTCAAAGGCAGTATCATTTTCATAATCATAATATCCTGCCATCGCCAGAACCCGGTCCGCAATAAAATCCTTTCTGGTCCGGTTGCTCTCCACGATAGCGGACATCATATTCTGGGGCACGTCCGCATAATTTGCCAGTAACTGCTTTGTATCTTTCGGCAGGCAGTATCCGCCGTATCCGAAGGACGGATTGTTGTAGTGCATACCGATACGCGGATCCAGACACACACCCCTAATGATCTCCCGGGTATTTAATCCTTTCGTCTCCGCATAAGTATCCAGTTCGTTAAAATAGCTGACCCGCAGCGCCAGATAAGTATTGGCAAAAAGTTTCACCGCCTCCGCCTCCGTAAATCCCATGATCAGCGTATCGATGTCTTCTTTTATTGCTCCCTCCTGCAAAAGCTGCGCAAAAGTATTCGCCGCTTTTACAAGCCTCGCATTCTGCGTATCTGTGCCGACTATAATACGGCTCGGATATAAATTATCATAGAGGGCCCTGCTCTCCCGCAAAAATTCCGGACTGAAAATAATATTATCACAGTGAAGCTTTTCTCTCACAGATGCGGTATAGCCCACCGGAATCGTTGACTTGATCACTATAACTGCGTCAGGATTGTACTGAATCACCAGTTTAATGACTGTCTCCACCGCGGAGGTATCAAAGTGGTTTTTTCTGGAGTCATAGTTTGTCGGCGCCGCCACCACTACAAAATCCGCGTCTGTATAAGCTGTTTCCGCATCCAGCGTGGCTGTCAGGTCAAGCTCCTTCTCTGCCAGATACTTTTCGATATATTCATCCTGGATCGGAGATTTCCGCTGATTGATCAATTCGACCTTTTCCGGTATGATGTCCACCGCATATACTTTATTGTGCTGACTTAATAAAGTTGCAATAGACAGTCCCACATAGCCTGTTCCGGCTACTGCGATCGTATATTTGTTATTGCTGACTGTTTCCATATAACTATGTCCTTTCTCACCAAAGAATGTAAACATAGCCTTTTAAATGCCATTACTTACATCAATTTCCATCTTCCAGCATAGATTGAAAAATATCCTTTAATTTTTGTAAATCTTCGTTATCCGGTGATTTTATCAAAGCATGATCAATCAATTCCAAAGCGAGCCGGATAAAACCCTGAAACTGTTTGTTTGTCATTGCCATCTATTCCACCACCTTTGTTATATATAAATAAAATTTTATTTTCTCTGTCTTCATTATAGCTGTCTTGCCCAAAAGTGTAAAGCCCGGATTTCTTTATCTTTTCACTTCCTCAATACATACTTCCTGCCATCTGATGAGTTTTTGCCCCCACCAGTTCTTCCTGCAATATCCGAACAAAATCCAACAAATTTTCCGGATTATTGTTTCCAATATTGTAAATACTATATGGCGGAACCGGCAGGCCATCCCCGCCAATCCCCCGCTCGGGCGCTCCCTCCATAACACGCCGCACGCCTTCCACAATATCATCAATATATGTGAAGTCCCGCCTGCAGTTTCCAAAATTAAAAATTTGAATCTTCTCACCCCGAAGCAGTTTCTGCGTCGCCGAAAAATAAAACATGTCCGGTCTTCCGGCAGGTCCATAAACTGTAAAAAATATATTTTTCGGCATTTTCCTCACTTTTCTCTTTCCTTTCTGATATGCCATCATAGCTGTGCCTGCAGCATTCCAGAATATTATAAAATCCCTGAATATTGGAGCTGATATAGGCATCCGGATTTGCAATGCTGCATCTTACCCCGGCCTGTGCTGCAAGATTTACAACAATCTGGGGTTTATGATCCGCAAATATCTTATCCATAAATATGCGATCTGAAATATCCCCTCTTTCAAAAAGGAACAGGTCGGATTGCAGGCAGGTGGTAGTCGGGCAGATCGTAAATGAGGCAGGCATCCCCATCCTCCAGAAGGTCCAAAACGGCTCCACGCCGGACGTCACATGGAATGCCCGCACCATAGAGTATTTAAGGCAGGTGCAGGAAAAGGGATTCCGGTATGGAGTGTTTGTGGAAGACAGCAAGCTGGTGACCCATGACCTTGTCATATCCATGAATGACCCGGAGAGGCGGATCCCTTTTGTGTCACGGTGCCCGTCAAATTTTGAAGGGAAACTGGAAGAGAGGTGCATACTGAAGGCCTACAGAGAAAGCAAGTGGGAGGATATGGGGCAGTTCCACAGCGGGGAAAAAGCCGCCAGTTACCGTGCATGCTGTTTTAAGGAAGCTGGGGCCGTGCCCCAGATAGAGGAAAGGTACCATTTGAAAGCGGAGGAGACAACGGTAAAGGATCAGGAAGGGGAAGAATACCTGAAGAAAGCCTCGTGCATAGTACTGATAAGCAACGTGCCTGAAGAGGAAGATGGGGACATAGACCTGATGCGGACATACAAGGACCAGCAGGTGGTGGAGAATTCGTTCAGAGAGCTGAAATCCCCGGACATGGCATCGGTGATCTACTTAAAGAACCCGGAAATGATCAAGGCATTAAGTATGCTGCTGTCCCCGTCATTGCTGATCCGTGCAGTAATCCAGTACCAGATGAGGGAAGGGCTGAAAGAAACCCAAAAAGAGAAACCAGGTGTAAAACTGCGTGCGGGCTGGGGAGGGAGGGTGCTGGAAAAGCCAACCTACAGGCTGCTGTACGAGCACAGCGTAAACTGTTATTTTGAGAAAGAGAAAAGTGGTGTGTACAGTTATGCATGGCCAAGCATGGAGACAAGGGAAAGGGTGGAGCCACTGCTAAAGCTGTTGGAAATAACACTGGATGAATTGATAGGATAAAAGCCCACAATGATGGGGGAAAGGGGGAGTTATGCCCCAAAACAGACAGTCATTATATCAATTGAAGCAATTCTTTGAGGAACAGCTTCTACATACTTCAATTCAGGATTTAAAATGGCAAGAGAAAACAACTTCACAGTAGACCAGCGCTAAATAAATTTCAGAAATACACAAACTGCTTGAAATCGGTTTGATCTGTTCTGGTTTTCTTATACAGTTAGGATTCATAATGATCGCTCCTTGAAGATAGAGTAAAACGCCCGCCTCCAGTGCTGAAGGCAGAGTAAAATACCAGCGTTTTCTGGCAATCATCATATCAGTTTCTGCGGGCGGATAAAAGCCACCCTTTTATTCAGCGCTTACGCTTCATCAATCAAAAGCCATGGCAAATCCGGATCAGAATTCATTACTTCGCGCGCTTTCGCCGATAACCAGTCCGCTCTGGTCACCGCGGTTTTCTCTTTGTACTGTGCAGCAGCCATATCCGCATCTCTTTTGAAAATGATGGCAAATATTCCGCTGGCAAAAAAACTGCCCCAATCGAGATAATTATACTCTGCATGACATGCCTTCGATGATTGAAATACTTTTCTGTCGCAGCCACCAGATCGCGGATTATCTCCGACTGTTCGGTCAATAACTCATGAATCGGATGTTTGAGCAGTTGATTCGCTACAGATAAATCCGCCTTGCATAACAGACTGTTTTTAGGCCGCCTGGCATTTTCCCAATCAACTGCCAGCGAATAGATATGGGCCCAATTTTTCCACTGTTTTTCCCCCATCAAAACTAAAAAGTATATTCTCTGTGCATATTTTTCAATACTGTCTTTTTCTAAAAAACAATAAAAATGCCGGGACAGAATCTCTCTCTGCTCTGGCTCATCCGCATCACTAATTACCGGAATAAATGCAAAATCACTCTGTTCAAAACGCCTATTAGCGACATCCGCACCGCTAAACATATGGATCAGTCCCTTAGTAATATATACCAGACAACCCCCGTCATCTTCCTTTCTTACATACTTCAGCCGGACAATACTGCACCCTTTATCCTCTAGTGCTGACAGAAGCATTTCAAACAAGTCATCTGTCTGCGGCGCAAAAACATTCAGGCACGGAGAGTCCAAACAAAGCATATTGGTTTTTGTGCTCTCAACGCCCAGGTTATGGGTTTCTTTATACATCTCCTACAACCTCCATGTGTACAATTCTTCCTGACAGTTTTTCACAGAAACCTATTTGCTACATTCTAATTCTTTGGTCACTTATATGTCATCCTATTTATCTTTTCTGATCCGTAGTGGTTCCCATCCAAATCCAGATTTCTTCATATTTCTCTATCCTGCATGGATATTTCCCTCCCCCCAATCATATACCATATAAACTTACTATTCGTCACCACATATCTCCTCCAGAGCCGTTTCGGATCCTGCAGCAATCTGTAAAGCCATTCAAGTCCGCATTTCTGCATCCAAACCGGAGCCCTTTTTACTGTTCCGGCATGAAAATCAAACCCTGCCCCTACTCCGATCATTATTGATGAAACCTTATTTTTATGTTCCGCCATCCAGATTTCCTGTTTAGGCGCCCCCAGTCCCACCCATAAAAAATCAGGTTTTGCCGCATTGATTTCCCGGATTATTTCTTCGTCCTCTTCTTCTGTCAGCGGGCGAAATGGGGGCGCACACATACCTGTTATATGGAGTTCCGGATATTTTTTCATCAAATTATTTTTAAGAAGTTCCAACGTCTGTTCTGTACTTCCGTAAAAAAAGTGCTTATAACCTTTTTTTACTGACAGCTTAAAAACTTCCGGCATTAAATCCGGCCCTGAAACTTTTTCGGCATTTTTTAAGCCTCCGCATTTTCTCTCTACAACAGAAAGCGGTTTTCCATCCGGGAGAACCGCTGCCGCATCATTCTGTATTTTTCTGTAATCGGCATTTTCATAAGCCATAACTGTTGTATGCACATTAGAGACACAAATATATTTTCCCCTTAAATCTTCCAGATTAGTCTCTAAAAAAGAGAGGGTTTTTTTCATATCCGTAACAGCCACCCGAACGCCGAGAATGCTATAAGTTTCTTTATATTTCATCGCTCTCTGATTCCTTTATTCAGCATATCACATTATTGTACTCGATTTCCTGTAATAACAGAATAAAATTTCGGAAATCTCTTCTTTAAAAATATACTTATCAGTAAAATGCCAGTTATAATAACAATCGGAATAAATATATATTCCAGAAACTGAAAGACTGCTGATTTCGGCAGCAATCTCGCACATATCTTCTGCAAAAAGGATAAATTCATTTCATGAAACAGGTATATG
>Ga0224741_10060_pt1 | contig 16460 bp, 14 predicted proteins | sample LIM_E_Water_Pos_FD_161629 | JGI IMG/M metagenome (GOLD analysis project Ga0224741, IMG submission 161629) | Enriched cells from gastrointestinal tract of the lab mouse from Pacific Northwest National Laboratory (PNNL), Richland, Washington... | ecosystem: Host-associated > Mammals > Digestive... | reverse complement strand
CCTATATCCTTAAAACTTATTTTGAAGGCAGAGAGTGCAACGTGAGAGACGCGGGCGAGTGCGTGCAGGCGGTGGAAACGCTGGCACAGTTTCACAGAGCGTCTTATTCGGAGGAGCCTTTGCCGGGCGTCTGTGTGCCCCGCACCCCGCATCTGGAATTTGAAAAGCATAACAAAGAGCTTAAAAGAGTCAGGAAATATCTGTGGGACAAAAGCCCGAAAACAGATTTTGAAATATACCTGATGAAAAATTATGACTATTTTCTTAACCTGGCGCTGCAGATGACAGAGGAGCTGCGGTTTTTTAAGAGCGGGGAGGTAAGCCGTTTTACCTGCCATGGTGATTATCAGCATCACAATATCATGTTTTGCAAAGACGGGATTTATCTGATTAATTTTGAAAAATGTGTTTCTGACAGTCCTGTCAGGGATTTGTACCTTTTTATGAGAAAGCTGATGGAAAAAAATAACTGGGCGGAAGGCATCGGCTTTGAGCTGATTAATTCCTATGACAAGATACGGCCCATGGAAAAAGAAGAATTCAGACAGCTGTATTACCGCCTGGCCTATCCGGAAAAATTCTGGAAGATAGTTAATTTTTATTATAATTCAGGAAAAGCCTGGATTCCGGGGAGAAATCTGGAAAAATTAATCCGCGTAACCGGGCAGGAGAAGGATAAACAGGATTTTCTTGAGAAATTTCGGACCAGATATGGATTATCTTAGTGCTTTTCATATTTGGCCGGGCGTGGTATACTTGAAGATGTGAGAGTGGGGAATCACTAAGCTCGAAAGGATACCGCAAAGCGGTTTATGCGGGAATGAGGAAAAATGAAAAAATTTGAAAAGATACAAAATTCGATAAAGCCATTGCTTTTAAGCCTTTGTCTGATACTGACAGGATGCGGCGCCGCCAGTCTGGCACAGGAATCCACCTTTGAGAGCGCTTATGAAAATGTGGAGGAGGAGGAGCCGGTAAATATTTACACATCCTCGGCGTCGGTGGTGATAGAAGCTGTAAGCGAGGAAAGCCAGGCAATGGCCATGTATCTGCCGGACCGTAATGAGAACAGGGTTTTCAGCTATGACGGGACTACGGTGATTAACGACAGGTATGGGAGCGCAATGGCCGTGATTCAGCTGCAGCCGGGCGATATTGCGGAAATTACCTATAATAATGAGCTGGAAAAGCTGGGAAGCATTACCCTTTCGGGAGACGCCTGGAGCTACGAGGGCATCGCAAAATACAATCTGAATGCCGGAAACGACAGCGCGACCATCGGAGAGGAAAGCTTCAATATGGGAAGTAATGTTCTGGTATTTTCGGAGGGAAGACCCATTGACACCGGGGAGATTATCCATCAGGATATCCTTTCCTTTCATGGAAAAGGCAGTAACGTAATGAGCATTACCGTTGATAAGGGACACGGTTATCTGGAACTGAAAAATTCCGAAGCCCTGCTTGGCGGATGGATTGAGGTGGGGCAGACCGTGATTTCCCAGATTGCGGAGGACATGCTGATAACAGTACCGGAGGGCGAATATACGGTCCGGCTGACTGCGGAGAAGGTAGATGTAACCAGAGACGTAACGATTGAAAGAAATAAGGTAACAGAGCTTGACCTTGGGGATATTGAAATTCCCGAGCCGGATGACGGAGTTGTCATATTTGAAATTACTCCTGAAAGCGCAAAGGTTTATGTAGATGACAAGAGTGTCAAAACCACCTATCCGTTGCGGCTTCCTCTTGGTTTACATAAAGTGACGGCCGAGGCCGACGGATATGACAGCCTTTCCGAATATATTAAGGTGGAGGCAGAAACGATTACGGTGAAAATGGATTTGGAGAAAGCAAAGGCTGTGGAAACCGTTTCAGGAAACGGTATTTCCTCATCTGCCAGTACTGGCAGCGGAAGAATTACCATTGAAGCGCCGGCGGACGTGTCCGTTTACCAGGATAACCTGTATATGGGAATCGCGCCTGTTACCTATGACAAAACGGCAGGGGATCATACAATCACACTCCGCAGGGAGGGTTATGTTACCAGAAGCCACGATATTGTGGTTACCGACGACGGCAGAGACGTCACCTACGCTTTTCCTGACCTTGAACCGGAAAACGGAAACGGCACAGTGAGCGGCAATTCCATCAACGGCAATTCTGCAAACGACAGGAACAGAAGCCAGAACCAGACGTCGGGAAACAACAGTAACAGCAATAATAACACAGTGAGCGGTAATTCTGTGAGCGGTAATTCATTGACGGATTCGCAAAGCCTGGATTCGAATGGAGAAAACTCCGGTAATGCGGATTCCGGCGACGGGAACGCTGACAATACGGACCGCATTAACGGAAGCAGCACAGATTCCAATACATAATTAAAAGAAGGCTGTCGCATTAAAAATGCGGCAGTCTCTTTATATCAGAGTATCTGACAGGCGGAAAGATAAAAGGTGCGAATATGAAAAACGATTTTAAAAGGGCGGAAGCAGATACACAGTATTCTTATTTCACCAATAAATATACCCTGACTAAGGAAATGTGCGCGGAACTGGAAGCGTCACGAATTGATATTGGACTCCTTTTTATAGGTGTAGTATCTGTTATTCTTTTTATTGGGATTCTTTCTTCCGCGCCCGAGATGGCTTTGACCATTCCGGATGTGGCCAATGAATATTTTTCGTCGCCCTCAGCGGGGACGATTCTCCAGTTTTCCGGAATCAGCGGAGTTGGAGGAATATTGTTTGTGCCCCCTTTGGTTGCCATATGGTGCACGATGAAGACATTTCCGAAGCTGGCGGGTGAAAAGCAGTTTAAGGAACATATGAAGCTTGTGCCCAGTGAAAACAGAACGGTGTTTTTTTATGACACACATGTCACAGTGAAAGGGAAGTTCAGCAAAAAGCTTCCCTACAAAGAACTGTGCCGGATTGGAGAGACGCGGAATTATTATATATTGTATTTTACGGAGAGAAGAATACTGCCTGTGGATAAAGCCGGTTTCCGGAAAGGGAATTTAAAGGAGCTGAAAGCGTTTCTGAGAGAGCGAAGAACATGGAAATCAAAAATATTCGGGGTGGTGCGTTATTTCCCGCCGGTGCTTTTCTTTATATTTTTCTGTTATGTGATGTGGATGGAGCAGTTTTAAAATATTCCTGATTCCCCCCCTTGTATTTCCCCCATAAAGCGGCTATAATATGTGACATTGCTGTTAGCAGACAAGGGGGGCGTCCATGTTCTCCCCTGTACAGTCAACCAAAGAAACAAGCGAGGGAAAATCACATGAAAGCGGCAAAAACTGTGGACAGGCATTCCACGAATCAGATTACGGAGGGGGTTATCTGGAAACAGCTCCTCTTTTTTTTCTTCCCGATTTTGTTCGGGACTTTTTTTCAGCAGTTATATAACACCACGGACGCGGTTATCGTGGGAAACTTCGTGGGAAAAGAGGCGCTGGCAGCGGTAGGCGGACCTGCCTCCACGTTGATTAATCTGCTGGTGGGATTCTTTATGGGTCTTTCTTCGGGCGCGACCGTAATTATTTCCCAATTTTATGGAGCGTCCCACGAGGAGGACGTGAAAAAGGCGGTTCACACGGCGATGGCGCTTTCCATTGCAGGCGGGGCTGTTATCATGCTGCTCGGGCTTTTATTTTCCGGGGCGGCGCTTCGGGCAATGAACACGCCGGCGGATATAATGGCAATGTCCGTCCGGTATATGAGAATCTATTTCCTGGGCGTGATTCCCTCCCTGATTTACAATATGGGTTCCAGTATCCTGCGGGCGGTAGGGGATTCAAAAAGACCCCTTTACTTCCTTATATTATCCTGCATTGCCAATATTTTCCTGGACATTCTCTTTGTGGTGGTTCTGAAAATGGGAGTATCGGGGGTAGCCATAGCTACCGTTCTCTCTCAGGTGTTCAGCGCGGCTTTAGTGACGGCCGCCCTGATGAGGTCTGAGGATATTTATAAGCTGAATCTGCGGGAAATCCGTTTTCATCCCTATATTCTTCGGAATATTATCAGGATTGGGCTCCCGGCAGGACTGCAGTCCTCCATGTATTCCATTTCAAACCTGATTGTCCAGTCCAGTGTGAATTCCTTCGGGACGGACACGGTTGCGGCGTGGACGGCTTATGGGAAGATGGACGGCATTTTCTGGATGATTAGCGGGGCTTATGGCATTTCCATTACAACCTTTGCCGGACAGAATTTCGGGGCGGGGAAATATGACAGGATTCACAAAAGCGCCCGTATTTGCCTCGGCATGGCGGCTTTTACCAGTGTACTGATGAGCGCAATCGTGCTTTTAGGGGGGAATCTCTTTTTCCGGCTTTTTACAACGGACGCAAACGTGATTGAAATAGGGATGGGAATGGTTCGGGTAATCTCGCCCTGCTATATTACTTTTATATGTGTGGAAATTTTAGGCGGTACGGCGAGAGGCTGCGGGGACGCTGTTGTTCCCACGGTGATGACTGCGCTGGGAACCTGCGTCCTCAGGGTGGCGTGGGTGCTGATTGCGACACCGCTGCGGCCGGAAATGTCAACGGTGGCGTTCAGTTATCCGCTCACATGGAGCGTAACATCTGTTATGTTTATCGTTTATTATCTTAAGGGCAACTGGCTGAAGCGAAGCAGGCGTCTTGCGTGAATGCGCCGCCTGACGATTAAAAAAAGAAAAAGGAAAGGTCAAAATGAATCAGGAAATCAAAAAACGGACAAAATGGTTTATGGACGCCAGATTCGGCATGTTTATCCACTGGGGGCTGTACGCAATTCCGGCCTGCGGGGAATGGATGATGTCAGAGAAGGAGATGCCGGCCAGGGAGTATGAAAAGTATTTTTATATGTTTGACCCGGTGGATTTTAACCCGAGACAGTGGGCAAAGCTGGCAAAGAAGGCGGGCATGAAATATGCGGTCTTAACGGCAAAGCATCACGACGGCTTTTGCCTGTTCGACTCTGCGCTGACAGACTACAAGGCCACCAATACGAAGGCCGGCCGGGATTTGGTGAGGGAATTTCTGGATGCGTTCCGGGAAGAAGAAATTAAAACAGGACTTTATTTTTCGATTATAGACTGGCATCACCCGGATTTTCCCAAATACGGAGACAGGCAGCACCCTATGCGGAACTGTGAAGCGTACAGGGATGAAAAAATCAACTTCGACAGGTATCTGGAATATATGCACGGTCAGGTAAAGGAGCTGGTGACAGGCTACGGAAAGCTGGACATTCTCTGGTTTGACTTTTCCTATGACGATATGTGCGGAGAAAAGTGGAAGGCGACAGAGCTGATTAAGATGGTGCGGAAGTATCAGCCGGATGTGATTATCGACAACAGACTGGAAGGCGGCGGTGGGAAGCACGGCAGTATTGCAACGGAAAATCCGCTGATTTACAGCGGGGATTTTGCCAGCCCGGAGCAGATTATACCGCCCTGCGGCGTGCGCAACGAGAAGGGAGAGATGATTCCCTGGGAGCTGTGCGCGACCATGAATAACCACTGGGGCTACTGTAATTTTGACTATGAATATAAGCCTGCCGGGATGCTGATTCGGAAGCTGGTGGAATGCGTGAGCAAGGGCGGCAATATGCTATTAAATGTGGGGCCTGACGCGAGGGGAAGGATACCGGAGGAGAGTGTTAAAATCCTGGAGGAAATCGGCGTATGGATGGAAAAGAACAGTGAAAGCATTTATGGCTGCGGCATCAGCGATATTCCCAAGCCGGAATGGGGAAGATACACCCAGAAGGGCAATACGGTGTATGCCCACGTGTACGAGGCGCCTTTGGGGGCGCTGCCTCTTTACGGAATCGGGCCGGACGAGCCGGAGAGGATTTTTTACCTGGCGGACGGCAGCGAAATGAAGCGGGGCGAGGCCTGGAACACTGCCATGTTTACGGAGACGGCTTTTGTCACCCTTGGAGAGGTGGCGGCGTATACCTATCCCCTGCCGGACAAGACGGACACCGTGCTGAAAATCGAGCTTAAGAAAAAATAAAATTTCGTTGATTTTGTTTGCTTTTTGACGAAAATAAAAAGTGAAAAAGAGCGGAAATATGGAGGAATCCAAAATTTGCCTTGACAAACAGATTTAAAGAGGATATATATATACTACGGGCGTTTCAAATAAGAGACATCTACGAAAACTCATATAGAAAGAGGAGGAGTTCAACATGAACAAAACAGAATTAGTTGCAGCTATGGCAGAGGAATCTGGATTATCCAGAAAGGATGCGGAAGCGGCATTAAAAGCTTTTACAAATGTTGTATCAGAAGAATTAAAGAAGGGCGGAAAGGTTCAGCTGGTTGGCTTCGGAACTTTTGAGGTATCCGAGAGAGCGGCAAGAGAAGGAAGAAACCCTCAGACAAATGAGGTAATGCAGATTGCGGCTTCCAGGGCTCCCAAGTTCAAAGCCGGCAAAGCTTTAAAGGATATGGTAAACGCATAACTGCTGATATGCTTATCAGACGAAACACATTTATGAACGAAAAGAACCTGTCAGTATACGGGTTCTTTTTTACTATGGAGGTTTATAAAGAAAACTACTATGAGACTGGACAAATATTTAAAGGTTTCCCGGCTGATTAAAAGAAGGACGGTGGCCAACGAGGCCTGTGATGCGGGAAGGGTGCTTATCAATGACAAGCCGGCCAAGGCTTCCGCAAACGTGAAGGAGGGCGATATCATAACTATTGCTTTCGGAAATAAGGAGGTCAGGGTGGAAGTGTTAAGCGTGCAGGAAACGGTCAGGAAGGAAGAGGCGAAGGAGCTGTTTAAGTACCTTTGAGGGAAATAAGAAAATACTGCTTCTAAAAACAGGGCTATCCTAATATAATTTTTTAAGGAAGATTGTATCAGGAGATTTGTTATGGAAGAACTGACAGGCGTAAGCAAGCGGACCCACAAGCTGATACTGAATAGCAGGAGGTCGTGTAATTTAACGGGCGTTAATGACGTTCTGTCTTTTGACGAGAACGAAATCATATTGGAAACAGAGCAGGGAATGCTCATGATTAAGGGGAACGAGCTGCATGTCAACAGGCTGATGCTGGATAAAGGGGAAGTTGATGTTGACGGGCGCGTGGACAGCTTTACTTATTCGGAGCAGTCAAATATGGGAGGCAAGGGGGAGTCTTTGCTTGCCAGATTGTTTAAGTAGGTGCGTATGGGACAGAACATAGTCGATGAAGTAACGTTCCTTGGCCATTCTTTTGTGCTGGGTGTGGTAATCACTTTTGTATACGACGGGTTTCTGATACTGCGCAGACTGATAAAACACAATATGCTCCTTATTTCCCTGGAAGACATGATTTTCTGGATTGCCTGCGCCATCGGCGTATTTTATATGCTCTACGAGGAAAATAACGGGATTCTCAGATGGTTTGCAGTACTCGGGGCGACGCTGGGAATGATTGCCTATAAAGCAAGTATCAGCTCTTTTGTGGTAAAGGGAATTTCCATGATAATAGAGCGGGTCTGCCATGTGATTTTTTGTTTCCTGCGGATTTTGCTGGGACCTGTCCGGTTTCTGGGCAGAAAGATGGGGCGTTTTTTTGCTTTTTCCGGGAGAAAAGGAAAGAAAGCCGGGAAATGCGTAAAAAAGAAGTTGACGGGCAAATTAAAATTACTTAAAATTACATTATGTAAGCATTAACGGTGTACAATTGCTTCTTTGGAAGGCAATGCAGAAGCGAGGGAAATTATGGCAAGAAGAGCAGCATACAGAAGAAGAAGGCAGAATCGTTTCGGCATGTTTCTGGCCTGCGCGGTTGTAATTATGCTGCTGATAGTGGTAGCGGTTGACAGTGTGGGGCTTACAGCCAAAAGGGATGCGTACCGGCTGAAGGAACAGGAGCTTGAGGCTCAGATTCTGGAGGAGGAGGAGCGCACGAAGGAGATAGAGGAGTACGAGAAGTATACGCAAACCATGAAATACAAGGAAGAGGTTGCGCGGGACAGGCTGGGGCTTGTATACGAGGGCGAGATACTTTTTAAGGATGAGAATTAAAAATTTTAAAAAGCGGGCGCTGCCCGTTTTTTTTGTCAGAAAATTTCCTTTTTTACATGCGTTTTTTTGACAAACTATTCTGCGGGAATTGTATATAATTAAGCCTTGCAGGAGGAACGGGCATATGAAAAAGCAGATATTCAGCGAAAGAGAAGAATTCACCAGCATACTGCCGGAATATGGAAGAAGAAAACTGCTTACCTATGCGGATTCCATAAGGGAACTGGCGGAAAGCTTCCGGGACACGGAAAATGTCAGGGAACGGATGCCGCAGGAGGTAAAAGCGGATAGAAGAGATTATATATGGCAGAAGCGCCTGAATGAGAATAAAGATTTGATGGTGGAGCATCTAAAGGAGATGGCTCAGATAATGACCCAGCTCGCAGAGGAGGCAAGAAGATGCGTCCCCATGGGAGAGAGGCGCTTTAAGCAGATTTCCCACGCCCTTAGGGAAGTGGATATCCAGCTGAAAAATCTGTATTTAATTGAAAATGAAAGGGGCCGCATGGAGGTTTCCCTGACCATGAGAAATATGAAAAAAAATTCTCTCACAGCGGAGGAAATCGGGGATTTGCTGTCGGTTCTTTTAAATATGCATCTTGTGAGCGCCGCGGACAACTCCTTTTTTATCGGCGCGTCGTGGACAACCTTTTATTATGTGGAGGAAGCGAAATTCCACGTTCTTACGGGAGTGGCAAAGGCGGTAAAGGAGACGGAAAAAATCTCCGGCGACAATTATTCCATTTTTGAGACGGAGACAGGGAATCTCACGGCCGTCCTCTCCGACGGGATGGGTTCGGGGGAAAAGGCGTGCAGCGACAGCACTATGGTGGTGGAGCTGATGCAGAAGTTTCTGGAGGCAGGGTTTCAGATGGATGTTGCAATCCAGATGATAAACAGCGCACTGCTTGCGGGCGGGGAAACCTCCAATATGTCCACTCTGGATTTGTGCAGCATGGATCTTTACAGTGGGGAATGCCGGTTTGTAAAGGTGGGAAGCGCGGCCACTTATATTAAAAGACAGCATCTGGTGGACAGGATTTCTTCCGGGAACCTTCCTTTAGGGATTTTTCAGAAGACGGAAATGGAAATCGTGGGGAGAAGCCTGATTGACGGGGATTATATTGTGATGATTTCCGACGGGATTCTGGACGCCCTTTCGCAGGGTATCGGAGAGGACATGCTCTCCGAGCTGATAGGAAGCGCCAATCTGGAGAACCCCGGGGAGATGGCCAATGCGATACTGAATTTCTGCATTCACCAGTCCAGAGGCAGAATCCGGGACGATATGACGGTGCTGGTGATTGGGATTTGGAAGAAGGAGGAGGAATAGAGCGCGTCTTTTTTGACATTCTCCCCAAATTAAGCTATAATGCAGACACTATGATAAATAAAGTACTGAAATATGTCGAAAAGTACCGCATGATTGAGCCGGGCGATACCATAGCAGCGGGAGTTTCAGGGGGCGCAGATTCTGTTTGCCTCCTTTTTGTGTTGCTGGAATTGCAGAAGAAGATTCCTTTTTCGGTAAAAGTGGTCCACATAAACCACGGCATCCGTCAGGACGCTTCGGAGGATGCGGCTTATGTGAGAGCGCTCTGTGAAAGGCTGGGGATTCCCTTTTTTCTGGTGGAGACGGACGTGAGGGCGCAGGCAAAGGCCCATGGCCGTTCCGAGGAGGAGGAGGGAAGATATATCCGCTATCAGTCCTTTGAAAAGGTTCTTGGCGGGGATGCGGGCAGGATTGCGGTCGCCCACAACAGCAACGACAGGGCGGAGACGGTGCTGTTCCATCTTTTCCGGGGCACGGGGCTTTCGGGGCTTTGCGGGATTCGTCCAGTGAACGGAAGAGTGATTCGTCCGCTGCTGTGCCTTAAAAGGGAGGAGATAGAGAACTGGCTGAGGGAAAGGGACATTTCCTTTTGCACGGACAGCACCAACGAGAAGGATGTTTATACCAGAAACAAAATCAGGCGCCACATTCTTCCTTATGCAGAGCGGGAGATCTGCCGGGGGGCGGCTGCCCATATAAGCCAGGCCGCAGGGCAGATGATGGAGGCGGAGGCGTATATCACAAGACAGACGAAAGCAGCCATGGCAAGATGTACGGCGCCGGCTGGTAACGGAAAAGGCGTCAGGGTAAATCTCCCGGCGTTCCTTAAGGAGGATGAATATCTTCGGGGGCGGATTCTTCTTGAATGTGTGGCGCAGGCGGCAGGCAGCCGGAAGGATATTACATCGACCCATATAGACAGCGCGGAAAAGATTTTTGCGGGGAACGGAAACAGGCAGGCGCATCTTCCTTACGGACTTTTGGTCTATAAAGAATATGATTGGGGAATGATACAAAAGAGGGAACACGGCAGGGAGACGGAGACCGGGATGCCTGCGCACGGGGAGGAGGCCGGGGAATACGAAGTGGCGGTTCCTGCCGGAAGTACGCCGTCAGACGAAACTTCTGCTGCGGTGACGGCAGGCGGGAGATTGCGTGACGCCGCTTCGGTCAAAGTGGAGATACCGGGATTCGGGCCGGTGGAATGTACGGTATTTGAGCGGAAGGAGGCATTTGGGCCAGGGGCGGGGGAATTTGCTCCGGAATCTCAAAATATTCCAGAAAAAACATATACGAAATGGTTTGATTATGATAAAATAACTTCGTCTGTGGTGTTCAGGCACAGACGGAAAGGCGATTATCTGACGATTAACAGTAAAATGAATCGCAAGTCGCTGCAGGATTACTTCGTCAACGAGAAGATTCCGGCGAAGGAGCGGGACGCCTGCTTTGTGCTTGCGGAAGGTTCCCATATTCTGTGGGTGCCGGGACGGCGGATAAGCGAATATTATAAGATTTCAGAAGGTACAGAAAGAATTTTACAGGTGTCGGTTACAGATAAAAATATATAAGAACTATAGTGAAAGGCGGAGAGGCTTCATGCGGCAGCCAGGGCTGCCTGTGGATGGAAGCGCCCCGCAGAAGGAAAGGAGTCATCAGGATGGCTGAAAAGATTAACGTGCTGTTTTCAGAGGAGGAAGTGGACGCCAGAATCAGACAGATGGGCGAACAGATAAGCAGGGATTACGCCGGCAGAGAGGTTCATCTGATTTGCGTGCTTAAGGGCGGGAGCTTCTTTATGTGCGAGCTTGCAAAAAGAATCACGGTTCCGGTGTATCTGGATTTTATGTCCGTATCAAGCTATGGAAGCGAAACAAAATCCAGCGGCGTGGTGAAGATTGTAAAGGATTTGGATGCGCCTTTAGCGGGCAAGGATGTAATTGTTGTGGAGGATATTGTGGATACCGGACATACCTTAAGCTATCTGCTTGAAATGCTTAAAGGGCGGGAGCCGGCAAGTCTTAAGCTCTGTACTCTGCTTGACAAGCCGGACAGAAGAGAGGTGGAGGTCCCGGTGGATTACACAGGGTTTGTGATTCCGGACAAATTTATTGTGGGCTATGGTCTTGACTATGACCAGAAATACAGAAATCTTCCTTATATTGGAACAGTAGAATTTTAAGTAGAGGTAAATGGATTGAATAACAGAAGTAAAGGATTTAATGCATATTTTATACTGGTGCTGCTTTTGATGGCGCTGCTGATTATCCCCAATTTTCTGGACAACGGCCAGGCGGATTATACCAGAGGGGAACTGATGCATGATTTGGAGAATGACAATATTGCATATGCAAATATCACCCCCAGCCGGGAAACGCCTACCGGCGAGGTGGATTTCATTTTGAACAGCGGTGCAAGCAGGACATTGTATGTTACGGACGTAACAGAAATCGAACAGCTCCTGATTTCCCACGGGATAAATCCGGAAGTTGAGAAAGTGGAGGAGGAAAGCTGGTTCCTCACAAGCGTATTTCCGGTGCTTCTGGCCATCGTCGTTATGGTATTCTTCTTTGTGATGATGAACAGCCAGAATGCAGGCGGCAGTAATAAGATGATGAACTTCGGCAAGAGCCGGGCAAAGCTGTCCGTGGGCGATGGCAAGATTACCTTAAAAGACGTGGCGGGTCTTAAGGAGGAAAAGGAAGAATTGGAGGAAATCGTGGAGTTTCTCCGGGATCCTGCCAAGTTTACGAAGGTGGGCGCAAGAATCCCCAAGGGCGTTCTTTTGGAGGGCGCGCCGGGCACCGGAAAAACGTTGCTGGCCAAGGCCATTGCCGGGGAGGCGGGGGTGCCGTTTTTCAGTATCTCCGGCTCTGATTTCGTGGAAATGTTCGTGGGTGTGGGCGCCTCCCGTGTCAGGGATTTGTTTGAGGAGGCAAAGAGGCACGCCCCCTGTATTGTGTTTATAGACGAGATTGACGCTGTGGCAAGACGCCGGGGCACCGGTATGGGCGGCGGCCATGACGAGAGGGAGCAGACCCTGAACCAGCTCCTTGTGGAGATGGACGGCTTCGGCGTAAATGAAGGTATCATTGTGATGGCGGCCACCAACAGAGTGGACATTTTAGACCCCGCTATCTTACGTCCCGGACGCTTTGACAGGAAAATCAGCGTGAACCGTCCCGATGTGGGCGGCAGAGAGGACATTCTCAAGGTACACGCGAAAAACAAGCCCTTAGCCGAGGATGTGGACTTAAAGCAGATTGCCCAGACCACGGCGGGTTTTACCGGGGCGGATTTGGAGAATCTCTTAAACGAGGCTTCCATTGTGGCGGCCAAGGAAAACCGGGCCTATGTCGTTCAGGAGGATATCAAAAAGGCGTTTATCAAGGTGGGAATCGGTTCTGAGAAAAAGAGCCGGATTATTACAGATAAGGAAAAGAAAATCACCGCTTACCATGAGGCCGGCCATGCGATTTTATTCCATGTCCTTCCTGATGTGGGACCGGTCTACACGGTATCCATCATCCCCACAGGGCTTGGCGCGGCAGGCTATACCATGCCCCTTCCCGAAAATGATGAAATGTTTATCACTAAAGGAACCATGCTGCAGGATATTATGGTATCTCTGGGCGGGCGGATTGCGGAGGAGATTATTTTCGGGGATATCACCACAGGAGCCTCCAGCGATATCAAGAAGGCCACCAAGGCGGCAAGGGATATGGTGACCAGGTATGGAATGTCCGAAAACATCGGCGTCATCAATTACGGCAGCGACGACGACGAGGTATTCATCGGAAGGGATCTTGCCCATGCCAAGAGCCACAGCGAGCTGATTGCCGGGGAGATTGACAGGGAAGTGAGAAGAATCATCGACGAGTGTTATGCAAAGGCAAAGGCAATTATCCTGGAAAATTCCGACGTGCTTCATGGCTGTGCAGACCTTCTTCTTGAGAAGGAAAAAATTGGCAGGGAAGAATTTGAAAAACTGTTTGTCAGGAGGGACGACAGGTCGCCTGAGGCTTTCTATTCCTCGTAAAAAGCTCCTGATTTCAGGTTGCTTATGCAGAAAGTAAATATTGGACGAGAGGATATAAAAATCGTATGTGCGAAATGCACAAAAACGAACAGTGAAAATTGTGATATTTGTGAATCGTGAGTATTTACGTAAAATAGGGGTTGTGCTATTATAATACTCGTAACCCCCCAATACATTATATAGTTTTTTGCTATACCCCATAAGAAAGAAATACCTTCTCTAAAAAGGACAGTAACTTGTTACTGTCTTTTTTACCGCCCATTTTTAAGAACATACATTCGGGACTTTTCCTGTCATCCGGCCGGCAGACAGAAGCAGGGACATGCCGCGGCAGATATAAAATTCAAAAAAAGTATGTAAATAATAAAACATGTATAGTATAATGACAAAGTATGACTCTATAAGCCTGGTGAAAATATGACAATGGCCGTATGTTAACGAAATGGGGAGACTATTGATGCAGACAGAAGAAAACAGACGACTGGAAATCAACGAGGAGGCATTGTTTGCCGACACGACGGAGGATTATTTTTCTCCGTCAGAGCCGAATCCTTATTCGCAGGTGACCATCAGATTCCGCACGGCGCGGGACGGAGCCGACAGTGTATACATGGTGAATTACGGGACTCGGTATTTTATGGAAAAAGAAAGCAGTGACGAGTGGTTTGATTACTATGCATGTGAGGCGGAGGTGGAAAAAGAAGAATTTTCGTACCATTTTGAGATTCATTTAGGAAAAGAGAAATATATTTTTGATGCGGGAGGAATGGGAACGGAGGCAAATCCCGAATATGCGTTTCGGGTAATTCCGGGTTTCAGGACGCCGGCCTGGGCAAAGGGAGCGGTGATGTATCAGATTTATGTGGACCGCTTTTATAACGGCGATGTTTCAAACGACGTGCTTACTTCAGAGTATGAATATATAAACGGAAAGACGGAGCGGGTGGAGGACTGGAATAAATATCCTGCGGCTATGGGAGTGCGGGAATTCTACGGAGGCGATTTGCAGGGAGTTCTGGAAAAGATGGATTATCTGGAAGAACTTGGCGTGGATGTGATTTATTTTAACCCGCTTTTTGTTTCGCCCTCCAATCACAAATATGACATTCAGGATTATGACAATATTGACCCGCATTTCGGGAAGCTGGTGAGCGACGAAGGCGAACTATTAAGAGAGGACCAGCATGAAAACCGATTTGCTACCCGCTATATCGACAGGGTTACCAATAAGAAAAACCTGGAGGCAAGTAATAAGCTTTTTGCAGAGCTGGTGGCGGAAGCGCATAAGAGAGGAATTCGTGTGATTCTGGACGGAGTTTTCAATCATTGCGGTTCCTTTAATAAATGGATGGACAGGGAACGGATTTACGAGAATGCTCCCGGATATGAGAAGGGGGCGTATGTGGAAAAGGAGAGCCCCTATCACAAATATTTTAAATTTTCTGATGAAAGCGCGTGGCCCTATAACAGCGGTTATGAGGGCTGGTGGGGACACGATACTCTGCCCAAGTTAAACTATGAAAATTCCAGAGAGCTGACGGATTATATTATGAGAGTTGCCGCGAAGTGGGTGTCTCCGCCCTATAATGCCGACGGCTGGCGGTTGGATGTGGCGGCGGATGTGGGATACAGCGCGGAGGGGAACCATGAGTTCTGGAGGAAATTCCGCAGAGCGGTAAGGGAAGCAAATCCCGACGCCATAGTCATAGCGGAACATTACGGAAGCCCAAGAAGCTGGCTGAATGGCAGGGAATGGGATTCTGTAATGAATTATGACGCGTTTATGGAGCCTGTCACCTGGTTCCTTACGGGAATGCAGAAGCACAGCGACGATTACAGAGAAGATTTGGATGGTAACGTGAGCAGTTTTATGGGAGCCATGCGTTATTATCTGGCAAACTTTACCACGCCGTCTTTGCAGATTGCCATGAACGAGCTTTCCAATCACGACCATTCCCGGTTTTTAACAAGGACAAATAAGAAGGTAGGGCGAACCAGTACCTTAGGCCCGCAGGCAGCCAATGAGCATATAAATAAAGCGGTGATGCGGGAGGCGGTGGTGATACAGATGACCTGGCCGGGAGCGCCGGCTATTTATTACGGCGACGAGGCGGGCGTATGCGGTTTTACCGACCCGGATAACCGGCGCACCTATCCCTGGGGACACGAGGATAAGGAAATGATAGAGTTCCACCGGGACATGATTCGTATTCATAAAGAAAACCCGGAAATCCTGACAGGCTCCCTGAAATATATCACCTACGACTACAATATTTTGGGGTACGGACGTTTCAACAGAAAAGAAGCCGTGGCGGTGGTAATCAACAATAATGCCTATGAGGTGGAAAGACAGGTGTCCGTCTGGCCATTAGGTATCCCGGGGGAATGCAGTATGGAACGGCTGATGATCACCACGGCGGACGGATATACCACGGAGACGGAGAGCTTTCCGATAGAAGCGGGGATACTGAAAATTGTGCTGCCGCCAACCTCGGCGATGGTGCTGAAATATAAAAAATTAAAAACAGCAGACATTCGTACAGCGCACAAATCGATTTTCGACCGCATACGTCTGGCTGCCGAAAATCGATTTAGATAAAGGTGTACCGGGAGAATGGCTGAAGGACTTAGAAAGAACAGGAGAAAGAACAGATGAAATATCATAACGGCTGCTGGCTGCTGAAAGAGGGATTTGCCGCTTTTTCCCCGAAGCATGTGTATGAGGTGCGAAAAGGAGAAAGCGAGCTGGTGCTGTGCGCCCCTACGGCACGGATTGAGAAAAAGGGGGACACCCTGGGAGGGATTAACCTCACGGTCCGCATCACGGCGCCCATGCCTGAGGTGATTCGGGTGCAGACATATCACCATAAGGGGGGTGTGAGAAAAGCGCCGGAGTTTGAGCTGAATCTCCCGAAGCCGGGAAGGCTTGCGGTGGAAGAAGAAGCGGGCGTTATCCGGGTGCGGAGTGGACAGCTTTCCCTTGTCATTGACACAGAAAACTGGTCCATGCGCTATGAGAGGGACGGTAAGCTCTTAACGAAAAGCGGAGCCGGTGATTTGGCATATA
>Ga0224741_10059_pt1 | contig 16466 bp, 32 predicted proteins | sample LIM_E_Water_Pos_FD_161629 | JGI IMG/M metagenome (GOLD analysis project Ga0224741, IMG submission 161629) | Enriched cells from gastrointestinal tract of the lab mouse from Pacific Northwest National Laboratory (PNNL), Richland, Washington... | ecosystem: Host-associated > Mammals > Digestive... | reverse complement strand
TTTACATATCAATTCCAATATACCATATAAACGCAAAAAATAGGAGAAGCCATAACCGAAGCTATGACCTCTCCACAAAAATTTATTAAAATAAGTTAGCAAAGCAAAAACCATATTATTTAATGTGCTGCTCCACTGACATTACAAAAAGGATATCTCATACTATTTATCCTTCCGTCATTGCAATCCCATCTAAAAAGTTTTCCGTTTCATACAAAAACGCATAATCCAGTTTTCCTATATTGATAATTACACCAGTTCCACAAGGCTTTGCAATCCGGGCTTCACTATCCTGTAATATCATTCTCCACTCATTTTGCCATCTATACTTTATATCCTTTATAAAAAAAGGATCATAACAATTCTTATATGGGAAGTATATTTGATGAAAATCTTTTTCTTTTGAAAAGTCCTTTAAATCCCTATATTCAACACTGTCTCTTAAAAACCCAGTGCATTTATAATCTACTTGTTTTTGCATCCTATATATCAGTTCATTAGCAGTAATAAGCAACACATAATCACCAAATTTGCGAACTTCACTCTTAAATTCATCGCATAGGTTCTTTCTGTTTGTATCATTCATCTTATGAAATACTTTTCCGTCTAATTTTGATGCACAAAACAGCAACGTTTTTTCATCCCCGACAATAGAATGCATAACTGTGTCCGGCCTTGGTACAATGTCAAATAAGTTTTCTCCATTTTGCATAATCAATTCTATCTTTTGCGGATTAATCGGTATCTTTCCTTCATCTGAATCCCCCCTATAGTCACTCTTATCTTCCCTATAATTTTGAACAATATTAAAAAACATGTATCCATCAGATAATTGCTGCAAGTGTTCTTTTACTCCAAATTTGACTAAATACAAGTAATCATTCTTCATTTTCAACCACCTTAAAATGCTATATAAGTATTTGCAATTATACTCTACTTAGATGAAAAAAGCCATACCCATTTTCGGATACAGCTTCCCCCCGCTTTTTTATTTTTATCAATACATTCTAAACAAGTCCACTATAGCGGTATCAACCGCTGTCCTTCCTCTTCAACACCACCCCCTTAAGCGCCTTCCCCATAATATCATCAAAGGCCTTATCAAACTTCCCTTTCTGGTCATCTGTCAATATATCCCTTATTGCCGTCCTGGCCTCATTGCATTTTTCTTTTTTCAACCTATCACTTTCACGGATTTCTTCTATATTAATTATATTCATACTCTAATACCTCTCTTCCTTCCGTATTTTCTCTAATTTTTCCTTCTTCTGATTTTTATATCTTACCTTTACTTATTGCAATACTGGCAGTAATGGGCATGATCCGATTTCCTGCCCTTCTTACATAGTCCAGCGCATATGTAATATAAGCATACCATCTGTCTATCTGTTGTCATTAGCTGAATCCTCTTCTATTTTTGCTTTTAAAATAGCTAATGGATAATTTTCTATCATACTCAAAAACTGTTCTATTTTATAATCGCTTGGCACATGTCCAACACGAAATGCAAAAACTCCTAAATCATTCCATAACCAACAAATGCACCCGCCATGCGAAAAATAAGTAACTTCAAAAAACAGATTAGAATATTGGCTATCTTGTAAAATATCTCCAATTGAATACAAGTTTTTATAGCGGCATATAGCTTCCTTATCTTTATTCATCCAAAGACATTTCTTTTTTACCACTTCTAAATCTTTAAAGTTTATATCTCTAATTCTTATTGATTTTTCCATTACCTTTATTCCTCCATCTTTCCATCCTTAATCATGCCAATCTCTACCAGCAGTGCGGCACAATCCCTGAACCCTTGCTGGTAGGTCATTTTCCCGTAAAGTGCACCGCTTTCATTACAGGATGATATAAGCTGGTCTACTGTCAGGCGCTGTTCCTCCGTCAATTCAAAACTGTCAAACTCTTTTGCCAGCAGTTCTTCCTTTTCTCGTATCTTCCCATATTCCTCATTCTCCATCAGCACATCATTTACCCCTTCGTCCATCCCATATTCCGTGATGACTTCAAAAATGCTTTTCCTCATATTATGTTACCTCCGTTTTCTTTTGGTTTTATGAATAAATAGTTTCTTAGTTCTTTTGGATTAAATGCATACCGTAATGATGCTACAATAAATACACTTAACGCCTATTCTTCATCCCATGCGGACTCGATATCATCCATAATATCCATTAGATTCTGCTTTGCATCCTTTAGCCAGTAAAGGTTGCCATTGATTTCTACCGGCTTGCCTAGTTCAAACTGGTGCTCAATGTGGTTCATTAGCTGTTTCCGTCCTACTTCCATGCCTAATCTGAAAATCTCATTATTTGTCATATCCAAGTTATTATTGCTCATTCTGTTTATCCTCCATCCGTTTATGTGTAAATAATCAATACTGCTGTCACAATGCTACCTACAACAATTTGCAACACAGTCCATATTGTTATAGGCTTTTGTTCCTTTTCCATTTGAAAATCTTTCCTCCTGCTCCAATCCTACGGTCTTATTCCACACTTCCTGTAAAGTCGGTTTATGCCGCAACTCTCCAAAATGTGTGATTGTCTTTCCGTCTGATACTTCATAGAACTTGTTATTGATTACAATTTTATATCCTTGCCGATAGTGTATTATTCTTCTCATTTGTCCACTTCCTTTTCATGTGTTTCTATATACTAAATACCCTTTTTAGAAATGATTTTCCCCGCCTTACGATAAAAAATTTTACAAAAGTTCTGCTTTTTCTTTTATCTTTTCCAAGTTTGGATGCACATACTTCATAGTAGTATTCAAAGAAGAATGTCCAGCTTGTGCCGCTATCTCTTGTATCGTAAATAATCCGCTTTCCATAGCATTACTACAATAAAAATGCCTTAATGTATGTGGTGTAATCCTGTCACTAACCGAAGCAAAAGCAATATTGATAGTTGACCTGTTCAATTTCTTTCCTTGCTTATTACAAAAGAGATATTCACTTTCAACCTCTGGTTTTCTGATTTTCACATATTCCCTTATGGCATTGATGACCTTGCTATTTACAATAACGCTTCTCTGTTTTCCACCTTTGCCATTCCTAACTAAGATCACATATGTTTGATAGGAAATGTCTTGTAACTTTAAATCCAATACCTCCGATATTCTAAGTCCTGAATATGCTATCAGCGTTGCGATAGTGTAATTGCGTACATTGGAGCAACCTTCAGATTGTAATAGTTTCTGCCGGAATGTATTTACTTCTTCCTTCGTTATATCCGTAGGATTGACTAAATTTTCATGTATTTTTATATAGTCCTTCTTCTTAATAACAATTTCGTCCGGCTGCATAATTCGATTGTACTTTGCAATAGATACTAATTTCAGATTGATTGTCTTTCCACTCAACGGATGATTTTCACCTGTTTTATAATCTGTCTTCTTTATATTTTTCAAATATGAAATATATTCAAGAATGTTCTGTCTATACAAACGCTTAAATTCCACCTCACCACTTCCTAACAGCCAATCAAAATACTCCTTTATATGGCAGATGTAAGTGTGAATTGTTCCATCGGCAATCCCTTCTTCTATCATGGACTTCTCAAATTTTTCCAAATCGTACATATTAACAACCTCCGTTTCAACTTTGTTGAATTTTTATTTTTAGGTTTCTTTTCAACTTTGTTGAATTTCAATATTTCCACCTACTAATAAATACCCTTTTTTTAAACAAAATTGACCCTTTATTTAAAAAATAATTTGCTGAATTTTCAGAGTAAATATTGTATATTTTCCGTTTGGAAGGTATCATATAGATGTACATAGATAAAGAATGGAGTGATTATCATAGACATAGAACTTAAAGACCGTAACCATATTCAAGAATTTTTCCACAAACTACATAGCCGACTGGAAGACATAGCATTTTCCATTATCCAACAGATTCCAGATAAATTTATTCCCCATTGGCTCATGAATTGGCTTGAAAAGTATTTAGACAGGCGGATCAGCGAACTAAAGCAAGAATCCATCAAAATGACCTGGCGCAATATGTATTTACAATCTGCTACTAATGAAATTCATAATAGGCAGCAAAACGCAAAAGAAGCACCTTTAGATAATTAAATCCGCTGGTGCTTCCTTCATATTTAACATTTTGATTTTCCGACTAAACAAGTTTGACTGATTTCAAAATGTTAAGTTTTTTACATACTTGCTACAGCTTTTCGCTTTAATGCTCTTCTCCGTTCAATCTCTCTTTCCGCTTCCTTGCCAGAATTATTGTAATATGCAACTTTTTCCGCTACTGTCATACCTTTTGTCCGTTCATAGTTCTGTTCCCTGATCTTGTGAATATCCTCAATAGTAAAATCAGGACTAATAACCAATGCTTCCATAATCATCCCTCGCTTTCCAATAATACAGATGGATTGATAATATCTATTCCCTTGTAACCTTCCAGATTAGTAATCGCCCTCACGCCCCTAATCGTCTTGATATTTACAATATGCTTAAAATTCCATGATATAATGCAGTCACAAGCATTGACAACAGCAGCGGCAATATGCTGACAATCATCAAAGCTCTTCGGTCTTAATATCCCCATATCAATGATCTTCTGTGCAAGTTCCACGATTTCCTCATTAATTTCCAATTTAGTGTACTCAATATCACTCAAATAGTCATACAGTTTATTCCTTTTGCTTTCGGAACACTTCTCTATTTCATCCAATGTTACCTGAGAAAGATATACGTCATATTTTCCATTGACAAAATATTTCCATAGTTCCAATGTGTCCTTCATGCGTTCCGGCGCATCTTCCTGTGAAAGATAACTGATAACCGATGTATCTAAGTATACCTTTAGTTTCCGCATAGAGCATCACTCCTATTCTGGTGAATCCTTTACAAGTTTGTTTTTTTCCCTTATTGATAATATCTTTTCGCCTATTTCATTTTCCAAAAGTGAAATTACCAGTTTATTTATACTCAATCCTTTAGATTCTGCACAAGATTTAATCTTATCATAATATTCTTTAGGTACTCTGACCTTTATATCCTGCAATTTTTCCATATAAGCATCCTGACTATCCTTTTGCTTATCTGTCCTCGGTGCCACCATATGTTCCTCCAATCTCTATATTATGTTCTAAATATAGTATACTCTTTTTACGTTAAATTTTCAATCATTTTCTATGGGTACATACTTTATTGTTTTGATGCTGACAGAAAATTTCCATCTATAACGGCTTATTTATTATAACGCTTCCATCAATTTATGTATGATTTTTAGTTTCATATCCTTACTACACTTCTTTTCCGTTTGATATAGGAATATCTTAATAATCCTATCCATAAAATCATCAGGGAGAATGTTACTCTTGAATTGATTACAAGCATAACAAGCCGTTTGCAGATTTTCCATAGAATCCTCACCGCCCATTGATAAAGACACAATATGATCTAAAGTCATTTCCACAAACAATAACCGCTGACCGCATAACTCGCACCGTCCACCAGATTTATTGTATATGATTTTCCGTTCTTCATTAGAATAATTTTTCCGCTTAATTTTTGCTTTATACTTTTCTGTATCTATATAATAATATCCGGCGCATTTCCCAGGAGTTCTGTTTCTTTGGTTAATTGCCCTCTCTACTGAATAAAAATCTTGCGCTTGCTCTATATCTGCCACTTTAATTACCGCACCAGTCCTATTGTGTGCTATGTAGTATTTTCCGTTTGTTAATAAAATTGCCATAATATCCACCTTCTTTTCTTAATGAAAGAAATATCCGCTTACAAACTTTTTAACCAATGCCTGATTGTAGACATTCTTTCCCTTCCATTTCTTGCTAAAATCACTTTCATACAAGCGATTATCATTTTCATCATATCCCCTTATACTAAGCGTAAATTTGCTATCCTTATCGCTTGAATGTCTGTCTATTTGTACCCAACAACCATCAATAGCATATTTCAGAACATAAGCATCTAAACAAGAAATACATTGAATATCTTCCGTATCATCAAAGAATTTATCCCATGCTGATTTTTCTTTCATATTATCCACCTTCCTAATAATGTAGACTGCCTATATTTCAGACAGTCCACAAAATCCGCTATTATCTTTCACTTGGAAAACATACCGTTGTAGCATTGTCTCCGGCATTTTCTGATATGCGGTTAGTAATGATCCAGATTTTCCCCTTGCAAGTCTCATATGCTGCCAATAAGTACAGATCATCAGGATATTTTAACGCTTCCTCATTCACCTGTTTGTCTTCATCGTCCAGATTTCCCCAATCTTTGACCGCATACCGCTGTAAGGATAAATTGACTTCTGCCGCAAATCGGCTGTTTTCCTTCATAGTTTCATTAATTCCATGTGTAACAACTACTTTTCCCATATTGAAAAATTTTGATGTAAGCATATTTATTACCACCTTTCCGATTAAACCAATCCACAAAGACAAGCCATTTTATATATAGGATTCCTTGCTATTTTCCGTCTACGCTCTGCCTCTGCTCTTGCTTTCCGTTCCACCCTGTCCATATAAGCAAGCCTGTTATCCATTTCCAGATATTCCACCATCTGAAGCGTAGTAAGTGCTTTATATGGCGTTTTAAGGTTCCGATCTATGATCTGGTTTCCATCTGGTGTATCTATGATTCTGAAATTAAACATAATATTTTCCGTCCTTTCTGTTATCCATATAACCGCTGACTCTCCATCACATCAGCTACAACATTTTTGATTCTTCCAAACTGTTTATATACCCTTTTGGGCTTTATTCCACTATTTTCCGCTATTTCTTTGAGTGTATAGCCTTGTAGCTTATCAAAGAAAATCCGCTGTTGCTCTGCTGTCAAAATGCTTTCTATCTGTTTAATGGTTTCGTCATATTCCAATGATGAAAGATTTTCCATTCCGCTGATTGATTGCCCTATATAAGCATCTATCTCATTAAAGCTAATATCTGCACCACATTCAGAACTTCTTTTTTGTGCTTTCTGTTCCCTAAAATGCCTATATACCGCACGTTTCATATACATATAGGAAACGGCTTCAAAGTTGCATTTTTCCCGCAACGCTTCATTATTCAAGTAAATTTCCACACTCAATAGAAAATCAAAAACTACAATATCAAAAAATTCTTCCGCATCCAGTTTTGACAGTATCAAAAACTTACTGATTAGATGATAATTTTCCGTTGCATATTGCCTTTCCGTTGGTGTAAGCGGTCTAATTTGTTTATTTTCCATTGTGACTACCTCCCTACTCTGAGAGGTAGTCAATTACTACATGCTTAATTTCCCTCATTCGATTACAAAATGTACCCTTTTTTATTCCAAGATACCTTTTAATTTCTTCACGATTGTATTCTTCCATTGTCATTTTGAAAATTTCAGCTTGAACATCATTCAAGTTTGAAAGTATTTCCGATATCATTTCATGGTACATAACAGTTTTTTCTACAGACTGTTTTAAATCAATCCATGTCATAGGTGCAGTGCGTTTTTCATTCAGAGAATCTTCTTCCCAATCAAGGGATACTATACTGCCCGATGGCATTCTTTTTTCTCTGTTCATATCTCTAAAGTAGTTTATCCTCGCATTATCCAGCGTTCTAAAAAGGATTGTTGAAAATTCGTATTGCTGTAAATGTGGGATGTTCAAATATTTCTTTACCGCCCTTAAATAATGCAGAATCAAAATATCATACCATTCTTCCTGGTCTAACTTGTTTATCTTCATGTACTTAAAAAACTGATTATAGTTTCCCATATCGGCGCTGAATGCCTTTTCTTCTGCTGTCAACGGCTCCATATTTTTAAGATCGATACCCTTCATTGTAGTTACCTCCAAATTTTTGTTTGTTTTGGATTGTGCACTTATCCCGACTACCCTTGTTTTGGGTAGTTTCGTCTTAATTTTCAAAGACTCGTCAGGGGATTTATTTGATCTGCATCTCCACATCATATTTGCCATCAATCGGGTGACTAAGAAGAAACACTGCTGTTACACTTTGTTTTGCTAGTTGCTTTGCACCATAAATAATTGCTTCATCCCTATCAACAAAATAATAATTGTTACTTGTATTGCCATGAAAAACCTGAATTCTATATTCTCCCATAATGTACACCGCCTTTCGTTGTGTGGCTGTGGTGTTTCCCAGCCGCTTATGACAATATTGTTAGCAATTGGCAATATGCGCCGCCATTTTCTAAATAAAATCTTGTCTTTGATGTTTCCGAATCCCTGTAAAATTCCTGGACGTTGCCGCCCTCCTTAAGGATTTCCCTAGCCCGCTTTATGTCCTGCATAATGATTTCAAATGTCCTTTCATTAAAATACTTCACGCTGGATACACTCTTTTTCAGTTCTTCTTTAGCCTCTTTGAAATTCATGTTGCCTACCCCCTTCCATGCCCCTGGTAAATTTTCTGGCTACCTCCCACTGTTGCCAGCGGGAACGCCCACGGCCTAAAGCCCTGTTTATAGTGGCCGTGTCCACTCTTATTTCACCCTTAATACGTTGTAAGAAGTTGTTTTCTCAAACGGTTTCAAGTCATCCCCTAAAATCTCTATCAACTTCTCTTTATCTAATGTTGTTCGGCTCTGTGGTTTGTAGGTGATTTTTGCATTCGGTACAAACTCTGTATCAAGTTCATTTTCTGTCATGTACTCAATGATGGAATACTCAACCGCCTTTAATTCGTTTTCAATTTCTTCTTTCATAGTTTTAAGGCTTCTTAACTCCTGTATCTTTGCTTCTAATTCTTTTTTGGTCATACACATAATGGCTACCTCCTGATTTGATTTTGTTTGTTGTTTGTTTCTGTACCCATATCATATCAAAAATATGGGTACATATCAATATGCAAAATATACAAATATGGGTACATAATTTTGTGTATTTTTATGGGTACATATTTATTGACAATTTATATGTACCCATACTATAATTAACTTAACAACAAAACAATCAATCATATATTTTTAAGGAGGCAATCACTTATGAGTATATACTTTAAAGATGTAAATACATTAGAAGAGTTAAGAAGACAGTACAGGGATTTATTAAAGAAGTATCACCCCGACAATGCAAACGGAAGCACACAAGCAACACAAGAAATTAATGCAGAATATGACAAACTATTCAAAGTATTAAAGGATAGACACGAAAAGACAGCGGACAACAAAGAGAACAACGCAAAGACAGACTTTAATAATATGAAGTATGACTTTTCAGAGGATGCAAAGTTAAGGGAAGTATTACAGCAGATCATAACCTTTGAAGGTATCAACATAGAAATAGTTGGCTGCTGGATATGGGTAGATGGCAACACATACGGCTATAAGGACACATTAAAGAGTATCGGCTTTAAATGGGCTAGAGAAAAAAAGAAATGGTATTTTCACACGGAAGCATTCAGGAAAAGAAGTCATAAGAAGTTAAGCATGGAAGACATACGGAACTACTACGGTAGTACAGAGGTAGAGACAGACGGAACAAAGAGACTGAAACAAGCATTTGCATAAGCGCAATTACAAGTAAAAAATAAGGGTGTAACCAATGGAAACGGCTACACCCTGACAATAAAAAATATATGAAAAGGAAGGTATAAGGATATGACAATTAATGAAGCGTATGATTGGATATGGGAAAACACAAACCTAATGCAAGATACATTGATGCTTGACTTTCAGTGTCTGGATTATTGTGTAAAGCATGGGATTTTAAGGAAAATTGATAAGGAACACTTTGAATCAACATGGACAGATTAGGAAAGAAGGGATAAGGACATGATGACGAAAGAACAATTTGAAAACAACACAAACTGGAAAATGAGCTATGAAGAATTTCAGAAATGCGACTGTACACATTGCAACAAAAAAGATTGTATACACCGTAACGCTTTTAGGCGTGTGCCTGTCATTGATGGCGGTTTAGGGTTATGTCCTAACTTGAAACAATCATAGAATATCATTCACGAAAAGGAGATCAAACACTATGCTGATTTTAAAATATGAACGTCTGGACTTTTTCAACCATCGGATTTATACGGAAGACAAGAAAGACAGTTACACAAAAGAAGACTTAAAAAGAGTGTTTGCATATTTCAGCAAAACGCATGATGCAAGTATTCAAATAGACAGTACTGTTATATATTGGGATTGTCTGACAGAATATGAAAATAGAGTTGTTACCGTTAGAACCTATGACGGCATGAACTACACGGAAGCAAAGAAAAGCTATGATAAGGTAAAAAAGGAATGTTATGCAATGGCTTAATCTCATACAATAGGAATACATAATAAAGGCTATGCGCTTTAATGCTCATAGTCTTTTTGTGTGCGGTTTATTTGCTTATATTTGTATGGTTATCATGCGCTTTTAGGCTTATTTTCGGCTTGAAATGGCTTCGTTGATACCATTTTAGGGTAACGCCTGAAAAGTGGCTAGAATCGGCTTGTAGCGCGGTTATTTAGGGTGATTTATTGCTTGTTTGCTGTCTGTATGATGGTATAGGGGGAGTGGTGGGTGTAAGGGTGTACCCAGGTGGGTTTACATTATTTTTTCGAGACTTTAACGTGGGAAAGCGCCTATCTATTGCATTTCGACACCAACTTAAATTTTCAACCCCGAACCGAACTGCCCACTAAAATCGCCTTTATTCTTATTATGATAAAGTATGTCACATCATAGTGTGATATACTTGAATAAAAAATGGCAAAGTATATCACACTACAGTGTACAGAATCAGCCGTCTTTTTATAAATAAAGAATGTAATAATAAATAAAGACTACTATCATGATGAATTATTCGCATACACTCACAATTCATTACTCTTTTAAAAACTTTTTGATTGTTGATGGTTGTGGTATCTTTAAACGTACCCAGGGGAGGGGGGTATGTTTCAATCAAAAAATAGAATCCCATATATAAGATATACCCCTATATAAATACGCCCTATAACATTGCTTATCATCTAATGTACACGTTAGAATTTCAGACGCAACGCCATTACTCTACCAACTTATCACCTGTAGCTGTTCTGTCTGAAATTTTAAGATAAACCATTGATTTTGGGGCAAGAACAGGTGGTTATATAAACTAATTGTATATAGAGTATGTTCCAATGCAAAAATTTTATGCCCTCAGCCATAAAGTCATGTTCTCTTTTATAACTTTGGCTAAAATTGTCATTCTATAAAAAATGTAAAAATCACATTTCTTCAATAATTACAGATGTACCATTAGCAACAACACCTATCATATTATTGCTAAACATTATGTAATCAAAATCTACCCCTATGATTGCATTACCCCCTACCAATACTGATTTCTCAATCAAACGTTCTTTGGCAGCATCTTTGGCCTTTTCCAATTTATCTGAAAAATAATTTGCTTCTGTTCCAAAAAAATCAGAAAAAGACGAGGAAAGCTCCGACAAAAAACCTGTACCTAATACAACTTGTCCACTAATTATTCCTTTATAATCTACGATCCTATACTTTTCAAAATTATAGCTTGTAGTAAGCATATGTGATTTTATTTTATATTTAATACTTTCCTGCTCTGAAACTCGTTCTTTATATTCCCTGATTTTCCATAGTTCCTCATTGAAATTCGCATTATTCACTTTATATTTCTCACGTGCAATATCTATCATTTTACTTAATTCGTATTTATCAATTGCTTTTACTTCGTCATCACTAAACAATACATCTGTGCTACTACTGCAATAGTCACACTCTACTTCTTGAACGTCTGATTCAAAATAATGTCCACATGATTTACAGCACAATATCATAAATTACCTCCAAAACAACTTTCATCTTAATTATACACGTGAATATCAAAAAATATTGAAAAACGTATTGTATATGAGGGAGTATGTTTAAATCTCCCATATACCCCCATATAGAACTCTCAATCTTACCCAACCTTTTCACCGCATCCCAATAACTGCAAGAAAACATACAGATTTTGGGATAGATAGCATCCTAATAAATGTAAGAAATCATACAATAAATGGGATTATATTACTACACAAATTCTTCTTACCAAACAGATTCTTTCCTACATCATTCATGCTTACTGGCTACATCATACATTATACTAAATATCACTCCTGCAATCAATGATTTTCAGTGTTTATTTGGGTTTGATAAATCGGTAAAAAAATGGCTATATCAGATAAAATATTATTATCCAATATAGCCATAGTTCTATTATGGGAGGGGGGGTAGGTTTCCATCTGAAAATTTTAAGTACCTACTATATAAGGGTATACCCTCTAAAAAATCGTAAAAAAATAGGCATACCAGACTTTTATATCCGATATGCCTTATGTTATTTTATTCTTTTAACACATCTTCAAATTCTGCTCCATAACGCCGCATAACCTTTTCAAGATATGGACTCCATCTATTCTCCAATTCCTGACGTTCACGCTCCGCATTTTCCCTCTTTGCCTGTTCCTTTGCAATCTTCCGTTTCGGCTCCCTGAATATCTTATCAGCCAATTCTTTATTTTCCCTCTGTACTTTTCTACGCTGGCATTGTTCAATCATATCTTTTGCCCTCTGTTCAATATCTTTAATATCTGTCATAATCAGTATTCCTCCATCCTTAATAACTCAACATTCTTTTTTCAAGTTCCATATCCATTTCAAGTTGTACCCGTTTTTCATTAATCTCACGTAACTGTTGATTATCACGGTTGATATGTGCTATGGTTTCCTCCGTATCTAAACGGTGAAACTTCTCCGCATATTCATCCTCAATCAGTCTGGTTTTAATTCTTCTTTCAAAATCTGTCATAGTTAATAATCCTCCTGTAATTTAATTTTCTATATATGGTTTTACTTCATAACGCATAAGAGCATTAAAAACTCTTTGTGGAATATAATTTTTATACTTTACAGCCATTACCGTAATATCTGCCTTTTTGATGATCCTATATTCCTCAAATGCTTCTTCTGGTGTATTCCATTCTTCAAGTTTAGCTGGTTCATCATGACCAAATGGCGTGATTTCCCCATAGTACATATGAGTATCTGGATTGTATCGTACCCCAAGAGGCAAATCGGCAGCATTCGTATACTCAGGATTATCATGTTTCTTGCAGTTTGTTAGCATTGCATTTATTGTTACTGGAACAATACAGCAATTATCAGGGGAATATTCTTTGCTTCCATTGCCAAATAAATCCTTATCCACTACCATTATTTCATCTTTTACTGGATAATAATTTTCTAAATACCAGTCAATAAACAATTCTGGATTTTCAATCCATTCTTTACATATGGTTGCCCCATCGTAACAATCATGGTAATTGGTATACTTATCCCTCTTATAACATCTATTGTATATGCCCTGATAAACCGCATACGCTTTACTTCTGGCTTTGTTTGGGTATTCAAAATATTTTTGTTTTATCTCAATATCATCAATGTCCTTTCTGCCATATATTAAATCATCATAATCTTTGTTTGATACATAGACCAGATTCTTATAATAAAAATTGTTTTTATCGCCATCAATAAACCAGATTTTTGTGTAATTATTAGGATTTTTCAGAAATATTTTACCCATTAAATTCTTTGTATAATGATCTTCCATATTTGCGCTACCATCAATATCAAAGAAATTCATCGTATAATGATTTGCTACACTATGCACATGATATTTGAACGGATTCCGCAGATTATTTACCACCCTTCCATAGTTAGAAATCCAGTAATTATATGTACCTTCAATCTGCACAAATGTTTCAAATACATTAATCAGTTTCACATTGATGGGATTGTCATTTTCTTCTATATCTTCGGCAAACTGAACATTATTATTTTCATCAAGTACTTTCATTTTTGTAGGCATTTTAGGCTTCAACTGCCTGTTTTTTTCACACCGCTTGCATATCTGGCTATAAATCTTTGTTTTGTTCTTATTGATAGAAGACACCTCAAAATGGCACAAAGGCAGTATCTTTCCACACTCACTGCAATATCTGTATTTTGATGTATCTAATCCTGTTAAATCTTTTCTGTTCATTATTACTATAAAAATTCCTTTCGATATGTCTTTAGATAGCCAACACAATTTTGTGTCAGCTAATAATTGAGCATCCCGACTGTATGCTCCGATTCCTATTCATAAATAAAAGGTTGTCATTTAGGCAACCTTTTTGATATTAAAATTATTTAAGAAATGTTTCGTGTACATATATTCTAATGTTCTAGCATCAACCTCATTAAAGTACCTATAAACACCATCTTTGACAACAAGACGATATTCTTTGTTAGGATGATAAGCTACTCTGCGGTCAGTGATTCCATTCAAAATACACTTATTTTCCTTCATCGTTAAAACATACTCACCATTTTCTAATTCTTTCATTACATTCACCTTCCTCAAATTTAATAAAAGAGACAATACGATTGATTCATACTGTCTCTAATCTGATTTACTGTATTTAGTTTTAATAGTGGAAGCGTCAAATTTGACACGCCTCTAATTTTTCATACTTGATGTACCAGAATCCATGACAAAATATCTCCATACTCTTTTTTCCCATCCGCTATATCAAGTATTAAATCAACCAATTCCTTTTGTGTATACCTTAATTCATACCCATTGACCGCCAAAAAAACCAGCATGGTATGTGCCCCTATCCGCTTATTCCCATCTATCATCGCGTGATTTTTGACAAGTCCATAGCATAATCTTGCTGCTTTTGCCTGAATGCTTGGATATAATTCCTCACCTCCAAATGATTGAAATGGACTTTCCAATGCAGAATCCAGCAATCCTTCATCTCGTATGCCATCACATCCACCTGTTGATTCTATCAGTTGGATATGAAGCATTAATACCTGTTCCTTTGTCAGACGGATCATTTTGCCAATACCCCATACGCTTCCCTGTTCTGTTCAATCAGCCTTTTTGATATGCTCATGATATCTTCATCAGACACATTAGAATCACACTCAGCTTTGCCAAAATCTATAACAAGATATCTCGGCACATTATTCTTTAAAATGACAGCAGTCCCATGTTCATCAACTAATCTCGCAACTTTTGAAAAATTCTGGTTTGCCTCTGTAATGGAAACCATTGTATTTGTATCAATCTTCATAGTTAATTATCTCCTAATTTTAGTATTTGAATATAGTATACGCAATTTATAGGATATATTCAACCTATTTATTTTGGCAAAGCATATATTTTTAAAATATATCCTATATAATTATTTTATCATCAAATACACTATCTATATGATCTGAATCATTTCCAATAACGCAAAATAACTCACGGTCACTTTTTCGACCATGAGATTCATTTTTGTATAATTCATTCTGTCCCACACAACCAATATTTGTTAAGGGTAGGTTCATTCTGAACCTCACATTCTGTAGGCATATCCAGTATTTCTTCTACAGAGAAATTATGTTCCATAGAGACAGGTTCTCCCCAGTTATCATCAACATCATTCCTTACTTCATCAGGAAATACCAATAAATTCAATAATTCACCCTGTTTATATTCACCATCATAGCAACCTTCTACCGGCTTATATTTCAATGATTTATTGTATGCCAGACATTCCCTATATAAAGCAATTACAGCAGCAGGATCATTATATTTCTTTGCACCCTCACAATAAGCATTGTATCTTAGCTTGATTGCCCTTCTGTCAAGTTTCTCAACAAAATCTTCACATTCTACGGTATCAGAATATTTCAATGATTCAGCTATCACAGCATCTTTGTCACAATATCTGCCATATGAATTATTCAGCTTATAGTATGTACCGTTTGACCTTCGCTTTTTATGTCTGTATATGTAGATAAGCTGCATTTTCTCTAATTGCTCTAAATAATCATTGACAGTCTCTTTCCCATATCCCCACAACGATACCATTTCATCTTGTGACATATGCCATTCCTTAGTTTGATTATTGATTGTGCCAACCAAGGAACAAAAGAATGAGAACACATTAAAAGGTTTATTGGACTTTTCAAATATTCTCTTTATCTCCCATTGTTCCAAAACAACAAACTTTTTCTTATCAGAATTTACCTCTAATCCTTTACCAGAGAAAATATAGTTATCATTATACTGGCTTATAACCTCAATAATCCCTTTTTCTATAAGCGAATGTACACTACTTTTAATTCCATCAATTATAGTACGTTCGCTTTTATTTGATGTTTTCAAAAACCTGTCTGTCATTTCATACCCTATCAGACTGACAGATGTACTAAGATGTCCATATTTATTACAATACATTCCATTAAGGATTGCCATTATGGCTGTTTCTTTATCATCTATATTTAGTTGTTTGTCCAAAAATAATTTCATATAAATAACTTTCCTTTGCATAAATCAGATTAATTTTCTAATTACTCAGCATTTTCATATTGTATCAGTCTCACTGCATCAAAGTATCTTCTGTCTGCCATGAAAACATGAAATACT
>Ga0224741_10058_pt1 | contig 16577 bp, 12 predicted proteins | sample LIM_E_Water_Pos_FD_161629 | JGI IMG/M metagenome (GOLD analysis project Ga0224741, IMG submission 161629) | Enriched cells from gastrointestinal tract of the lab mouse from Pacific Northwest National Laboratory (PNNL), Richland, Washington... | ecosystem: Host-associated > Mammals > Digestive... | reverse complement strand
CCATGTTATAATATTGAAAGTCGCCCAGACGCCCGCATACAAATAAGCCGCTGACCATACCTGCTTCCTTTTTATATTTATCAGCCATTTCCTGAGACTGTTTTGTTAGAACTGGATAAAATGCTTCATTCACTCCCTGCACATAATCAGAAGGATATTCATAAGCAATTACAGACCGGCCTGTTTTGGGCGGGATCAGCATCAGCTTTGAAAATTCCGTGATCCTCGTATACCCCGTTTCTTTTGGATATGCTACTCCCGGTGACGGCTGATAGCTGTTCACATCGACAGTCTGATATTTAAATTCCAAAGACCGATATGGCAGCCTGCCATACTGATAGTGAAATAGCTCATCAACCGGCCCTGTATATATGACTGGAACCATGCAGGGTTCACTGTCCAAATACACTTTATGATCTGCGATATGCAGTCTCTTTAAAGCATCCTGATTTAATTCAATCTTTATATTTTTGTCTGACAGCATCGTTTCAAAAAAAGATGTATAGCCATTGACCGGCTGAACCTGATATTTATCATCAAAATACTGGTTGATATAAGACAGGCGCACCGGCACTCTCCGCAGTATGAACGGATCAAGCTCATCCGGCTCTATCCCCCACTGCTTGGACGTATATGGTTTATAATCTTCTTCATATAAGAATTCCGCATATTTTCGCACATATTCATTTTCTGAATTCAGCATCTGCAGTATCGTTGCTGCTGCTTCATAATCAAAAGTCTCTGCAAGCGCTTTTTTTATTTCCAGGGCATCTTCCCTGGTAAAATACTGCTCAACCGTATCAAAATTGAACGGAGACGGCGTCAGCTGTCCTTTGATACTGACATAGGCGCGCAGCACAAACGGTGCCCATCTGCTGTCTACTGCTGTTATAAAATCAAATACTTTTTTGTGATTCGTATGAAAAGAATGAACACCGTATTTTTGAATAAGAATGCCTGTTTTATCATCCTTATAGTCATACATATTTCCAGCGATATGTGCTCTTTTCTCTAAAACCAGTACCTTCTTTCCGTCTTTTGCAAACTGATATGCCAGTGCAGCGCCTGTAAATCCTGCACCGACTACGACCGCATCATAATTCATGGAACCCTCCTTACAAACTATGCATGCTCTCCATTGCATTTTTTGATCAACGCAAACGGGATCCTTCTGCCAAATAGAATCGCCCGCAGCAGAATCCATGCATCCCAGCATTTCTGTATATATGCACTTTTTCTGCACCAGAAAGATGATGATTCATACTCTTTATAGTATGGATAGCTTTCTTTAGAAATGTTATAACCTCTCTGGAACATTCCGTATTCATAATCCTTTCTTACAGCATCTGTGTAAGAGCCGTTTCGAATAAATTTACCTGCTATCCAACAAAGAAAATGGTGTTTTTCCATATAGTGTCTATACTGTAAAACAGCATCTACGAACTGCAGTGCTGATTTTGGCTTATTTACATCTGCTGTATAATAGGAATATACCCCCCATGTTTCACCACACAAATAACAGTTATATTTATCAGACATTTTATTACAGCAGAAATTATCATCTATCGGATAACCCTCGCCATATCCCCCAACATCTATCATAGCCTTTCTATTAATCAATGTACCGTAAGTTGTTGCCGGATATAAAAACGGCACCATATAACAATCAAATTTAGATACTTTCCAATACCGCCTGCGAGATTTTTCATACAAATGATAGTAATAGATCAGCCTTTTTTTGGATGGTTTAAATGCAGCTACCCTTTTCTTTATTAGATTTTTGTCAGAAATTCCTTTTTCACTCATCCTTACTGTAAATTCTCTTTCCGAATGAGCCTGCAGCTGCCGTGGGATAATCATACCTAACTTTGGATCGTTAATATATTCTTTGCTTTCCAATGCCCATCTCAAAGCATTTGGAAAGATCACATCGTCATCATGGACCATAGATATCCACTCTGTTCTGGCGAGTTCAATACATCGATTTTGATTTCCATAAGCTCCTATATTTTCATCATTTTTATAATAGTAAAGATTATCCCAATTCAGAGTCTTCACATATTGGAAAGTTTCATTATCCATCTCCGGATCATTGTCAAGAATCAATATATCAAATTTGTCTTTAGAAATATCCTGACGCATTACAGATGCCAGAGTTCTTTTCAGTAGATCTAACCGCTTATAGGTTGGAATCGTTACTGTGAGTTCAGGGATCTTTCGATTCAGATCGCCCTTTAGCAGAATACTTTTCACATGCGCTTTTTTCTTAAAATTATCACCACTATATATAAGCTCATCCACAGGCCGCCGGCATTTCACATAATCAGGAGTTAAATCAACATTCTTAAACGGAATGCTAGAAAAAACATTCATGGCTTCTGTTATGCAGTCAGCAATTGTCTTAAACTGATAACCCGCAAGCCGTCCTGCCAAAAATAAATTTTTTACTTTTGATGCCTCTTTGAGATACCTACTGCTCCTTTTTTTCATAGCGGCATCATCCTCTGGATATGCCATAAAACCATTTTTATCAAATCTTTCCCGTGATATAACAGTAGTATCTGCACATGTCCTGCAACTATTAAAATAAGAAAAATCTGTTTCTGAATAATATTCCTTGTCTTTTGGGTGGTTTATTGTAGCGCTCTGCAATTTTTTTCCTTTGATAAAAGATACTGCCACTTTTGTATATTCCAATCTTCCATATTGATATCCAAAAAGATCGTCAAGCACCCCTGTATACAAAACAGGATTTTTTATCATCTTTCCATCACACCACATCTCATATTGTTTTTTTGCATTTTTGAAAAGCTTTACATGCCGGCAAAAATCATAATGTTCCACGACTGTGATTTTCGGGTCTGAAAGCATGGTTTGAATTAAATTCGAAAAGCCATCCTTAGGCAGCATCTGGTATCGCTCGTAATAGCATTTGTCGTCATAATTATTGTGGAAACATAAGCCCCGCATCACGGACGCTCCTACTTTTCTTTTGAATCCATGCTTTTTTTTGTACAAAGGTATATAATGTTCACGTACAAGTTTTTCTGCAAATGAAGCAATATCCGCATCCCGGCATCTTAACATATCAGTCAGGGGGATAAACTCTTCAAACTGAAAGATTTTCATTATCTTTAACTTTATTTCTTCTGCCTTCTCTTTATCATATAAAGCATCTACCACTTGAAGATTAAACGGCATCTGAACTTCCATCTGATCTACTATTGTTCTAGAGTTTAAAGTAAACGGAATCATTGGCACAATCTGTGACAGAAAATCATAGATATGCTTATTATTCGTATGGATAAAATGTGTACCATATGACTGGACCAGCATTCCTGTATCATGATCAATATAATCAGATAACAATCCACCCAGATCTTTTTTCTCCAACACCAGTACTTTCAGCCGATATTCATGAGATGCAATATAGGCAGCCGTTGCACCAGTTATTCCTGCTCCTACAACGATCAGATCGTAATTATTGTAATTTATCATTTTCTTTATACACTCCTTGGTTTCTTCTACACCCGATACTTATAAGACCCATTCCCTGTGACGTCACTATTTAAATAATCCCTCCACAACTTTTCTGAACACATTTCTTCATATCGCTCGCCGTACTGCCTTTGGATCCATCTATAATTTTTCAAAAACGACAACATAACCCGCATTGTTTTGCCAACCAGCATCATAGCTCTTCGCAGATCTCTGTCTATCTCGTATTTCGAATTAGAGAATCTGTTAAAATAAATGATTCTTTTTGCCATGCATACCGCGATGAATTTGGCATCCGTATCTGAAACAACCAGCTCTTCTTTGGGTCGCCATCTGTATTTCATCTGCTTTCCACACGGTTTCATTTGTCTGAGTCTTCCTATTTGTTTGAACTGTTTCTTCTGTTTTGGGGATACATGTACATATTTATAATCCATGGCAGACAATTGTTCATATTTTCTTCTGGCATCAGAATGCAGCAGCCATAGCGGGCCTTTGCAAAAATCTTGGACTGCCATCAGCTCCATTTCCGCAAACCGGTAACGTGCCAGCGCTATATGGGCACAGATCTGCCTGCATTCCTCCAACAGGATCCGCGCCAACGAGGTACGTTTGTATAATGCATGTACGATCAGCTTATTTCTTTCTGTATAATAAAGCGCGATGCCATTTCTCTTATACTCGAACCCATCATGCCATACAAAAATACCGTTCAGCGTAATGGATGGTTTCAGCCTGAGTCCATACTCCACATCATCGTATTTCATAAAAAAAGGCAGTGAAAATCCATGCTGTAAATATGTTTTGATTGGTATGCATGCATAAAACCATGCCTGATAATCGTGCGGTTCTTCGATTTCATTAAAGACGACATTTGCAAAATCACTCAGATCTATATTGGCTTTGACAGATTGGATTCCATAGCCCTTATAGATCCCTGACTGCTCCGCCTGAATCATTTTCCTGTCCGTTCTTAACATGGCACCGCCGACCTGCCTGTCTGAAAATTCACTTCTGATCAGCCGCAGAAAACTATAATTTTTCTCAAAAGCCTGCGGCTCAATTGTTACGTCATCATCCATAAGCAGAATATGTGTATGCCGATCATGTTCTTTGTCTCTTAACAGCTCTAAAATTCCCCGTACAAATCCTCCAGAACCGCCATAAGATGGCTGCGGGTATATTTTCACAAAATCACTGGACAGCCTTCCGGCATCCAGACTCTGTCCATTATCCGCGATATATATTTTTAAGTGCTCTTTCAGTGGAGAACTGCTGTTTTCAAAAACCTCCCGTGTCAGTACTTTTAGATTGCGCTCCACATACTTTTCCCTGTGATACGTGCACATAGTAACTGCAAGATTGACCTGTCCCAGCTCCTCTTCATCAATATCCGTGGAATAAAACCCTCCATAGAAAAAGCTGTTCTTACGCCCAATCAAAACAAAGGACAGCATGTCACCCAAAGAATCTAATGAAAGCTGCACAGTCTCTACACACCTGCTCTGGCTGCTTATTGTCTTTTCAAATACTTTTATTTTTTTTACAGATTTATTTTGATACCGGCAGTCATACAGCATCAGCCGGAAAGAACCCTCAAAATCAATGTTGATGTTCAGCGTATTTAAAAGCGTATATTTTTTCCACTTTCCAATCGAAAATGCGTTAAAATATGTATCAAATGATACAATGCTCCCTTTTTTGCAATCCAGACAGTTCTCACGGAGCGTTACAAACTCATCTGTGTCCGTCCGAAAATACATTTCATCAATATTCCATTGCTGCTGACGCGGCAATAACAGCGAATATAAATACATTCTTTTTTCTCCAATACGGATCAATCTCCATTGCAGGCTTCCTAATTACGATTCATTTCTTTTTTCCACCAGGCAATTGTTTTTTCCAAACCGTCTCTTAACGGTGTATTACATACATCTCCGACAGCTTCTTTCAGCCTCGTGCTGTCTGCCGTCAAGGATACTCCCTGTGTGCTGTCCAGATTGTATTCCACCAGATCCACGCACTGTAAGATTTCAGAAATCAGGCGAAAAACATCCTTCATCATCTGCGGTTTCCCAGAGGCTACGTTATAGCAGCCAGTGCATTTTTGTTCTACAAGCTGAAAGGTCGCTTTTGCACAATCTTCTACATATACAAAATCCCAGATGTTATAAGGTATCCTGCATACAAATTTCTTTCCTTCCAGCAGCGACCGGATCGCAGTCGGTATCGCTCTCCCCTCTCTACGGTCATTTGGGCCATAAATTGAAAAATAACGCGCACATACAAACGTCACGCCGCTGCTTTCACAATATGTTTTTGCAAACTGCTCAAATGTATATTTGGTAATGCCATACAAAGAATACTCCCTGCCGCGTACCGTCTCACAATAGCCAAGACTCCCTATGCCGTATTCTGAACTGCTGCCCGCAAATAAAACCTGGCTTCCTTTATTTTTTATAAAATGCCTGAGCATAAAAATGCTTGCAGCCAGCCAATCGATATTTTTTTCCGAATTTAAAAATTTATGGTCTTCCAAAGCCCACGCCAAATGGCACATTATATCGGGCTGAATTTCCTCTATTAAATCTCCTGTTTCTTTTTCATTCAGCAGGTCTGCGTTCTTTACGATTACTCCTTTAGGAAACTCCACGCTGCGCCGTCCAGATGTTATGGCATATACTTCATATTGATCTGACATGGCGAACTGTTCTGTCACATATTTCCCTAAAAATCCGCTTGCACCCGTAATCATGATTTTCTTCATTTTTTCTTCGTTTTCCTCACTTTCAGCAAAACTTCAGCCAGTACTATCATTTTGCTATACTCGCGAGAACAATGATCTGCCAAAGTTATCGCCTGTATTTGCACGCTCAGTCCAGATACCTGTGTTTCCACCAGACTACGGTTTTTTCCAACCCTTCCCTAAATGGCGTACTGCATACATTTCCGACTGCTTCTCTGAGCCTTGATGTATCTGCTGTCAGGGACAATGCCGTGCTGTCCGCATTGTATTCCACCAATCCCTCACACTGTAAAATCTCAGAAATGATCCGAAACACATCCTTCATCCTCTGCGGCCTGCCGGACGCTACGTTATAGCAGCCGGCACATTCACGCTCTACTAGCTGAAAGGCTGCTTTGGCACAATCTTCCACATATACAAAATCCCAGATATTGCAAGGCGCTTTGCATATAAATTTCTTTCCTTCCATCAGTGTCTGGATCGCAGCCGGTATTGCTGAAGCTTTTTTATCGTCACCGGGACCATAAATGGAAAAGTACCGTGCGCAGGTAAATAACACATTATTTTTCCTGCAGCAGCACTCAGCTGCCTGCACAAATAATTTTTTTGCAAGACCATATATAGACAGCTCTTCCAGCCTGTCATTCTCTGCGATTCCGGGATTACCATTCCCATATTCCGCACTGCTGCCCGCGAAAAGAAACTGTTTTCCTTCTGCATTTATAAAATGTTTTAACAAAATGATACTGGCGGCCAGCCAGTCCATATTCTGGCTCGATTTTCTATAGTCAGTTCCTTCTAAGGACCAGGCCAGATGACACAATACATCAGGCATGACTTCCGTAATAAGATCCGCTGTCTCTTCTTCATGTAGCAGATCTGCTTTCTTTACAATCACACCTGCGGGAAATTCTACGCTGCGTTTTACCCCCCCCCCCTTGCAGAAATTACTGCATATACCTCATATTGGCCTGACAGCGCGAACTGCTCTGTCACATATTTCCCCAAAAATCCGCCTGCACCCGTAATTAAAATTTTCTTCATTTATCCCACACTTTCCAAGGAGCCTGACCCGACGACCACATTTTCTCTAACTGCTCTTTTTCCCTGACCGTATCCATGCACTGCCAGAATCCTTCATGCTTATATGCACCTAACTGCCCATTTTTAGCTGCTGTTTCTAAAGGAACTTTTTCCAATACGGCATCGTCGCCGGAAATATAATCCATAAACTCCGGCTCACAGACCATATATCCGATATTGATCATGTTTCCGTCCCCCTGCGTTTTTTCTCTAAATTCCGTAATCAATCCATCTCTGCTGATATCCAAAACGCCAAAACGCTGTCCCGCATTATAAGCTGAAATGGTTACTGTCCTCCCTGACCGTACATGAACAGATAACAGCTCTTTGATATTTACATCTGAAACACCATCGCCATAGGTCAGCATAAACCGTTCGTTATTCACATATTCCTTTATGCGTTTTATCCGTCCGCCTGTCATAGTATGCAGGCCCGTATCCACTACAGTCACCTTCCATGGCTCTGATTTATTGTAGTGGACAATCATGTTGTTATTTCCATTTGTGAAATCATAAGTAATATCTGATGTATGAAGGAAATAATCTGCAAAATACTCTTTGATCACATGCTGTTTATATCCTGCACAAATAATAAATTCATGAAATCCATAATAGGAATACAGCTTCATGATATGCCATAAAATCGGCATCCCGCACAGTTCAACCATCGGCTTTGGCTTAAACTGGCTCTCCTCACTGATTCTTGTTCCAAGTCCGCCTGCTAAAATCACTACTTTCATTCCATATCCCCTCTTTCTATTTCAAATTCTCCCGAACTTCCAAACCTCTTTTCCTGAGACTTTTCGCAAAGCAGCACTCACAATTTCCCTGCTTTTCCAATCACTGCATCCCTGTTTCATACCAGTCACAAATTTTTTCCATGCTGCCAAAATCTATCACCTGCCCATGCTCAATCCACAAAACCTTATTGCACATCTCCCTGATCTGCTCCAGACTATGTGATACAAAAAACACAGTCGTCCCTCCGGCCATCAGTTCCATCATCCGTGCCCGGCTCTTCTCTTGAAAATCAGCATCTCCTACTGAGAGTATCTCATCTACGATCAGTATCTCCGGCTCCACAACACATGCAACAGAAAATGCGAGCCTTGCCAGCATCCCAGAGGAATAGGTCCGCAGCGGAGCCTCTATAAAGCTGCCCAGCTCAGAAAATTCTGCAATTTCTTCATATCTGCTGTCCAAAAATCCCTTTGAATATCCTAAGATCGCCCCATTCAGGTAAATATTCTCCCTGCCTGACAGTTCAAAATCAAAACCTGAGCCCAGCTCCAACATCGGCACGATATTCCCGCATACTTTTATAAATCCCTTTGACGGCTTCATTATTCCTGAGATCACCTTCAGCAGCGTGCTTTTTCCTGCTCCGTTATGGCCGATGATTCCAAGCACATCTCCTTTTTCTACCGTAAAAGAAACATCAGAAAGCGCCCAGAAACTCTCAGACCGCAGATCACGCTTCAGCCAGCGTACGCAGAATTCCTTCAAAGACCCGGCACGATTGTGTTCCAGTTTAAATTTAAGCGAAATGTCATTGACCGTAACGATCGTCATAGCAGCTCCTGCCTCCTAAATATAAAATACAAACTGATCCTGTGTTTTTTTGAATACCATGCACCCAATGCCCAGCATTGCAAGCGCGATCAGCGTACACTGGCAGAACACCACGGGCCGGGGAGTAATTCCATCAAGTACAATGCTGCGTACTGCACTGACAAAACAAAACATTGGATTGTTCATAACTGCCGGCTGAAATTTTTCCGGCACAATAGAAACTGGGTAAAACAGCGGCGTCAGATACATCCACAGCATACTGACAATCCCCCATAAAAACTGTACATCCCTAAAAAAAGTCATGGCAGCTGCCAGTACCATGCCCAGTCCTGTTGTAAAAATCATGACGCAGAGCAGTATATACGGCAGCATAAGGTAAGACCTTGTTAGCTGCTCTCCTGTAATCACTGCTGCCATTACTAACGGAATCAGCGACATTACCAGATTGATTCCTGATGAAAGCACTCTCGTAACAGGATAAATATATTTGGGAATATAAACCTTTGTAATTAAAGAGGCATTTCCAACAACCGACCCTAATGCCTGTCCAACTCCTTCGTTAAAGAAGTTAAACACGATCAGGCCGCTAAGCAGATAAACCGGATAATTATCAATATCTGCCCGAAACAACTGCGAAAAGATAATATACTGTACGATCATCATAAGCAGAGGATTTAAAAAGCTCCAAAACACACCCAGGACAGACCGCTTATACCGCACTTTAAAATCACGCTGTACTAACTGCCGGATCAAAAAGCCGTATTTATGCAGAACATGGAAACAGACAAACAAAGCTGCCTGTTTTCCCAATATCGCGCGGGTTACTTCTATCCCATATGCAGCCGCAAGCAGCAGCGCCGCAGCCAGAACCAGTTTCCAGTAATTTGGGCCGGTCCACACATAATTGCGGCCCCGCACTGCAAAACACATGGTTCCAGACAGCTTGCTTCCATTCAAAAGCAGCCCGGCCTCTCTTCCTGCATGCACATCTTCCAATTTATTTTCAACATTGTATAAAACGGTCGGCGCATTGCCTGCTGCTCCATCGGAAGTACATACAATCCTTACCAGACTGCCCCTCGGCTGCTCCACGCCGTCTGGTATTTCCAGATATACATACTGGTTAATTCCAAGCGTATCTGCCGCAAAGACCTTCTCTGCAATGATCCGTCCGTCCAAAGCGTCCTCACAGCGGACATATAAATCACTTGTCAGCGGCCGGCCGTAATTAGACACCATAACGCCGACTGCATCGATCAGATCCATCTGCGAAGTATAAATCTGTTCCACGCTCGTCCCTTCCGTCAGTTCTCCAACATCATTCGTTGCATAAAACTCATCCACATTTCCATCCGATTCACGTATATACAGAGCCTGCCCGCACGAAAAATAGAAAATACCAAGGAAAATAAACAGCGCGAATTCTAAAACCAAAAAAATTTTTGCATAATAATATTTTTGTTTCATGATGTATACACTTCCTTGATTCCTGCATAAATCATGCTTCATTCATAATCTCAGCTACAGATTTCATGATTCTTATATACATGGAATAACTATCTGAATCCTTCTCTTTCACGCATGGCTGTCCCCACATATCTGCCAGCCGACCTTCCGATGGATGGGCAGACCCCCATAAAAGTTCATCCGCATCAGCATTAAGCGCTGTGCATAGATTCACAAATGTATCCAGACTCATAATGCGTGTCCCGCGTTCAATATGTCCTAAAAACGACATGCTGATGCCGCACTGCTTTGCAAGCTCTCCCTGCGACCATCCTTTTGCCTTCCTCGCATGACGGATTCTCATCCCCATATTTATGTAATCCATTTCCTGCATAATATCCTCCATTCTGTGAATGAAACACTGCTGAGTGCTCCGTAAAATACGTGAGAATGTGCATAACAATTTGTAATAAAATGTTATACGCTCAGTTCGTCAAAAGCAGCTCTGCTGCATAACGGAATTAGGAGGTTTCTAAAATGAAGGTAAAAGAAAAATTAAAAACGTTTGTTCCGCCGTCTGCTCATGCATTTCACAATCATGTGATCGCGTCAGGTTCGGCAGATCAACAGATTTTGGCACAGCTGGAAAACATTTCAGCACAGCTGCCAGAGATTTTAGCGCAGCTTGCAGCCGTTTCCAAACAGCTGGCCGAAAACTTCGCGCAAATACAGCAGGAGTCAAAACATATTGTCTGGGAAGGCCACGATTTTGAGTATAATGCGCTGGTTTTTGGCGGCTTTTTTGAGGCAGTACAGAATACAGATTTTGAGGAAAAATACTTGAAACTTGTGAACGGATTGGATGAGGAAAGCATAGAAACAACGAACCGCATTATTTCAAGAATGCAGTGCTGTCTTGCAAGAAATGACGGAATTGTTCCCCTTGATCTATTTACTCAGGCAGAAAAGGATTTCTTCCTGTTTCTTCAAAACGAGTACTTCCCGTCGATTTTGAAAATTTCAGATAACTGCTATGTGTATAAACAATATAAACTGCCAATAAATCAGTTTGAGCCATGCGTGTTTTTAGATAAGCACGGCCTGATGGAAATGGAAACGCCGATAGAACAGCTGGAGGACAAAGACATTATTGATGCCGGCGGGTTTATTGGCGATTCTGTATTAATCTTATCCCCGTTAACGAAAAGAAACGTGTACACATTTGAACCGATCAGTGATAATTATAATTTAATGCAGCAGACAATAGCAATGAATAATGTTAGAAATGCAGTGTGTGAGCAAATGGCGCTAGGGGGGGGAAACAAAACCTTAACCTTTAATATTGCCGGATCATGCAGCAATCAATTTGCTCATGATGCCTGCGCACATGAAAATGTCCCAGTCACTACACTGGATGATTATGTAAAGAAACATGATCTGAATGTTGGATTAATTAAAGTTGACCTGGAAGGTGCCGAACAAGACTTTTTGAAAGGTGCAAAAGAAACCATTATGACTCAAAAGCCGGTTTTGTTACTGAGTATATATCATAATGCAGATGATTTTTTTCATTTGAAAACGATTTTGGAAAGCTGGAATTGTGGTTATCAGTTTAAAATTCATAAGGGACTTGATTACTGCTTCTATCTTGAAACACTGCTTATTGCTGAAGTGAGATAAGATTGCATAATAATAGCATGTACAAAAAGCACAATTATTCGTCAATATTCAGTGCGATTTTTAGGGGTTTTACCAATTTTGATATAATTGTTGTAAAATTATCGAAAATGATATAGAATTCATATAGAAAACATTTTATTACAGAAAGTTATGCCCTGTATTCTATATTAGTTTGAATATTTTTGCAATAGAATCAATAAAAAATGTAAAAATCTATCTGTTTTTACATATAAGGTGCCTTATTTTTGGTATATCTTAATTTTTTGCTGATTACTGTGGATCTAGTTATTTATACTTTTTCATATCCTCATAAATCTTTCTCATCCGGTTCTGCACCGTTTCCATACTGTATCCTGTGATTATTTCCTGATTGTGACGCCCACAAAGGCCACGTTCCTTTGGGTGATCCACAAAATACAAAATCGCGTCTATCAGACGGCCGATATCTGTAACCGGAAATTTTATCCCGCCCCATTGATCAATCAGCTCCCTGCTCCCACGGATATCTGAGACCACACACGGCAGCCCTGCTGCCATTGCCTCCATAAGCGCAGCTGGCATCCCCTCCTGCAGAGACGGAAAAACAAAAATATCCGCACTGCGGTACAGCCCGGCCATATTCTGCTGAAATCCCGGCATAATGACACGGTCAGCAACATCAAGCCTGCCCGCCAGCTGCCACAGCTCCTTGTGCAGTGCACCCTGTCCACAGATCAGATAATAAATGTCTGTCCTGCCGATTCCTGCCAGCGCCTTGATTGCCGCCTGATGATTTTTCCTCCTGCTCAGCTCACCCACCGATAAAAGAAGCAGTGCATCCTCAGGAATCCCATATCTGATACGAATTTCACTTCTTTCTCCATCCTGTACTGCCTGTGCCTCATTTTCTGCTCCCAGCAGTCTTTGGAACTTTACGGTATCGATCCCAATGCCCGGTATATAATACACCTTCCCAGCTTTCATGCTCCGCCCTGCAAGCTGATAATCCTCCTGATTGATTGTCACCAGCACATCTGTCCAGCCAGACAGCAGCTTCTCCACAGGATAATACAGCAGCCAGTTTCTAAACGGCGCTCCCTTATAAAAATGAAACCCATGGGCTGTATAAATAACCGCAATTCCTCTTTGATGCGCAGCTGCCCTTGCCAACACGCCGCCCACCGGTGAATGACAGTGAATCCATGCAAAATGATAACGTTTCGTCAAATTCCACAGCTGCCGGTATGCACGCAGCCACCGCCACGGCGGATAAAGATTCCTTGGACAGTCCCACTGGTGCTGCCGGACTCCCAGCTGATGCAGCATATCTTTCAGCTGTTGAATCCGCCGAACGTCACATGTATTTCCTTCCTCAAAATTACATGCGACGTGTACCTGATAACCCTCATCCTGCATAAGCCTGATGTTCGGCATGTTGAACTGATCGATCATGGATGCTACAGATGCCAGCATTAATACTCTCTTTTTCATATTTTTTATCCAATCTTTGTTATGGCTATCATAGTCTTATCGATAAATGCCTGCCATAAACCACTCTGACATAATATTTACAAATATTTTTCCATTTCTTTTTCAGTTAAGCCATACCGCTCCATAACTGCTTTTTTTATCTCTGACCTGCCCAGTCCAAAGCCCCGCAGTATGTCCACCGCTCCATGAATCCCTTTCTCTATCCCTTTTTCTATTCCTTCCTCTATTCCCTGCTTTTTTGCTTCGTGTAATTCAGGCTCCATGATTCTCATTAATGCCGGTCCCATTTCATCCTCTCCTTTCCACTGTTCCACCCACTTTTCGTTTGCTTCTGTAAACACTTCTAAAATAGATTCCGCATATTCCCGCTCTGCTTTTCCAGACAGTTCCCTGCAGAGTTCCAGAAATCTGCTTACATCCCCTTTTTTTGGCTTTCGGGTCAAAACCCTCAGATATGCATGTTTTTTTTCTCCCAATTCTTTGATCACGATGACCTGCGTTGGAAAAAGGATTTTATTCCCCCTTAAATAATAGATGCCCCGGCCGGAATTTGCCTTTTCCTTTCTATGTCCATTATAACAGCTGCAGATTTCCTTTACAATCAAAAATATTCTTCTGACTGCTGCCTCTCTACAAACTATACCATCCCATCATTGAAATTCCATTTTCTCACCACACCGCAATATATCCCCGAAAAAGTACAATCCGTACCAGGAGGGTATTTCTTCCTGCCCAAATTTGCTAGAATGTATTTACCGATGCAGAAAAAATGCTGTTTCTCTGTCGAAAAAGCCAGGATGAGTTGGTACGGATTTCTGAAAACCCAGTGTCATGCAAACGGGGATTGACAGTTCCGTTTGCATGACACTGGGTTTTCAGCAGTCCGCATCACACAGCAGGTGCGGGCACAGAACGGGACCGCCCTTATGTGCTGCTGGAAACACGCAGGCCGTAAGGCAGTTCCATGTATTACGATAAGGAGGGAAACGACATGAGAATCAGGCAGCTTAAATTAGAAGTTGCAGTGCTCTTAGCAGCGGTTATGACATGCAGCGCACCTGCTTGTGCAGGGATGCCTGTGCTGACGGCATCGGCGGCTGCAAAGGCACAGGTCAGGCTGAATGTGGAATCCAAAACACTGAAAGTCGGGCAGAAGGATTACAAGCTAAAGCTTGTAAACAACAAGCAGAACTGGAAAATCCGGAAGGTAACGACGACAAAAGCGTCGGTATGCAAGCCTTATGGCAGGAAAAATACATATGTCCTGCTGAAAGGCAAGAAAAAGGGGACCGCAACCATCCGGGTAAAAGCCGTGCGTACGGTTACGAAAAACGGGAAGAAGACGACCAAAAGCAAATGGCTGTCATGCAAGGTGCGCGTGAAGCAGCCTTCACCGGACACAAACGCACCGGATACACCAGAGGCAGTGGATGGGGACGTGACGGTATCTAACCAGACACAGCTGGAGAATGCGCTGAAAAATGCAGAAACGAGGACGCTGCGCCTGCAGACCGAGGCAGCGGACACTTTTACCATTCCGAAAGCAGATTATAAGGATATCGCCCTGACTGTGGATGCACCGAATGCGGATGTTGTAAACAATGGAACATTCCAGTCCATTTCCGTCCTTGCGATTAAGGACAGCACATGGCTGGAGAATGCGGCCGGCAATATCTTCAACGTGCTTGCGAAAGCTGCACGCATCGTCGTACAGCCGGACGCTGACGTAAACAGCATCACCTTCTCTCAGGCAGATGCAAAGGTATCACTGGAAGTAAACGGGAACGTAAAAAGCGTCTCATTTGCTGCTCCGGGCACTGACGCAAAGGTTTCTATCGCACAGGGAGGCACCGTTTCGAACATATCCGTCGCAGAAGACGCACAGCGCACAAAAGTGGATGCGGACGTAGACGGCAGCATTGGAAACATGCAGCTTGCCGCTCCGGATGCGAACATCAGGATGGCCGTCGCAAAAAGCGGGACTGTAAACGGGTTTTCCATGGCGGCACAGGCTAAGAACACGAAAGCTGACCTCACGATAAACGGCCAGGTTGAAAACGTATCACTTGCCGCTCCGGATGCGGACATCAAGGTAACTGTCACAGAAGGCGGGGCTGTTAGTAAGGTAGCCATGGATGCCGCAGCAGACAGCGCGAAAGTCGGCCTGGACGTGAAAGGGACTGTGTCAGACATTACGTTTGACGCACAGAAGGCGGACGTATCCCTGGCGGTGGACGACAACGGCAAAATAGGCAATGTGGCTGTCTCTAAAGAAATAACCCTGGCAGTGTCCGGCACTGCAAAGGAAGCCATTGCAGTGAAAGTTTCTGCGCCGGCAAAGATCACAGCATCGGCCGGCATTGCGCTGGAAAGCAGCGCAGATATAAGCCTCGTGCTGGAAAAAGGCGCGGAAGGCAGCTCTGTAAAAATTACAGGCAGCCTGACGGTCAAAGTCAACATAGAAAACAGGACCGAGCAGAGCGTGGCTGTCACTACGCCAAACGGCAGATATTCGATATCCAAGGGCAGCAGCCGGGATATTACGGTGTTTGCGCCGTCTGCATCCGGCGACAGCTCATGGTCTGGAAGTTCTTCGTCCGGCAGTTCCCCATCCGGCGGTTCCTCGTCCGGCGGTTCCTCATCCGGCGGCTCCTCATCCGGCGGTTCCTCAGGGGATCAGGCACCGGGAGCCCAAAAAGGAATGGTGCTGGACCATACGGACTTTACGATGAAACCGGGACAGGAAGAAGCCATATGCGTATCTGTAGCGCCGGAAGCATCAGGGCGGCTCAAGAATATAAGATGGGATAGCGGCGGTGGTGACGTTGTTTCTGCTACGCGTGATTATTCGGCAATGAATACGCTAAAATTGAAAGCGGAAAAAGTCGGGATAGCGATTATCAGCGTGACCGCAGATGTATACGGACCTGAAAAAGACAGTGCAATCCTCCTGCCAAACCAGCCCAAAACAATTATCGTTACGGTAACGGAAGATGGAAATGCGCCAAAACAAACCGCGAAACTGAAATTGACGCCAAAGGCATCATCGATTGAGGTTAATGAATCAACAGAAATCACAGCC
>Ga0224741_10055_pt1 | contig 16796 bp, 19 predicted proteins | sample LIM_E_Water_Pos_FD_161629 | JGI IMG/M metagenome (GOLD analysis project Ga0224741, IMG submission 161629) | Enriched cells from gastrointestinal tract of the lab mouse from Pacific Northwest National Laboratory (PNNL), Richland, Washington... | ecosystem: Host-associated > Mammals > Digestive... | reverse complement strand
ATTTGTAAATAACATATCAGGTATTGTCGCGCCAGACAGGAATAGCATGATAAAGTAACAAAGATAACAAAGTAAGTTTGTACTTTTTAAATCCCGTCCAACCGCAGTAAAGAGAAATCCTATGGAAAACATGGCTGCGGTGGAAAACAATAAGCCGATGGAAATAAAAAGAAAAGTGCCTTTAATTTGAATATGGTACAAGATTTTTCCGGTTATGATTAATATTGAAATACCAATAAATGTCATAATGAGATTGACAAAGACTTGGGCACATATGATACTTTTTTTCCCAGCTGGTGTGGCATCAAATCTTTTATAGATTTTTTTTTCTATACAATTTGACAAGGTTAGGGGAAGTGACATTAAGCCGGTGACTCCAATAATCATAACACTGTATGCTGGTACAGAAATATCCATGATTTTGGCATCTGCCCCATGATAAATTGGTTCATCTCCATAAATACCGCCAAATAATAAAAGCATAAGTATGGGAAACACAAGAGTAAAGAAAAAACCAAAAAATTCACGTGTAAATAACCGGAATTCTATGTTACATATAACCATAAATTGTTTCATAATAATCTCCATTCTGAGAAGGTATTGTTTAAGTAACTGCGGAATCTGAGAATGCAGTTTTCTGATCCGAAAGGCTTATTTGTGACATTCCCAGCACAAAAAGCCGAAGGGGGCTCTGTTCGATTTGTGAAAGAATTAGCACATCATTGCATTTTTATAATATTCCCTCCATCGTAAGTCCTGTTGTTTTTGGTGCGATCATTAAATATAGTTTTTCTAAGGATACATTTTCTTCCCATTCATCCTGAGGGACTATGCCTTTCACATACTTCCTAAATTCCTGTTGTGTTCCAAAGAATTGTTGTTTCCCCTTTTCTAAATAGAGGATTTTATCGGCAAGGGCTTCTACTTCATCCAGATAGTGGGAGACCATAATAATAGCCACGCCGCTTTTCTTGATATTCTCAAAACTAATCCACATATTCTGCCTTACTTCTGGATCTAGACCAGTTGTTAATTCATCTAGAACTAAAAGCTTTGGACGTCCTATCAGGGAAAGTAAAATAGATAACCGCTGTTTTTCTCCACCAGACAGTTTATGGATGGGATGTTTTCTTTTTTCATTAAGCCCCAACTGAGTTAATAACAGATTCCAATTGGCGGGTCTTTTATAAAAGCTTGCAAATAGTCTGCATTGTTCCTCCACTTTGATTTTAGAGGGATATTCCACTTCCTGCAATTGAATACCCATTTCTTTGTACACTTCTCTTCGATGCAGCCAGGGATTTTTTTTAAATACTTGGATTAAGCCGCAATCTGGTTTCCGCAATCCTTCAACACACTCCACAGTAGATGTCTTACCAGAACCGTTTTGCCCGATGATAGCTAAAATCTCTCCAGGTTTTACATAGAATGAAACATTCTGGACTGCATGTAAATCCTTATATGATAGATTTAGATTTTCCACTTGTACAATTACTTGTGACATAATAATCCTCCTTGTAAACTATGCCTTTTCCAACTTTAACTTTGGCATCATTTTATAGTGCATTTTGAGATGATACAAGAGGATTTGGAGAAGTGGCAGTATGAGGGGTGTAAGAAGCCGGATTACGTGTTTGAAATACATCGACTTTTCGTTGCCTTAGTAATATAATATCTGGGGAAGGAGGTATATCAATGAGAGTGGAATGCAAAATTAGTGCAGATTACAAAGAACCATACGCAGTGATTTATTTAAACAAAATGACAAAGGCAATTGCAGAAATTATTTCTATGTTGGAAAAGGAAGGGACGGATTCTTTAACCTTGGTTGCGACAAAAGAGAAAAGGACTTATTTTATCAAGCCAGAAGAGATATCGTTAGTCCGTTCGGAAGGTAGGGAAATTGTCTGCTATGATAAATTGAAAAATAAATATGTATTAGATAAGCCACTATATGAATTAGAAAGTATATTGGATCATCATTTTGTGCGTGTGTCAAAATCAACGATTGTTAATATTAGGCAGATTAATCATGTAGAGGCTAGTCTCAATGGAACTATGGAGCTGGTAATGAAAAACGGGATTACGGATTATATTTCCAGAAGTTATCGGAAAGTTTTCAAAGAAAGGTTGGGATTGGAATGAAACATATGGTAAAGTTAGTAATTAAATATATTTTGTCTGGTGTTTCTTTGGGGTGTACATTTTTTGTGGTAATGTGTTTGTCCTATTTTGTTGGAGGCGGGGAAAAATGTTTAGCGCCAATTGTTAAAGATTTTGCAAGGCAGTCTATTGGCGCCATGATTGTAGGAGTGGCATGTGGCAGTACAGCTATTATTTATCAATTTAACCGCCCTTCCGGATTTATGAAAACAATAATACATTTTTGTGTAGGGATGGGTGTTTTTTATCCGGTTGCTCTTTCCTTAGGGTGGATTCCTTTTTATCCAGGCCGGATTATTTATACAGTTGTACAATTTTTGTTTTCGTGTGGCATTTTTATAGGAATCTGGTTCTGCTTTTTTTTATTTAACCGAAATGAGGCAAAAAGGATTAACAAGAGGCTGAGGGAACTGGAGAATGACAGAGGCAAAGGATAAAGCAGTAGGTAGAGATTTTCCTTTACCTTCATCAGTCCTGTTTTTACTATAGTAAATAGTCATTTTCTTTGTCAGCTATTTGTAGGGCAGCAAGAGTATATGTTGCGTAGCCTTCAGCGACAAGTGGCTCCATTTTGCATAGGGCTTCTGCTTCTTCATAGCTTTTTGTTTTAAAAATCACCATACCGGCAACACCAGGATAGCCCTTAAATGGACCGCAAAGCTCTAATTTGCCATCGTCATCTAACCTTCTCAAATTCTCTACATGTCTTGTAATTACTGCTTTTGTAACTTTGTTAAATGATTTTCCCTTTTTAATAATCATTACATATAACCACTTTTCCATATTTACACCTTGCCTTTCTAGAGTTGGAAAGTTTTCCTAAATAAATACAAGAAAGCTTTCTTATCATATCTTGCATAATAAATTAAGAATCGTTTTTTGTCAATTCCTAGGTATTTTGGCTTTCCCTATTTTTTGAAAAGGATACTCTGCAGCGGGGTATTTTAGGTTTAGTATTCTCCATAAGTTGGGACATTTAATTTTTCACAGTTCTGTTTCAGAAGAAGATGCGGTGAAGAAGGAAGTTGTTGATTTTGCAGAAACTGTATGGATGCTGTCAAGCTTTCTATAGTGTACTTCCTTCCCCTTGCCATACAGGCATTTCTTTACAGTAGAAAACACATCTTTTGCAATCACCTGCTCCATCTGGCTGCTGATATATTTTTTATATTTATCTTGCTGTACTTTCACATACTATTCAAAATCACTTTTCGCAAGCCCATAATATGTAATCCTTTCATTCATAACAGCAGCAATTTTATCATTATCTAGCCCACTGTCCTTAACTGTCTTATATATCTTATAATCTTCTTTCGCCTGTATGTAAGCATCATCATGCTGGAGTTTTCCAATTTGTTTGATGGCATAGGAAATTAGGACATTCTGGATTTTAAACTTATACCAGAATACCTTCTCTAAATATTTGTAAGAATTGTTTTTGTTTTCTAACATAATCTCTAATACACACATGCAGACCACTAAGATAAATAATTATTTGTTTGCTTAACTGGGGAAGGATTCTTAAAGAATATCTGGAAGAGGAAGGCATTGAGTATGAGGAGGATTAGGTCGGGGGATGCGGGAAGAGGACCATAAAATGTTTTGTATCACTTAGAAATTGGAGCATCTTAAATTAGGAATGGTTTAAGATAGTATATTTTAAAGGGATATGCAAGAAATCTTTACCTTAATATTTTTCAAAGATTCTATTAATATGATATAATGAAAGCTGTTATAACAGTTACAGGAATTTTAATTTGTATGGAAAGACATTTTCTTAGTGAATGAAAATAAAAAAGAATTGTTTGTTAAAAGTAAATTCACAAAAAGGGTAATAATTGTAAGTGATTCCACACAAAATCATGGAGAATTTACTAAAGGCAAACCCACTGGAGGAGGTAGTTAAGATGGGTTTTACAGATGCATTATTATGGTGTTTGGAAACTGAAAGGAAAATGAACGACAGGAGTGGGATTTATGGTTTCACACAAAGGACTTTTGCATACAATTCCAACAGGATTGAGGGAAGTACATTAAATGAGGACCAGACAGCAGCATTATTTGAAGAAGGTTTCCTGCCACCAACAGAAGATATCTATAAAGCTAAAGATATTGAGGAAATGAATGGACATTTTCTGATGTTTAACCATATGCTTGCAACTATTGAAGAATCTTTGTCAGAGGGGCTGGTTAAAGCATTTCATTACGAATTGAAAGCTGGTGTGTTTGAAGACCGGGCGAATGGTTATGCAATTGGAAATTACAAAAAGAGACCTAATTTTGTGGGAAATATATAGACTGCAATGCCAGAGGATGTTGGAGACCAGATGTCTGCTTTAGTAGAGTGGTATCATTCTGTCAAAAATAAAAATCTGGAAACAATAGCAGCAATACATGCAAAATATGAATCCATACATCCATTCCAGGATGGGAATGGCAGGACAGGAAGAATTATTATGTTCCGGGAATGCTTAAAAAATAGCATTATACCATTCATTGTGCAAAATGATAACAGGGCAGTTTATATCACAGCATTAAGGCAGGCACAGACAGAAGAGGATTATACGAAGCTTGTGAAATATTTTGAGTCAGAGCAGACAGCCTACCAGAAACATTGTAAACTTTTCTGTGTGGAAGAAAGGTATAAAGAATGTGTATTAGACAAGGAAGATTAGAGTTTTTTGTTACACTCATAAGAGGTGTATGAGTAGAAATTAAGCAGTTTTTGCAGTAAAAAAAGCTCACATGCTTTAGGGTTTGTGGGCTTTTTTGCTGCTCTTTAGATTATCTTGAATGAAAGCTTTGTGACAGATGGAAAATAAAAGAAATATGGAAAAAAGCTTTTAGGGATACAAATTTCAGCTTTACCGAATGTATTGATAAAAGAATTTGGCAAAGCTGAAAGATTCATTGTTTTTTGGGGGGATAAATTAGACTAAGATTTATACAATTTTCCATAGAAAAACTGCTCTTGAAATGAAATGTCGCCTAATATTTTTTCTTCTGCAATATCTTCTCCATTCAAAGACACAATCCACTTATCCTCCACGTCATCAAAACGATGCCATACTGCTACTACTTTGCCCTGAAAACTCTTCAGAGGCTTATTTGTTCCAAATAAATAAACATCCTGTTCTGCACCATCACCAGCAAGTACATTATTTACATATCCATAATTGATTGGATAAATCACCTCTGGATGAAGAGGATGAGCGGTGCCTAATGGTCTGTCAACAGTTCCGCTTACCATTTTCCCAATAATCTGGCTGTAATCTGGCTCATCTGCTTCCATAACACAGAAAAAATAGTCTAATTTCTGCACGAGCCTATTATCCTCATATAACTTTCTGATTTCAGAAACTGTCATCCATCTACAGTCAGCAACTTCATCCGTTGTTGCATCTTCCAAATGTAGGTCTCCATTGTATTCAAAAAGCCATACATCCATAATATCATTAAAATTTTTGCATTCATATTTAACATCAGTGCCTCGGAGTTTAGTAAAAAGGAGTTTTCCAGCTTCGGGCTTTAGATCCAGTCCCACTTCTTCTTTTACTTCTCTAAGCGCTCCGTCAATACTGCTTTCTCCCATCAAAACAGAACCTCCAACGCACTCCCACATAAGCGGAAATGTTGGTCTGCTAATTGAACGTTGGGAAATGAGATATTCTCCTTTGCGATTTCGTATCCATACATGCACCACCAAGTGGTAGAAACCTTTTGGGATTTTTTCTCCTCGAATCTGCTCTTTCCCTGTCTTTTTTCTATATTTTGTGTACAAGTCCCATTTTTCCATTTTTTTGTATTCCTCCAAATTTATAAGCTATCTGCCGCAAATCTATTCTATCATATGGGGGGATGTTTATCAGCAAAAAGTTATCATATATAACAAAGACCGAAGGACTATCTCGCCCCTCGGTATTTTACTCTTAGCTGCCTTTTGCTGTGGGTAGTCTGCTGTTCATTTTGCCACTTTGGTTCTTGTAAATCTTAAATAGTTTCGGATAGGCGGTTGCCTCGGCTGACATAACAGGCTTTGGCGGTATCTTCGACTGGCTGCCAAATACATCAACGGATTCTTTGAAGCGGTCTGTGAAGATCTGTAACAGTTTGTCAAGTTCATAAAGCTTTGGTAAGGATTCGGGCAGGGCAATGATAAATTCCCTCGCTTCGATACATTTCCCTTCTGTGCCGCTTTTTTGAAAATTCCTGCCGATTACAAAGCAAAAAAAGTGGGGATTGTTGATTTTGGACGCTCGGACGTATGCACCACCATGGATGTCTATGCACACGCTACAAGAGAGGCAAAGCGGGAATCTGCAAAACTCTTGGATAAGGTTATGGGAATGAATTAAAACTGAATAAGAAAAACTTTCCCTTGAAAGCCTGCCCATAAGGGCAAAAATAAGGGGAAAGAATACATATTTTGAGGCCGACATAGCGCAAAGCTTAAAAAATGAGGGGAACTTATGGAAAAAGCTTACAAACCGGAATTTGATTCTCTCTTTTTGAATACAATGATTTCAGGCTTTTCGCCATTGCATCCATATTTACATACAAGTAAATGGTTGTTATCTGCAACTAGCCTATAGCACCTATCACTGTTTGCTTTTTCAAGTTGATAACCGAGATATATTTTTGTATCATCAAGCAATTTTATTTTTTCTCCGTTTGGAAGAATATATTCCAAATTAACATATGCACCTCTTAACTGACAAAGAGTTGTTACCGTTGGCATATTCGAAATTCCAGGAGCATTAAACTCTTCGATTAAACGTTTCTTGTATTGCATTGAACAAATCTAATAAACTTTGTGATTTCTTTTCTTTATTCCCGCGAAGCAACGAGCCAAGCGCGAGCTTGCTCGCATTTGGCGACTGCCGCGAGGGTCAAATACCCCGCCCCTCTGGGGCGAACTTGCTAAAAAGAAGCTAAGTCATGCCCCGTTGCTTGCAGCGGGGTATTTGACTATGTTTAACAATTGCTTTAATAATTAAAAACAAGCAAATGCCATATTTGATACTATTGGAACACTTGAGGTATTATTTCACATATGGTACACTTAAAGAGTAAGAAAATTAAGTCTGCTGTAAATGATTTACAAAATTATAGTAGCAGAGGCAAAGATTAAAGTTTATGCAGAAAAGTCTGCAAGAAATCCAAAACGCAGGCCAAGAGGCACACAGATAGACGGAGGATACCGGGATTGGCACAAAGTCACAGAATATATATGAATTTGATATACAAAAAGGCGTCAATTGAAGATATTGATTTTCTCACCAAATCGAGATTAGAAGTATTGAAGGCGGCAAACAGGTTGGCAGATGATATTGATATGGCAGAGGTAGAAGTGCAGTCGTATGATTATTATAAGAAAGCATTATCCGACGGAAGCCATACAGCATATCTTGTGTTTGACGAAGAATGTTTTATCGGGGCAGGGGGAATCAGTTATTACAGAGTGATGCCAACCTATCACAATCCTAGTGGTAATAAGGCATACATTATGAATATGTATACGAATCCTGATTATCGAAGGATGGGGATTGCTTCAAAAATATTGGAGCTTTTGGTGACGGATGCGAAAGAGAAAGGTGTCAAAACAATTTCTCTGGAAGCAACGGATATGGGAAGACCATTGTATGAAAGGTTTGGATTCGTGAAGATGAGCAATGAAATGGAATTGCCAGAGCACAAAGTCGTTTGAAAGTGATAGAAGTGAGGCCGTATTAGGTAGTGATAAGTGGTATAAGGCATATCGGATGTAAAAGTCTGGTATGCCTTATTTTTTGGCTTTTTATAGGGTATAGTGGTATATTTACGCCTAAATATATAATTGATTAAAACCTACCTCCGTACCCTTCTTTTCATTTTAGAAATGCTATATAAGGATATATATTGTATATTTAATACACACTGTTAGTCAAAATAAATTGTGTTATACTATAAAGTAAACTGGGGAGATAATACATTGGGACATATGATAAGCAGGATAATTTATAGGGAGGATAAAATATGGATATTAGTTTTGCAGCTAAAATAGTCACAATAATAGTAAAGTCAGCAGCGAATAGTAAAATTGGAAGTGAACTTGGCAAGGAACTGATTGGGGCATCAATAGATGGCGTGTCAGAAAGAAGTATAGCTGAGATTAATAATTTTATTAGAGGTAAGAAATCGAAGCTTGAGCATATTCTTTCAGAAGAAAATATGAAAAAAATTTATGTTGCTGAGGAAGATATTGATTTTGTAGTTGCTGAATTAAAGGATTTGTTATCTAAAATTAAAATTACGGATACGGTATTTAGGGAATGTAGATATAATCCTGAGAATTTAAAAGATTTTTTATGGAGTGAGTATAGTAGGAGTAAAAATATTATAGAGAATGAAAGTGATATAAAAACAGGATTGTATGCTGTAGCGGAAACGTTAATTGAATTGATGCGTGAAAGTGAAGAGTTCAAGAATAATTTATTGATACAAATAAGTAATTCTATTGATGATGCCAATGTTGAATTACAAAAGATATCTGATTATATGCATAAAAATTGTGGAAATATAGATAAAGAGATTCAAATGATCCTTGTAACAGTGCAGATGATATTAGAACAAATTCAGAAGGATAATAGCAGAGAGGGTTATGTAATACATGAAGAAAAGTTTAAAAATAACAAGAAGCAGGATTATATAAATAATTGGAATAGCAGATTATTTCTTCATTTAGATAATGACGAAAATCCAATAATGTTAGCAGATGCATTTATTATTCCTGATTTTGAAATGCACAATTCGGTTAAAAGAATAGGTTTTTCTGATGAAGATACGATGGAGCAAATATTAGAAAAATTTATACAGTATACTAGAACTTCAACTATGCTTATTACTGGTGTGCCAGGGATGGGAAAAACAACAATTACATCATGGTTAGCAAATAAATATGAGACAGATGATAATGTTATTATTTTAAGATTCCGTGATTGGGAAAGAGAAGAATTAAATCAAGGATTGTTGAAAGCTATAATTAAGATACTAGAATGTAAAAAGAAGGATTTAGAAAATAGAGTATTAATATTAGATGGCTTGGATGAAATGAAGGCTTTAGATATACGTGACAGTGTGCTAAGTGAATTTGTTAGTGAATTAAAGGATTTTGATAATTTTAAGTGTGTTATCACATCAAGGCCAGCTTATATTGACGCACATTATTTTCAGAATATAATCGAAATAAAACAATTTGATTTAGAAAGGGTAGATAAATTTTATGAAAAGATAACAGGGAAAGTTTTGGATAAGAAAGAAATCATTAAATCAAATTTAGAAGTTTTAGGAATACCAGTGATTTTATATATGGCAATTATGTCTGATATAGATATCAGTGAGAATTCTACAAAACCAGAGTTGTACAGCCGTATTTTTGGAAAAAAAGGTGGTATATTTGATAAGTTTTGTGATGGGGAAACTCAGTATGGCTCTGGTGAACAAATTTTGAGAAATCCTGAAAATATTACAAAATATTTGGAATTTCTAAACGATACAGCATTTAGAATGCTTGAAAAACATAAATTGCGGTTAGAAAAACATGAGTGCAAGGATATCAGGTTAGAGTTTAAGAAAAAAGACGTTAGTGTTTTAGAATTTCCAATAAAACATTTGTTTGAAGATACGGCAAATAATATCGAATTTGTACATAAATCTATATATGAGTATTTTGTATCAGAATATATTTTTTGCAAGATAGAAAGTACAATAAAGGAAAATGAATCAAAAGAAGAATTAGCTGGTGTATTTGGGGGAGTGTTGAAAAGTGACATTCTTTCTGATGAGATCCTTGAATTTCTAAAATATAAAATGACTGATATCTTTGATGCAGTGAAAGAGGCATTTCAACTAATGCTACAGGATGGAATGACTTATTATATGGAGGAACGTTGTAAAAATGTTGTTGAATGTGAAATGAATGTCTTTGTTAATATGCTTGAGGTAATACATTTATTTGAAAATAGTAAATTAATTAAGCTGAGTAATTCAATTAGTACATATATTAGATATAACAAACATTTGGGATTAAATTTGAGTATGGCAATTTTGAGTGGAATGGATTTAGTAGGAGCAGATTTAAGAGGAGCAGATTTAAGAAGAACAGATTTAGTAGGAGCAGATTTAAGAAGAACAGATTTAGTAGGAGCAGATTTAAGAGGAGCAAATTTAAGAGGAGCAAATTTAAGAGGAGCAAATTTAAGAGGAGCAGATTTAAGAGAAGCAGATTTAAGAGGAGTAGATTTAATAGGAGCAAATTTAAGAGGAGCAGATTTAGGAGAAGCAGATTTAAGAGAAGCAGATTTAATAGAAGCAGATTTAATAGAAGTATATTTAGTAGGAGCAGATTTAAGAGGAGCAGATTTAATAGAAGCAGATTTAGTAGGAGCAGATTTAAGAGGAGTAATATTGGATGAAAAACAAATTGCTTGTTTAGAGGAAGGACACAATTTGTACGGTACGATGGTATATATTAAGAAGAAAAACGAGATTATAAGTTATGAAGAATATTGTAGGGGAAGGAGATAGTTTGGTTGTATAGAGGCTAGCTATAAGGCGTTACTATAAGTTCGTCCATGATGATAATGTCTACTGCAAATATTATGAGGTGGTCTATATTCTTTTCCATACGGGGATGCGGATTTCGGAGTTCTGCGGGCTGACTTTGCGGGACAGTCCCCCGCCAGGACTGGGGACAAATCCATTACCAGCAGGAGATATATTTTGAAGAACGTCTTTCTGGAAGGAATCTGTAACAGGACTTGATTGACATGACACGAAATCCCTGTATAATACAGACAAGGGCAGAACCAGAAAAACCGGCTCTGCCCATTTGTATCTATTACAAATCTTATATCGGTTTTTTGAGTTTACACAAAACTTGAAACAGTCTCACTGATATTTACCGCCAAATCCGCAAAGTGTTCCCCATCCGTTTCGACCAGACCGATATACATCCTGTTATTAACCATATACGAATTGATTTCCAGTTCTGGCGTTACCTTCCCTAAAAACCGGCTGTCCATTTCCAACTGTTTTTTCATCCACCCCCTCCATTTCCACAAAAAAAGACACCAACCTGAATGGCCGATGTCATAATTTATTATTTTATCTGTACTTTTTCATAACAAAATTTTTAAGAAGGATTCCTTTGCGCTTTACCTGCTGTTCTTTCTCAACCTTATATCCTCTCCTTTCAAAAAAAGGCTTTGCAGTTATAGATGCATGGGTAATTATTTCCCCTTGAACCATCTTCTCTAATTTATTGCAGATTGCAGAAGCTACGCCCTCCCCTTGATAATCTTTATGAACATACAGCCGGTCAAGATAGCCTGACTTATCTATATCCTCAAAACCTACTATAATGCCATTTCTAAGGGCAACCAAACTATAATGTTCGAGTAATGACTGATTCCATTTTTCTACTTCCGCTTTACCCGTTGCCCATGCATCTAATTGTTCTTTCGTATAATCTTTTGCATTTACATTATGGACTGTATCATAGAATAATCCTATTATTTCTTTACAGTCTGCTGGCTGGTATTCCCTAATAATCATTGCCCACTTTCCTCTGCACCCTTTACAAAATGGCTGACAAGCTGTACCGTATTTCCGTTTGCCCTGCCGCCACCCTGTACCACAAGAATTTTCTTCATTACTTTTACCTCCAAATTCATATTATTTAGTTCTTATTCCTTGATAAATGCCTTTGGTCAAGCGTCAGTACGCAGGACTCTGCTTTTATCATCTATGTCATTCTATCTGGTTTATTACAATAATTTCAAAATGTTTTCCGCATTTTCTCCACATCCAGCATCTCAAGTTCCCCCGCCAGTTCTGCCAACTCTGCCTCCAGGCAAAACAAATCTACCGCTGTAGCAAAAAAATCCAGTATCACATTTATGGCAACTGCAATCACAATGGCCTGGGCAGGGATTTCAAGCTGTAAAAGCAGAATCGTATAGCAGGCAAGAGCGCCTCCGGGAATGGGCGGTGTAGCCACAGCCAGTACTACCGCAATGATCAGTGCTGTAATCAGCCATACCGGGGATATCTTCACACCATAAATCTCCGCCATGCAAATGCCCATTACAAAATATAAAATAGAAAACCCCGGCATGAATACCACCTGACCAAGAGGAACACCGATATTTACAATTTTTTTATCAATCCCTAGCTTTTTCTCGCACACTTTCCTGTTCTCCAAAAATGCGGCAGCAGAAGAAGCTGTTGTCAGACCAATCATAAAAACTGGAAAAACTTTTTTAAGGAAGACTGCCATAGAAACTTTTTTACGAATGCATACAAGACCTGTATAAACCGCCATAAGAAAGATATCTCCAAGCAGCATAATCGGCAGCACTTTATAGGCTTTCAGCAGTACAGAAAAGTTTTTACCAAGAATCATATTGAAAAGACTGCCAAAAATGAAAACGGGGACAAAAGCGCTGATATTTTCCATGATTAGTAATATAATGGCATTTGCCTGTTCTAAAAATAGCGAAACAATCGCAGCCCTGTTCCCTAGAATCAGCATTGCCATCCCCACAAGGGTTGCAAGAAAAATAATCTGTAAAGGATTTCCCTCCAAAAAAGGAGTAAAAAAATTGTCTGGTACAATTCCAAGAACCATTTCCAGAAGTTCCGATAGCCGAAAGGAACTTCTGCCGCTGCTTGCAAGAGGAAATAAAGGCAGGATGGCAATGCCGAATACTGTCGTAAAAATTAGCGTCATCCATAGAAATCTGCTGATCATCCGCTTTCCGACTTTTCCCAGCGTTGCAATATCTCCGATATTATAAATACCACCTGCCACCGACAAAAATATCAGGGGGCCTGCAACAGCACTCAACAGCCCCATAAATGTGTCAAAAACAGGCGTAATCATTTCCTCTGAAAGAAAATTAACAGTTTTTTCCGGTAGAAAACTGCTTACCATACCACAAAAAAGAGCTAGTGCCACTGCTGCCGGCAGTGATACTGCAGGAGATAATTTTTTCTTTTTTAATGTAAAAGTCAGGTAATTGACTCCGTTTTTGAACTGCCATGTGGGCATTTCTCCCATGCCTGAAAGGATGCCTTTCAAAATAGCGCTTTCTTCGTCTCCATCCATATGAACCACATCGTTTCTTTCTCCCGGAATAGAAAAACTGACATACAGACGGTTTATCCGCTTTCTGCACTGAAATTGAAAAGTCCCCTTTGTGCCAAAAGCTTCCTGATATTTCAACAGTATCTCTTCCACAGCCAGTCGTGTGCGGAGAATGTCCCCTTTTTCCCCATTGGCGCGTTCACAAAATGTCTCTACTTCATGACACGCCACATCTATATCATGATTTGCCAGGGTGTAATCCTGCATTTTAAACTCCTAAAAGATTAAACCCGTTCATGCGGTACTGTTTAATCTTGTCTTTCATTTCTTCAGTTCTTCTCTTATTGATATCCTGCTTTTCATAAATATCGTCCAGCAGTAGATCGATATTTTTCTGCATCAGCATATTGGTATGTACCATATTCTGCATGATATCAATTGCATTTCTGGGATTTCTTCTGATAAATTCTTCCAGAGAATCCTTTGTAATGCGCATCAGAAGCACATCCCCATAGGCAACAACCGTATAAATACTTGGCTGGCTGGAAAACACATTGGTTTCGCCGAAACACTTGGACTTGGAATAAATCCCAATTAAGTGTTCCTCCTTTTCCCCATACCGGATATAAACTGCTACAGAACCGGATATAATTTTGTACATTTCCTCATAAGTTTCGCCTTCTTTCAAAATAATATCGTCCGCATGAAACTTCAGCATTGATGCATTTTTCATTTTTTTACCTTCCTTTCTTCTACTGACAGTTCGGGTTCTTTCATCTATTATTTATTACATTTTTCTTTTTTCTCAGTTTTCTTACATCCAACATATCAAGACCGGCAGCCAGTTCCACAAGTTCCGCCTGCAGACAGAACAAGTTCACTGCTGTAGTAATAAATTCCAGTATTACATTGAGGGCAATCGTGACCGCTACAGCCTCCATAGGAATCTTAAGCTGGACAAACAAAATCGTATAACAGGTCAGCGCACCGCCGGGAATAGGAGGCGCCGCCACCGCAAGCACAATAGCAATGAGACCGGCCGTAGCCAGCCACGCCGGAGAAACCGTCACGCCATAGATTTCAGCCATACAAAATCCCACCGCTAGGAACATAACGGAAACCCCTGGCATAAAGATAACCTGCCCTAAAGGGATACCAAAATTAACTATCCTTCTGTCAATCCCAAGGTCCTTTTCACAGCACTCCATATTCACCCCAAATGCGGCAGAAGAAGATGCCGTGGTTAGTGCAATCAGGAAAGTGGGCATCATCTTTTTCAGCAATACCCGGAGCTGCACCTTCCTCCTTGTGCATACTAGCACAAGATACACTGCCAGAAGAACAGCATCTCCTATAAGCATTACCAGAACCACCTTATATGCAGGAAGAAATACCGAAAAGTTGTTACCCAGTATCATATTTAAAATACTGCCGAACACAAACACGGGAACAAAAGAACTGATTGCCTCCATAATAAGCTGTATAATATAATTAGACTGTTCCACAAAGGCAGCGGCAATCGTAGCTTTGTTTCCCAGAATCAGCATTGCGCTTCCGATTAAAACTGCCACAAAAATAATCTGCATAGGATTCCCTTCTGTAAAGGGCGTAAAAAAGTTGCCTGGTACAATATCCAGAACCATTTGAAATAATTCAGAAAAATCAAACTTCCCCCCGTCTCCGGTTTTAAGGGAAAAAAACGGCATGGCAACCAAATATACAGGCAGTGTTAGAAGAATCGTCATCAGCATAAAGCGTCCAATCATCCTTTTTCCGATTCTGCCCATAGTCGTCATATCCCCAATGCTGTATATTCCCCATACAATTGAAAGAAACACCATAGGGCCTGCAATGGCTGATAGAAGTCCCATAAAGCGGTTAAATACCGGGCTGATAATCTCATTTGCAAGAAAAGTCCCGACACTCTCTGGCAGGAAGCTACACACACCGCCGCACAAAAAAGCCAGTATTACAGACAGTGCCAGTGAAGCCATCTGAGAACGTTTCTTCTTTTTGGGAGTAAATAAAATAAGATTCTCTCCATTTTTGTACTGCCACGTGGGTGCAACCCCCATATTGGCAAGCAGTCCCCGCAGTACCTGACTCTGTTCTTCCTCCCCTGTATCAAAGGGATCAACCCTTTCCCCTGGCAGGAAAAGTTCCAGACGGATGCGATTAAGACGTTTGATATATTTTTGTGCAAATACTGCCTCCACACCGAAAGCCTCCTGGTACTTTAACAGCGTTTCCTCCACTGCAAGCCGGATTTGGATAATATTTCTGGCATCAACGCCCCATTCTCCAAGCGTCTTTTCTGCAAGACTGCTTGTCTGCGCAATATTTTCATTACTTAACTTCATCTTTTCCATAATTTTTTCTCTTATCTCCAATTTATTTTTTTATGAAGCTGTCTGTACGCTGTTTTATCCCTGCATCTTATACTCAAAACAAAGCATGGTAATGTCATCAAACTGTTCCGCTCCGCCTACAAATGCGTCAATATCTGCTTTCACAGCAGGAAGCAGTTCCGATGGTGACAGCTCTGCGTTCGCACAAAGCACTTTTTCAAGCCGCTCCATGCAATATAATTCGTTATTCTTGTTGGTAGCCTCCGTCAGCCCTTTTGTGTACTGAAAGAATTTATCACCCACTTCAAGCTGCATGGAACCGCATTTGTACTGTATCACCTTCATGCCAAATTCAGTTTATCGTAAACCCCTCCGCTTAATGCTGCAAACCTTGCTCCGGCAAAATCCGAAAGTGTCCCGTATTTTTTCTCCGTGCTGCCTTTCTGTTCCGACCTTATCTTAAAGGCAGTCATCGAAGGATAAACACAATCGGAAAATTCGATATGCCTGCGCCTTTCCTCGGTGGCATTTAAATTTGCCATAATACAGTCAATGTCGCCGGCCTGAGCCGTAGCAATAATTCCGTCATAGTCGTAAATCTTAATCTCCACTTCCGCATTCAGCCATGCTCCAAAACGGTAGATCAGCTCCACATCACATCCCCCAAGGCAAAGCATCCCTAAAAGGGCAAGTGTTAAATCGCCATTCTTTTTTTAAAACCATTTTTCCTCACCCTTCGTCTGACATGATCCCTCTGTCCCGGCACAAAGCTTCTATACTCCTGTCATATGTAGCTTCCGCCTGCGCGGAAAAAAAGCACCCAGGTACTCCCTCGTTGTTATCCCTGTGATGAGCCACACAAGCACAGCACTTCCCATGTCTCGGACAGTCATAAGTGCATGGGCATGGTTTTTTGTTGTCACAATCTGTCAAATTCATTCTCCTATCAACTATCATTAAAAAAAGCCTGTATTTTAGGCATTTTATCCATTCACTACTTACGCTATAATTATAGCAGATAAGAATTTTGTTTTGGTGGGTATGGGATGATTTGTATTTTTTCGGGTATAATTTGTTATATATTCTTCTTAATCTTTAATCTATTTTTTTCATCCCGGTATTCATAGGAGATAGCATCCATACTCTTCTTAACCATA
>Ga0224741_10050_pt1 | contig 17210 bp, 9 predicted proteins | sample LIM_E_Water_Pos_FD_161629 | JGI IMG/M metagenome (GOLD analysis project Ga0224741, IMG submission 161629) | Enriched cells from gastrointestinal tract of the lab mouse from Pacific Northwest National Laboratory (PNNL), Richland, Washington... | ecosystem: Host-associated > Mammals > Digestive... | reverse complement strand
TTCATACCAGGTTGAAGAATATGGATGAGTTGCATCCAGCTTGCTGTGGTAGTCAAACATATTTCTCTGGTTGTCCACTACCCTTTGAATCAGTCCATGATCTGTTCCGTCACTCATCGGGATATAGGACAAAATATAGATAACAGCAGGGATTAGCACAAAAAAGATGCAGCAAAATCCTATTGTCTTAAAAAGTTTCGGATAAAAGCTTTTAAGTATCTGCTGATGGTAAATACCGTCCGTTTCCGCATTCGGGTGCTTTGACGCATAGATATATTCACGGAACCTCTGTATCATAGTCAGGAAAAAAATAACACACAATCCAGCCGACGCATAAATACCTGTCCATTTGCATGCCCAGCTAAATCCCATAGCAATTCCACAAAGTCCAAGCGGGACAAACGTGCTTAACAGGCTGCTGTCATAAAAGCTCTTTCTTGCATAGCAGTACATAAAATAATACGCCAGTATAATAAACAAGGTAACAAACACGTCAATCGTTGCGATACGTGTCTGTACATAATGCATAAAATCAAAAGCGAACAGCACGGTCAATACCACACTAAGCCATTGCTTCTTAAAAAGCTTCCTCGCAAACAGATAAAAAATAGGAAGCATCAACACGCCAAAGAGCGCGCCCATAAACCGCCATCCAAACGGATTCATACCAAACATCAGCACTCCAAGCGCAATAAACACTTTCCCAAGCGGCGGATGGGTATTTTCATAACAATACTGATGATGGATCATCTCATATGCCGTTCTAGCATGGTATATTTCATCAAAATACGTGCCATTTTTATAAGTAGCTCTTCCCGTAAATATGTCCTGCTCATCAAACAAAGCCGGATAATCAGAAGCATTTGCCGGGAGAATCTTATTCCCGTCGGCATCCGTAAATACCAGCTCCATTAAGCTATCTTCATATGTCTGGTCACTCGGCGAAATCCACACGTAGCGCACAAATAAATCCAGATCCGCGTTATTCCAATGAAAGACCGAACCGGCATCCAATGGCGATTCTTCCGTATAACATTCTGCCCATTCATCATCCTTTGCAGAATTTGAATAAGACACCCTGTACTGTGGATTATTGGCGTATCCGAGGAAATTCCAGATTTTTTTAATCTGTACCTTCTTTCCAAAGTCAAGCACAATATCGCCATCTTCCAAAACAGAATATTCTGTCTCCGGCGCCTGCTTGTCCCCAAGATTTGAAAAAGCCACTGCTGCATACACTAATGTAATAACCGCCATAAAAATGAAGTCTAGCATAACAAATTTTATCGGCTTATCTGATTTTTGTATAATATTTCTATCTTTCTCATGTTTCCAGGGAATATTCAACATTTCTCTATGAATCGCTTCATATTCCACTGGTTCAGAAACATAACCAGCATAGCATGTCACAGCCACATAAATAACATATATGCAGACTGCCACCATAATACATCCCACAAAAATCGGAATCTGTGCCATATTATCAAAATTATTCGGGTCAAAATAAAACATGGAATGTGCCATATTTAAAAAGGTGCCAAATGCCATAAAATTAAAAGCATGGAACAATTTTTTCCTTGGCCTTGTGGCAAAACACAGCAAAAGCAGGATAACCGCAGGGTAAATGTAACGCTCATGCATGCGCACAGAAGCCGTAAACACACATGTAACAATCAGCGCTGCAGTAAAATAATATTTGGAACGAGAATCCTTGCTTTTGAAGAAAAAAACTGCCGATAAAATAACGGTAGCAAAGATGCTTAGCATCCCCCATGTCTTATACGCAATCCCCAGCAGCGTTTCCGTCTGATCTGCCCAGTTTCTTCCAATCATTGTCCAGAAATTATATGCGTTTACGGAAGCATAAGGATAAGACCCCAACGTCTCTGTATACTGTTTTAATGCACTCTCAAAACCGAACGGAAGCATTAGCAGCCCAATACAAAGAATTGCAGCAATACCGCTCCCCAGGTTTATCCAGAACTTTTTCCAAAACACCGCCCTATCGTCATGGCGGTAAGACTCTATAAAAATCTGCTCTACAATACCATAAATTAATACTGGTGTAAAAATAAGCGACTGTGGCTTAATCAAAATGCCAAGTGCAAAAATAAAATAGGCAGGTATTAGCTTCTTCTCCGTAAGAAAATAGCACATTAAAATAATGCACAATGTAAATACACTATCCACCTGGGCCCAGACAGCACTGTCTAAAATAACTGCAGGTGTCAGCAAAAACAGACACGCGATGCAGGCTGCGCCTGTCTCCTTAAATTTTTTGCATGCAATCTTATATACAAGCCATCCGATTGCCAAATCAGACAAAATAGCAGGCAACTTTGTTAAAATAATACTTAACGCAGAAGTCTGTGCAATATGAAAAATAGAGCGCACCGCACCAATCGCATACAGCACATACATATAGCCAGGTGGATAATCCGTAAATGCATCCAGTGTGTAAAAATTGCCGATGCCGTTTTCAAAAATCATATCTGACCAGGCTAAAAAACAGTTAATATCTACTTCATAACCACGGTATGCAACCGCCCCGACCAGCCTTATCAAAAAGGCCACTGCCATAACTGCAACCAAAATCGTAAGGCCAATCTTTTTTTCCTGCTCCGAGGAAACTTCAATCTGCCCTGCCCCACTATGCCTTCTCCGGCGTTTTTTTCTGCCCTGCTCCCCTTCTGGCGCTGTTCTGAAGCTTCGTAAAAACCTGATAGCAGGCTGATACCCCAGATAGAAAGCAAACAGAGAAGCTATTGCTATGATTAATATTATTTTCATATATATCCTCCAATTTAAAATATCTTATGTCTATTTCCGCACATGCTGGTGGGTAAACAGATGGTCTGAACAATACTCGTAATTCCCCTCGCATTTTGAACAGAACCTAAAGTCCAGATTTTCATCATCAAGCTCTGTACGGCCGCAAACAGCACAGCGATGCCGTGCGCCACCTTCATAACGTCCGCCCATTGCTGTTTTTCTTCGGAATTCACGCCTTCTGTGTATCTCCTTTGGATTAATTCTCTGATAATTCCTTGTGGCAAAGAAATAAATGAGAAAATTTGCCATAGCGACTATAATCGCCACTGCAACACTAAAGTGCATGCCCGCATATTGAACTGCCCCATTACCACTATACTGTAAATATAGGAATCCGTACCGTATATTACTAAAAATCTGATACAGCATAAAGGCAGCATCCAGAATAGCCAGCCATTTCACCTTGATTGGCAACACCATATACAGAAGAAATTCCATATTGGGATTGAGCAGGGCAAAGGCAAAGAACATGGACCAGTAAATATATTGGAACCCCGAATCATAAACCGACGCATGGAGCGGTGACAAATATAAAATCAATGCTGCAACAATATTGAGCAGATATCCCGAAAAAAAGTACATATTAAAGCGGAATGTCCCCCATGCCTGTTCAAGGGAACGCCCAAATAAAAAGAAGAGATTTACCTGAAATAAAAAGAAGATAATGCTGATTAGCATCCCCATCCCATCAGCAAACCCGTATGGCTCAATTAGGAACGTAAAAAGCCTCCAGACCTGTCCGTGGAATACTGCGTCCATGTCTAAACACAAATAACTATAATAGATTTGTGGATTCAACATCCCAATCACTGCACCTGCACAGTACAATGCAACTACATATTTAATCAAATCCGGTATCGCATAACGGCCGAACTTGCGCTCCAACTTATTTAAAATCTGATTCATTGAATACTTGTCCTTTCTATATATAATGGGGTCACTTATTACACATTATAGTAAGAGGGCTTTCCTTTGTCAAACAAGAAAACCCTCTTTTTCCCCGACATGCCATATAAACTATTTTACTATCAATCTGAATCCCAAATGTAATATGCCACGCCTGGAAGCATATATATAGTAGAAATATCGTTCTTTTCCAAAAACTTTCCTAAATCCCCATCCATTTCCTGTAGGATATCCGCCAGGGTATCACCGGGCTTTACTACATATTTCTCCCACTCCCCAGAAGGCATCTCTGCCTGGGATTCCATTTCCATCCTCTGTCCATCTGGAGTTTGACCTACCGTTCCGTTTTCCACGCCGGAAAGCGGCACTACATTTGGCATTTGCCCATCTGGAGCAGGCTGAGGAACTTTTTTTGCAGCAGGCTTTCTAATCTCACCTGTGCAGGAAATCTCCTCCTCCCCCTGCATCATCCTGCTCTGGCGAACCATATTTCCCATGCTGTTCGCTTCCGGCGACATCCCACTTACCGGATAAGGCGTCATCTGTCCCTGGCTGGTTGGAATACAGATTGTATCTCCCACTTGCAGGTTAAAAACATCAACATAAGGATTTGCACGAAGCAGAAGCGCCAAGGCTACATTGTATTTCCGACTGATTTCATACAGCGTATCACCCTTTTTGATGGTATGGGTTACCCCATCACAATACTCATAATTCATCTGACTCATTTCCATCACTTTTTTCTATATTATATTCCCCTGCCAGGGAATTGGTTCCACCACCGCCCATTTTTGGAACTTTTTACAGTCCGCAGTTTTCGTCATTTTTCTTGCATTTGCAAAAAACTTGTCATATAATAGGGCATTATGGTGAGTTTTGCATATTACATAGTAACTGTTCCATATGTTTATACAGTTACAGAACCAAAAACATGCGCACCAGAATGGAGTAGTTAATTATGAAAATAAATTATAATACCCTTGGAATTGATATTGGTTCCACTACCGTAAAAATTGCAATTCTTAATACCGAAGGAGAAATTATATTCTCCGATTACCAGAGGCATTATGCTAATATTCAGGAAACTCTGGCATCCATCATTCAGGATGCATACAACGAACTAGGTGATTTACCGGTATCCCCTATGATTACAGGTTCCGGCGGTTTAACTCTCTCCAAGCACCTCGACATACCATTTGTACAGGAGGTTGTTGCCGTTGCATCTTCACTCAAAGACTATGCGCCACATACGGATGTCGCAATTGAGCTTGGCGGGGAAGATGCCAAAATCATCTACTTTACCGGTGGGATTGATCAGCGTATGAACGGAATCTGCGCAGGTGGCACCGGTTCTTTTATTGACCAGATGGCAACGCTGCTTAAGACTGACGCAGCCGGCCTAAACGAATATGCTAAAAATTATGAGGCAATTTACCCCATAGCAGCTAGATGTGGTGTTTTTGCCAAATCCGATATACAGCCATTGATTAATGAGGGAGCTACAAAAGAAGATTTGTCAGCTTCCATCTTTCAGGCAGTGGTGAACCAGACAATAAGCGGTCTTGCCTGCGGAAAGCCAATCCGTGGTAATGTCGCGTTTCTTGGCGGCCCGCTTCATTTCTTAACGCAGCTTCGCCAGAGCTTTATTGATACACTGCACCTTACCGGTGAACAGATCATTGCGCCTGAACACTCGCATCTATTTGCCGCATCTGGTGCCGCAATGAATGCCAAAGAAGACTGCCAGACTTCGTTAGGCAATCTATCCCAGAAACTTTCTGAGGAAATTCATATGGAATTTGAGGTAACCCGTATGGAGCCCCTATTTCATGATGAGACAGAATACAATAACTTCCTTACAGAGCATTCAAAAAAGGATGTTAAAAAAGGTGATTTAGCGAACTATACAGGTGATTTATTTCTTGGAATTGATGCTGGTTCCACTACAACGAAAGCTGCCTTGATCGGCGAGGACGGTTCCCTGCTGTACTCATTCTATAACAGCAACAACGGCAGCCCGCTAAAGACAGCCCTAAAAGCAGTTAAGGAAATCTATTCTAAGATGCCGGAGGGCGCAAAGATTGTCCGTTCCTGCTCAACAGGCTACGGCGAGGCTTTGATCAAAGCTGCACTAATGTTAGATGAAGGTGAGGTAGAAACTGTTGCCCACTATAATGCCGCCGCATTTTTTGAGCCAGAGGTAGACTGTATTCTAGATATCGGCGGACAAGATATGAAATGCATTAAAATCAAAAACCATTCCGTAGACAAGGTACAGCTTAACGAAGCCTGCTCTTCTGGATGCGGTTCATTTATTGAGACATTTGCCAAATCCTTGAATTATGAGGTGGCAGATTTTGCTAAAGTAGCACTTTATGCCGAAAATCCGATTGACCTTGGCTCCCGCTGTACCGTTTTTATGAATTCCAAGGTAAAACAGGCACAGAAAGAGGGCGCCAGTGTGGCAGATATCTCCGCCGGCCTTGCCTATTCTGTTATTAAAAACGCACTGCTTAAGGTAATCAAATTGACTGACCCAAAAGACTTAGGGAAAAAGGTAGTCGTCCAAGGTGGTACGTTCTATAATGATGCGGTACTCCGAAGCTTTGAGCGCATTTCTGGATGTACTGCCGTTAGGCCGGACATTGCCGGAATCATGGGTGCATTTGGCGCAGCACTGATCGCGAGGGATCACTATACTGGGCAGAAGACCTCCATGCTATCTATTCAGGAAATCAATGACCTACGTTTTGAGACATCTATGACGCGATGCCAGGGCTGTACCAACCACTGCCTTTTAACAATAAACCGCTTTACCGGAAATAGGCAGTTTATCTCTGGAAACCGTTGTGAAAAAGGTATTGGGAAACAGAAAAATGAAAAAAATATCCCTAATTTGTTTGACTATAAAAACAAACGGCTGTTTTCTCATTATATCCCGCTGGAGGAAACGGAAGCCAAACGCGGCATAGTAGGTATCCCACGCGTATTGAATATGTATGAAAATTATCCATTCTGGTTCACATTTTTTACAAGACTTGGATACCGGGTTGTCCTATCACCGGAATCCAGCCGCAAGATTTATGAGCTTGGGATTGAGTCAATTCCAAGTGAGTCAGAGTGTTATCCCGCAAAACTTGCGCATGGCCATGTTACCTGGCTGGTGCGCCAGGGCATCCGCTATATCTTTTACCCTTGTATCCCATATGAGCGCGCAGAGGTAAAAGATGCAAATAACCATTACAATTGCCCAATTGTCACTTCCTACGGTGAAAATATTAAAAACAATATGGAAGAATTAAGGGATGAGGCCATTACATACCAGAACCCATTCCTGTCACTTGAAAATGAAAAGATTTTGACAAAACGGCTCTGTGAATACTTTTCCAAGGAAAATAAGATTCCTGTTTCGGAAATCAAATCTGCTGCCGCCGCTGGCTGGAAGGAAATGCAGGCGGTGCGTGATGATATTACAGAAAAAGGGCGGGAAGTGCTTCGCTACATGGAGCAAAACAAGTGCCCTGGCATTGTGCTCTCCGGCAGGCCATACCATATAGACCCAGAGATTAACCACGGTATTCCTGAGATGATAACTTCGTTTGGAGTTGCTGTGCTGACAGAAGACAGCATATCGGAGCTGGGAACTGTAGACCGTCCTACTATTGTTATGGATCAATGGATGTACCACTCAAGACTCTACCGTGCCGCCTCATATGTCAGCACCAGAAATGACCTTGAACTGGTACAGCTTAATTCCTTTGGATGCGGCCTGGATGCAGTTACTACGGACCAGGTAAGTGATATCCTGACAAAACAAAATAAAATCTACACGGTTTTAAAGATTGATGAAGTAAACAACCTGGGTGCCGCACGTATCCGAATCCGCTCTCTTCTTGCCGCTGTGCGTGACAGGGAACGCAAAAAAATTCTTCCGACAAGGAGCGACACAGCACATCACCGGGCTGTTTTTTCAGAAAACATGCGGAAGGATTATACAATTCTGGCACCCCAGATGTCACCAATCCATTTTGACCTGTTAGGGCCTGCACTCTCCTCGTGCGGATATCATTTTGAAGTTCTCCCAAGCACACCGGATTGTGTGGACTATGGACTGAAATATGTAAATAATGATGCCTGCTACCCATCGCTTCTCGTTGTTGGCCAGTTTATGCAGGCGCTACTGTCTGGCAGGTATGACCTTGACAAAGTGGCACTTATTATCACTCAGACCGGCGGCGGATGCCGCGCCACAAACTATATTGGCTTTATCCGGCGTGCACTGGAAAAAGCTGGTATGTCGCAGATTCCTGTTATCTCCATGAGCGCAGGCATAGAAAAAAATCCTGGCTTGGATATTAATCTAAAAATGATTAACCGGGCAATGCAGGCGCTTGTTTATGGCGATGTGTTTATGCGGGTACTGTATAAAACCAGGCCATATGAGGCAGTACCTGGCTCTGCCAATGCCCTGCATCAAAAATGGCTCTCCACTGCCATAAAATCTGTGCAAAATGGAAAAAAAGCAGAATTTAAGAAAAATATACAAGGTATCATTAAAGATTTTGACGAATTGCCATTAAAGGATATTAAAAAACCGCGCGTCGGCATTGTCGGCGAGATTCTTGTGAAATTCCTTCCGCTTGCCAATAACTTTTTGGTTGACCTTTTGGAAGAGGAAGGCGCCGAGGCTGTCTGTCCTGATCTGCTTGATTTCTTTATGTACTCACTGTACAATGCAAATTTCCAGGCGGAATACCTTGGAAAAAAGAAGTCAAGTGCAGGCATTAATAACTTCCTGATCAACTGTCTGGAATACTACCGGAAAGCTGCAAAGGATGCTTTAAAAGCAAGCAGCCGCTTTGAACCCCCAGTGCCTATCCGAACATTGGCGGAATATGCTTCCCCTATCGTATCCTGCGGCAACCAGACTGGGGAAGGCTGGTTCCTGACTGGAGAGATGATTGAATTAATTCGCTCTGGCGTATCAAATATTGTCTGTGCCCAGCCATTTGGCTGCCTGCCAAACCATGTCGTAGGCAAAGGAGTGATTAAGGAACTCCGCCATCAATATTCTAATACCAATATTGTAGCAGTAGACTATGATCCAGGTGCAAGTGAAGTCAATCAGTTAAACAGAATTAAACTGATGCTTTCCACCGCGGTTAAAAATATGGACTAAAACATTATTATTCACGACTAATTTTAGAAAATAGCCAAACTTGTCGTCTTGCACAGAAAGGATGACTATTTTCTGGAATTTTCGTGTAGGCTGTTCTAAACAGCAAAAGCAAAACAAAAACTGCTGGTTTTGCTGCGGCAGGGCAGTATAACCGGGTGGTTTTCTGCATGATATGTAGAATGGCTGTGAAGAGTAAACAACTGAATGGGGGATTTTCGTGAAAATATTAGTTTACCGCTGGGATATTTACCCTTATGATGATATTATAATGACTTTAACCAAGCAGGGACATCTTGTGGATGTCCTTGCTTTTCCTATTGCAAATCATATAAAGGACAGTGCATTTGAAGAAGCTTTCCTAAATAAGATACATGCTGGTGCTGGCTACGACCTAGTTTTCTCTCTAAATTACTATGCGGTAATTGGAACCATTTGCAATAATCTTGGGATTCCCTATGCCTCCTGGACACTTGACTCCCCGCTATTAAGCCTTCAGCACTCCTCCATCTTTTTTCCTCATAATTATATCTTTCTCTTTGATTATAAAGAGTACACGGTACTAAGACAAAAGGGAGTTCCTCACGCCTATTATCTCCCACTTGCCGGAATACAGCTTGATGCAACTTATGAACTGACCGTGGAGCCATCTTTTGACTATGAGATTTCCTTTGTCGGTACTCTCTATGATAAAAATCGGTATGATGAGATGTGCCAGCATCTCCCAGACTATCTCTGTGGATATATGGATGCTGCCCTGGAAGCACAGAGAAATGTCTCTGGCGGCAACCTGCTATCTGAAATGCTGAATGACGAAATCCTAACCGCCCTGTCCCAATATGCAACAGTGTGTAATGGGACATCTTCTCTGGAAGAACTGCGCATGCATTTTGCAACATCTGTCTTATCCTACAAGTCTGCAGCGGACGCCCGTATAGAGGCTCTAAACGCGCTTGCATTAACGCACGATGTCCATCTCTTTACTACCAGTAAGGGTGAACAGCTACATAAAGTACATATACACCCTGCAGCTCAATACCACACAGAGATGCCATATATTTTTCATCACTCTAAGATCAACTTAAACCTCACGATTCCTAATATAGAAAATGGGATTCCTCTGCGCACTTTCGATATCTTGGCAAGCGGTGGCTTTCTGCTGACAGATTACCGCGAAGAGGTCTGTAAGCAATTTGAGAACGGAAAAGAACTCGTTGTCTTTGACGGAATCAAAGACTTAATAAATAAAACAGAATACTATTTAACACACCCTGAGGAACGAATTCAGATTGCCCGAAACGGACAAAAAAAAGTGCAGCAGCTCCACCAGTACAAAAACCGCTTGACGGAGATACTGCACACTGTATTTAATCTTTAAAATAATTTTGGTCAAACGCTGTCATACTCTTTTCCTCCTGCTCCTCTTTCGGATGCCAAGGAGTTTCCTCGGGATTGACCCCCATATTTTCGTATGCCTTTGAAAAAGCTGACTGCTCAGGAGAATTTTGGCTGCCAAACGTATTGGGATTTTCGCCAAAAACATTTCCATTCTGGCCTATATTTGACCCAGTATTATTGTTCTGGTTATGAATCCCATCCTGCCCCGTATAGTTATTTTGGTTCTGAGCCATATTCTGGTTTATATAGCTGCCATACAGCACATTGTCATATGGGTTTATCACTGGCTTTGCAGGAATAAAATATCCTTCTTTTGACATATTCCAGATAAGCAAGGCAGTTGCAAAAAGCAGCACTATGGTAACTGCCAGGCCACCTTCCGCCCCAAACATGCCTCCATGAATAAATTCCCTTCCTTTTACCATATCCGATGTAAAGAGAGACGGCTGAATCTTGTTGCCGCTAACTGAAATTCCAAATATGTTTCCCTGCACAAAGTTCCATATGCTGTGAACTGCCCCCACTACCCAGATATTTTCATACCTCACAAAAAGCAGCCCCATAAAAATGCCAAACAGTGCTAGATTGAGAAATGCCAGAAAACCAACTCCTGCATTTAATCCATGTAACATCGCAAAGAACACCGCACTTAATATTACAGATGCAGTAACACTATACCGCCTGCTAAGAGACACCAGCAAATATCCCCTGCAGATCACCTCCTCTGCCATGCCCTGCACGAGATATCCAAAAAAGAACCCCAAAATATACAGCCAAGTTGTGCCTTTTGAGGATACTATATGAAACACGGTACTGCCCGTAAGGACACAAATCCCATAAGCCATACCAAATGCCGCAGCACCTAATGCAATCCCTCTTAAATACTCTACAGCCATTCCTTTTTTCCGAAAGCCCATTGTTACAAGCTTCCTCTTTTCAAGCAGCCTGCAGTAGAGGATAACGATTATAATAAAAGCTATTTCTGTAAACAAGTTGGCAATCATCACCCAATCTGGCATAGCCAACATCATATTCATTATTTTATTAAAATCCAGGGAATTGCTAAATATCATGCGCATATATTCCTGATCTTTCAGCAGATATACCGTTAAGAATGGTGTCTGTAATACCCCCATAAGAATACTTCCCACAAAGAAGATCAACAAGGCAATCAGCATCTCTAACACCGCGGGATGGCTTCGCGCCGTCAGCGCCGCTTTCATAAATTCTGGTTTTTTAATATCTTTCATCTTTGCCCCTCCATTTCGTGAGCTATCTTTTATCGCTATTTAATGAGTCAGTATACCATATTCTGTTATCAGTTTACCTTAAGGTTTTCTAAAAAGTCCTTTGGTTCTTTTGCAGCCACCCTCTACTGTCCTACTGTAATATGCGCGCTTCCTTCTTCTTTCTTATCTTTAAGTGCGCTTCCGTAGATAAATTTATGCATCTGCTTTACATTTTCATCCAGAGGACTGGCAAGCACTACGGACATTCTTCCGACACGGGTTATTTTATAGCACCCTTCTACCGGGACGTTTAGCGTCTTTAATTTTGGATTTTTGTCACGCACTTGTACGCCTGCAGTCAAATAGCTTACTATATCTGCCTTCTTAATATTCGTCGTCAGCATTGGCAGAATTTTAGGAATCATTGCGACAAGCTCCAATGTTGACTTTTTCATCATCTTATCATAGATTGCTGACATTACTGTGCGATGCCTTAGCGTTCTTGCAAAATCACCGACATTGCCATCCTTATTGACATAACGGACTCTCGCATAACCAAGCGCCTGGTTTCCATTCATATGATTTACACCAACTGTCAGATTATGGTAAGCCTGGTTTGAAATATAATTTGTGCTATTTAAATACCTTACTTCTTCTTCCGATAATTCAATATCAATTCCCCCAATCGCATCAATAATCTGCTGGAACGAATCAAAATTTACCAGGACATAGCCATCCACCTCAATCCCAAAATTCTCTTTAACCGTGGCAACCAGCGTCTTCATACCGCCATTGTGATAAGCTGCATTAATCTTGTTATCGCTAAAACCTGGAATCCTGACATAAGTGTCACGCATAATTGATGTAATCGCAAGCCTGTTATCCTTCTGGTTGATTGTTACTATCATAATACTGTCTGTTCGTCCACGATTATCATTAATTGCTTCCTCTCCACAGACCAGTATATTGATTACAGAAGAACTCTTCTCAGCTTTTGATGCACTATCTAGTTGAATCGACTCTGGGTCTACTTCCTTCAGATTGCCAGGATTTTCATCTTCATCAAAAATCTCTTCTTGTCTATCAACCACCATATCATCCGACTCAATATTCATCTGATTATAATAGTAATTAATCGCTGCGTATGCCGTGCAGCCTGTCAACAGAATTACCACCACAACCCCAATACAGATTTTTCCCCACAATGGAATCCTGCGCTTTGTATCCTTCTCCTGTCCCATAAGCCTTATCCTCTTTACTCTTTTATTTAATTTTTAAAACTGTGAATTGGCGCTGGTATTCTTCCACCTCGATTGATAAAACTACTGCAGTCAAACTGATTGACTGGCATCACTGGCGCATAGCCAAGCAGCCCTCCAAACTCTGCTGTCTCACCTACCTCTTTTCCTATAACCGGAATGAGGCGCACCGCTGTTGTTTTCTGATTTACCATGCCGATTGCCATCTCATCCGCAATAATCCCCGAAATAGAAGACGGTTTTGTATTCCCTGGAATAGCAATCATATCAAGCCCAACAGAGCAGACACAAGTCATTGCCTCCAGTTTTTCCAATGTCAACGCCCCTTCTGTTACTGCATGGATCATTCCCTGATCCTCACTAACCGGAATAAATGCACCACTCAGCCCACCTACATACGATGAAGCCATAACACCGCCCTTTTTCACCTGATCATTGAGCAGGGCAAGCGCTGCGGTTGTCCCTGGCGCACCAGCGCGCTGTAAACCCATTTCCTCAAAAATGTCCGCAATACTATCTCCAACTGCTGGAGTTGGTGCCAGAGACAGATCAATAATTCCAAATGGAATGCCAAGTCTCTGGGAAGCCTCTTTTGCTACCAACTGGCCAACACGGGTTATCTTAAAAGCAGTCTTTTTTACCTTCTCACAAAGTGTCCCGAAATCAGCCCCGCGAACCGATTCCAATGCTTTTCGCATAACCCCCGGCCCACTAACGCCAACATTAATAATCTCATCTGCCTCTGTCACACCGTGGAATGCACCCGCCATAAAAGGGTTGTCATCTGGCGCATTACAAAAAACAACTAGCTTGGCACAGCCAATACTATCCTTTTCTTGTGTTTTCCTGGCCGTCTCTAAAATAACTTCCCCCATTATCTTAACCGCATCCATATTCAGCCCCGTCTTTGTAGAGCCAAGGTTTACTGAACTGCAGACAAAATCGGTCTCAGCCAGCGCCTGCGGAATTGACTGGATCAAAAGCTCATCGCTTTTTGTCATTCCCTTTGATACCAATGCACTATAACCACCGATAAAATTCACCCCTGTGTCCTTTGCTGCCCTGTCAAGAGCATGGGCAACCTTTACATAATCCTCTGGCGTTTTGCAGGCAGAACCGCCAACAAGGGCAATTGGGGTGACAGAAATCCTTTTATTTACAATTGGAATTCCATATTCCTTTTCAATATCTTTCCCCGTGGAAACCAAATCTTTTGCTACCGAAGTAATCCGCCCGTATATCTTTTCACAGAGCCGGTCCACATCCGTATCAATACAGTTTAAAAGGCTAATTCCCAATGTGATTGTACGGACATCCAGATTTTCCTTTTCAATCATCTCATTGGTTTCCAAAACCTCATATATATTAATCATATCCTATCGTTTCCCTTCTATTAGATTCTATGCATCTTATCAAAAATGTCCTCTCTCTGTGCCTTTACAATACAGCCCATCTCTTCACCCAGCTTTTCCAACTCATCTGCCATCACACCAAATTCTTTCCCGCAGGCAGCGATGTCTACAATCATCATCATATTGAAAAAACCATCAACAATTGTCTGAGAAATATCCAGAATATTAATCTGATTATCTGCCAGATACGTACATGTTTTTGCAATAATCCCCACACTATCTCTTCCTACTACAGTAATAACTGTCTTTTTCATGATCAAATCCTCATTTCTGCACACTTTTTTATTCAAGGGTACCAAATAATGGAACAAATTATTTTGGTATAAAACCGCACCTTGTGTGCCAGACACAGTTTATATCAAAGGACTACCATCTGTGACGGCTTGTCCCGCTCTGCTACCATCAGTTCAAAAGGGAGTTTATTGATTCCCATTTCCTCCCAAATCTGGCATTTTACCGCCTCATATGCCAATTGCGGATAATTGTTTTCTTTTGACAGATGTGCCAAAAACGCATAGCGCAGCCTGTTTCCTGACAAACGGCACAATAACCTGCCGGAAGCCTTATTTGACAAATGTCCTCTGCTGCTTAAAATACGGCATTTTAAATGATACGGATATTTCCCCGCCTCCAACATACTAATATCGTGGTTTGCCTCCAAAAGAAGGATATCACTACCTGCGAGATGTTCCACAATATATTCATCAAACATGCCCAAATCTGTTGCCATGCCAACCTTCTGCCCTGCACTCTCCACACTGTAACACACGGGCTCAGCAGCATCATGCGACATACGGAACGGAGTCACTTTCAGGTTCCCTATCCAAACGGATTCATCGGAATATACCTGATATAGCTTCTCTTTACTGATCATTCCTTTTGTATCTTTTAGGCATATGCCGTCCAATGTTCCCCCTGTTGCAAACACAGGAGTGCCAAACATTTTTACCATCATGCCAATTCCCTGAATATGGTCACTATGTTCATGGGTGACAAAAATAGCATCCAGTTTCTCCGGTGCCACCCCAATCTGGTTCAGTCCCTCCACAATCCTTTTCCTGCTGATTCCCGCATCTATCAAAATATGGTTCTTCTCATCTCCAACATAAATACAGTTACCGCTGCTGCCGCTGGCAATACTGCAAACTCTCATACTTTCCTCCTACGCACACACGTCTTTCTTTTAGTCAACCCATTCCAGCCGAACCTGGTCTCCTGGCTCTACCGGATGCGTGAAATCGCATGCTACTCCATTGACAGCAAGCTCCAGATGATCCCCATGCGCCACAGATGTATCGATCGGATAAAAATCTAACACATCCACTAAAATATAATTTGCCTTATTCCTAAGAACCACCGCTTCTCCATTTACCACCACGGAAATTTCCCTAGAACCCCCGGTATACACCTCCTGGCTTGATGCCTTTGCTACTGGTTTTGATTCCAGTTTCCTATCATTTTCCTGTGGTGCCGCTGTATCTGCATAGACGGACTCTTCTGCCTGCTGCTGTGGCTCAGGCTTATGTTCCTGACCTCTCTCTTCCGTATTTTCCTCTTGCTCTGGCGTTATACCATCTTCCTCCTCATCCGGCAGCACAATCTCCTCTGAGACAAATCGTTCTGCTACATATGTTGTTGGAATCTGTTCCTCCATATCGCATAGGATTGTAAAATTATCATACACCTTCGTATTCATATCCGCAGGCATATTATTCACAGATAGATTTGTGTACTGTATAATATCCATAAATTCCAGAACCTGCTTTAATGTATAATAATCCAGTATCTCAATCTTATCCTCATCCTTTACACTATAAAACTCAGAAACCAACTCGCCGTTTACTGATACTAAACGCGAGCAGGCAATTTTTCTTCCATTAAAATAAAAGTTAAGTGTGGATTTAAACTCTGGCAGCTTGCCAATTGCAAGCTCCGCAGCAGCACCCTTTGTAGATGCGCTTATTTCAATTTTATCATTAGATTCAATGGATGTGTTAATTCCTGTCACCTTGCCATTTATATGAATCACCGCAGCCTCGCCCGGCTCACCGCGAACCATGCGCTTTTCCCCATTGACATAATAGGTAATTGCATCGCCGCGCTGTGGAAACAATTCCTCATTCGGAAAACCAATCTGCATCGCAGCATCCATAATTGTGAGCTTATTGTTATCATACAATTTGATGCGCTCTCCATTGACCGTTACAAAAATGAAATTATTTCTCTGCTCATAAAAATTCAGGCAGATTCCTATTGGCGTTACTAAGAGAGAATCTACTTTTACATTTTCCTGAATAAATTTCACATTGCCAAGAACTTCAGAACCGCGGAGAGCTACCCTCTCTTTCTGAATTCCCTGATATTCCGCAAGGCTCTCCGTAAAACCTCCTATTTTACCGCCACCGCCAACCACGAAAATAGCGCTGACCGCTTTGCCCCCATTTAACTCAATAATTTTGTCTGATACGCTCTTAGTTATCATTTTTACAGTTTCATCTACCGAAGCAATCAACTCTTCGGAAGATATTTTCTGCGGCAGCCCCATAATGTCATGGTACGTCACTTCCTCCTGGCTGCTGCTGGCACATTTCATCCTGTCTGCCTCCGAAAAATCAGTCAGGTACTGCTTGGCAATCTTCTCAGTCAGCTCATCCCCTGCACACGGGATCATACCGTACGCAATAATACTCCCATCTCTTGTAATTGATATATCAGATGTCCCTGCCCCCACATCAACCAAGGCAATATTTAGTAAACGATATTTTTCAGGTATCGCAACATTAATCGCGGCAATTGGCTCCAATGTCAGATTTGCCACATAAAGCCCGGCACGCTCTACCGCCGCATATAGCCCATCTACAACCTCATCAGGAAGGAATGTTGCAATCAGCTCTGTACGGATATTGGTACACTTATGCCCCTCCAAATTGGAAATCGGATAATCATTCTGATAATATTGTTTTACAGAATATCCAACACAGTAAAATTTCAAATCATC
>Ga0224741_10048_pt1 | contig 17284 bp, 14 predicted proteins | sample LIM_E_Water_Pos_FD_161629 | JGI IMG/M metagenome (GOLD analysis project Ga0224741, IMG submission 161629) | Enriched cells from gastrointestinal tract of the lab mouse from Pacific Northwest National Laboratory (PNNL), Richland, Washington... | ecosystem: Host-associated > Mammals > Digestive... | reverse complement strand
CCAGCAAAACAACTGAAGCCAACAGATAACTCAAAACCTTATTCTGTGATTTTGTAAGTATATCAAACTTCTTAACATAACGCAGACCGAAAATCAAAACACAATATAATGCAATGGCACAAATTGTTAAACAGGCAGAGAGTGATAATAAAGACATTCCATTAAAACTTATACCTATTGCCCTTAAAAAACGAAAAAAGTCTGTAAGAAAATTATCAAAAAATTTATCTTGCTGAATTATACCTAACTTAGAAACAAAAGAACTGGCATGACGATAAGGGGCGATAACAGCGGCATAAAACAGAAACGCCATTAAATTACTTGCAACTAATTCACAAGCATATATTAAAGACAGTTTATTAAATTTTAGTTCCTGCAGTTTAGCATTAATCAATCCAATAAGTTCAACCAATAAAATCGGAGCATAAAGAATGCAAAACATTTTTATTCCAGATAAACCAAGAAAAAAAGCAATAACAACACCAACTATTCTTTTTAGCAAGCTCAATTTATGTTCTTTATAAATTTCTGCAAAAAATGCTAAAGTAATTAGCAAGCCAATAACTAAAGTAACATATCCATTATAATGCCTGAACATTACGGTTTCTGGCAAGTAGTTCATGGTATCTATTGCACTCTTACCTGCAAAAAAACCAAATATCATTAATAATCCCAGAAAGATTTCTGTAAAACTCAAATCAAGTTTTCTAAAGAAATAATATATAGAAAACGCCAACAAAATAGTTGTTGTTAATAAAGTCAAATTTGCCGATAATATTAAATTTTTTGTTAAAAAATAAAACGGTGCCATAATAAACCAAGAACGTACCGCAAACGACTCATCTGAATTGGCATATTGAACAGTAAAAGGATTGCCTGTTTCCAAAACCTTTTTAAAATATAAATATTCGCCTCCAAAATCAGAGGTAGCGTACTGCAACATATAAACCCAGTTATTATAAAGAATATAGCTAAACAGAAAAGCAAACAAAGCCGCAAAGACATAGCCCGTTTTATCTTTATGTAAATCATCCAGGCAATTTTTTAATGCTAATTTAATTGCATCTAACATACTTTTATTTATCTCCATCTAAATTTTTGGTTAACAGGACTATTTATACTTATACGTAGTATAAGTATAAATAGGGGTACCCCTATTTTGGGCTTTCGACACATTAAAACATTTTTTATGTATCTTTAATATTAAAATATGAAAACAACTCCACAAGTAATACTAGTGACAATAAAACCAGCAATAATGACTCCCAGTAAGATAGCTGGAATTGCTGAGCGCAAAGGCATATTTAATAATGCAGATATGATAGCTCCCGTCCAAGCTCCAGTGCCTGGCAAAGGTATAGCCACTAATAAACATAAGCCGATTTTTCGGTATTTCAGCACAACCTCGCTTTTACTATAAGCCTTATTTTCTAACTTAATTACCACACGACCAATAATTTTACAATGCGTTTTACACCAGGCAAATATTTGTCTTGTAAATAATATAATTAATGGCACAGGCACCATATTACCCAACACTGAAAATATAAAGGCCTGCCAAGGAGCCAATCCCGTAGCAATGCCTACAGGAATAGCACCTCTAAGTTCAATAACAGGCAACATGGACAATACAAAAACCTTAAACAAATCCCCTATATTAGATGATACTATATACACAAAAAAACCTTTCTAATAATATTATATTTATCAAATTTCCTAAAAGTTTTAAGAGTTATTCTTATAAACAATTTCTCGTTGAATGAAAAAGCTGATAAAAAACAGACAGCCATCAACAAACACCTTTATAAGTGTTTCATTTATCTGTAAAAGATCAAATAAACCATTTACCAAAAGCGCACTGCAACCCATTTGAATTACAGCCAAAATAAAATACTTGGTTGCTGCTTTCTTATGACTGGCATTACTATCAAAAACCAGACTGTGGTTTATCAGATAATTATATATAGCTGAAATAACACGTGCCAGACAAGTGGCAACAATAATATGATAGGCAACCCAAGGTTTTAACAGCCAAACAAACAAAGCAAATAATGCTAAATCAATCACACAAGATGATAAAGAAGAAAATATGAATTTACCAAAAATTTTATATATTTTCAACGAATCCCTAACTGGATCAAAATGGGTGGCATGGTTATCTTTAGAATCATATATCGTTTCAATCGGTACCTCGGTTATACTTATGTTCATTTTTTTTGCTTCAATTAACATATTAGTTTCATACTCAAAACGCTCGCCATCTGTTTTTAATTGCTCCTGCATAAAAGCTTTGGGGATTGCCCTAAGACCGGTTTGCGTATCAGTAATTTTTAATCCAACAAACAACCTAAACATCAAACGTGTCAACTTATTGCCAAACTGTGATTTCCAAGGCACAGTTTCATCATCAAAATTTCGGCAGCCTAAAACCAAATTATTCGGCTCTTTATATAAAGCTGCAATACTCTTCTGAACAGCTTCAGGCGTATGTTGTCCATCAGAATCTGCCGTAACGCAGCCAAGCAGTTTAATATTGCTTTCTTTGTTACGGTTTAATATATAGTTAAAAGCTGTTTTTAAGGCTCTGCCTTTACCTAAATTAACCGCATGCTGCAAAACCTTGCAACCATATTTTTGTTCTGCTTCTACAAAATATTTATCAAATTTTGATGCACTTCCATCATTTACCAGAACTATATCTTCAAAACCAGCCTGCTTTAACTTACTCAAAAAATCAAGCAATCTTTCATCTGGCTCCAAAGATGGGATAACAATAGGGACTTCTGTTATTTTATACATATTTATACACCACCACTTATTGGACATATACCAACTTTATAATCTTGTACAGGCAGATAGTCTTTAAGCGCTTCCACTTGTTCTGACATATCCGATAAAGTAACCAGATAATCATAATTGATCAAGTCCTGCAACACCTTTTCATCTAACCCTTTAGCAATATCTTCATTAGAAATTACTCTTATGTTTGTAGACCTCAGCCATGTTATAGCCATATTACGTAGCTGACCATTATTTCTAGGTGGAGCAGCATTAAAATCATTTACATTCCATAATACAAGATAACTATTATCTGTGTAGTGAGTATTTTCTTCAATATTTTCATATAATAGTTTATAACCATAGTCATTATAGGACTCCACTGGTTTATAATGTTTATAACCAAAAATATATCCAAAATTATAAAACAATATAGAATAACATAAAGTAAAACAAAGTATTAACAAATTATATTTATTTTTTTGAAAAATCGTAAACTCCTTTAATAATGTATATATTCCACCACCAAGCAAATATATTACAATTGTGCCAAAATAACGGTAAAAACAGGCCAGTTTATTAGCCTCTGATGTCGTCATAGAAAAAACATAAGTGCAAAGCAAGAGAATGCTATATGTTAATAATATTGCAACACCAAATACCATACTATATCCAATTGTCCTTGAAAAGTTATTTAATTTACTATATTCCTTGCGTTGTTTAGAAGAATCAAATGTTTGCAAACTTTTGGCACAAAAATATATTATTAGAAAAACTATAAACCAAAAAAAACATATTGTAACACCTGTATCGTTTCCAATATCTGTTATTTGCAAAAAAAATTTTTTACAAATAGATAAAATCGTATCATATCCTTTTTCGTGCATCAATGAAACAAAGCGAGAAATTGAAATATTCTGGCTGGCTTCTGTCATCCCAGCATAATAGAATGAAGAACGTACAAAATAAGCTTCATAAATTAAAATTGGAACACATAAGCATAAAACAATATATTTAAACCAATGTTTTTTTAAATTATATTTAAAACCAACAATAATAATTGTTACAAAAACAAAAAATAAACAAGAATTTTTTATAATAGCAGCAAAAGAAAGAAGCAAACACAAAGGTATAGTAAGTTCTTTTATATTTGGTTCACTTAAAACAATTACCAATGCAGCTAATGGAACAAATGCAACTACTGTATCTACCAACAAAGCATATGTACTAATATCTATAGCACAAAGCAAAATACTAGCTAAACAAATATTAAACAAAACCAAGTATTTATATTTTTCATTATTCTTATTATTAAAAACTGAAAAGAAACTAAGCAAACACGATATATTTAATATCCCTTGAGCAAAAAAACAATTTGAAACATTAAAACCAATAAAACGTGTAAGCAAATATATCCAAGTTGCCGTTCCCGGTACATATGTATAAAACCTTATATCAGGCGTTATCGGATATGTATTGTCATAATTCATTGCCTTACAAATTCGATACCAATGATTGTAATCATCTATGTGTGATAAACCAGAATGTCTTGTAATAAAAAATAGCCATATTGTTGCAAAAATATAAAACCATATACTCCAATCACAAAATATTGATTTAATATTGTGCCAACTACGATAACGCCATAAACACAAAAAACCGCCCAGTGTAACAACTACACAACCGATTTTCAAAAATCCTAACAAACCAAATATATAGACACAAACTGTCATGCCAGAAATCGCCGTAATAGGGAAAAAACATATTGGTAGCTTGGTTTTAGCTTTCCATAACAAAGCATAACCTAATATTGCAGCCGCTAAAATCAAACCATAAAATATATGAATTATATAATACATAAATTAACCACCCAATAAACACTTTTATCTTTTCTCTAAAAACTCTTGATACCTATCACAAATGCCCTGCACATCAGAGCCAAACTCCACCTGCCGACCCTTATCCAACCACAGGATCTTACTGCACATCTGCCTTATCTGACCTAATGAATGAGATACCAATATCGTCGTCGCTCCGCCATTAATAATCTCTTTCATCTTAGCCTCGCTTTTCTTACGAAACGCGCCGTCGCCAACCGACAACACCTCGTCCAATATCAATATATCCGGCTCCACCAAACTGGCTATGGAAAAGGCCAGCCTGCTTTTCATCCCAGAGGATAACTGCTTAAAAGGCCTGTCCTCAAACTCCTGCAACTCCGCAAACTCTATTATCTGACCATAGGTTTCATCCATAAACCTGCGGGTATAGCCTAACATGGCTCCGCGCAGATAGGTGTTTTCCCTAACCGTTAAATCACCATCAAAGCCGCTGCCCAACTCCAGCAAGGCAGCAATCGTACCCTCTCTATGCACCCAACCCTTTGTCGGTTCCATAATGCCGGAAATGGCTTTAAGCAACGTCGACTTACCAGCTCCGTTGGTTCCAATAATACCAAGCATATCGCCTTTTTCCAAAGCAAAACTTATATCTCTGTCCGCCCAAAACTCTTTAACCTGATAGTTACGCTTAATTCTGCGCATAACATACTCTTTCAAACCTATATCCTTAAAATCACCGGTCATATAGCGGATTGATACATCTTTCAGCTCTAAAATACTCAAAATCAATTCCTCCGCTAAACATAATATAAAAACCGGTGATTATATTTCTTATACATAAAGCAACCTAAACACAGCACAATAGCCACATCAGCCAGCATCAGCAAATGAAATTCAGGCGTAGGTATGGTTGCTTCAATTACTATCTTTCTGAAATATCTGATAAACAGATAAACTGGATTCAGCAGAAAAATATTCTGCACAGTCTGGCTATATCCGTCAATCGTATAAAAGATAGCCGACATATACATCAAAAGCTGTGTAAAAACACTCCACAAATATTGAATATCCCTGAAGAACACAAACAGGGCGGAAAGCACCAGACCAACACCAATATTGAACAAAACCAGCATAGAAATCGGATAAATAAGCAAAATAATTTTCCAAGTAAATGTTATATGGTCAAAAATACAAAAAATAAAGAAAATTATTAGCGTTAAACCAAAATTGATCAAAGTCTGAACGTTTTTGGAAAACAGAAACAGATATTTGGGTACGTTAACCTTAGAAAATATCCCGGCGTTGCCCATTAATGACGACATGCCCTGCGAGGTTGCCTCATTAAAATAACTAAAAATCAGATTGCCGCAAAACAGATAGGTAGTATAATGCGCCATATTCCGGCCAAAGAACTGGGTAAACACCAAACTCATAACCAGCAAGGTCAATAAAGGAGAAAGCACACTCCATGCCATACCCAAAACAGTACGTTTATACTTTTTCTTAAAATCCCGTTTCACCAGTTCTTCAAACAGAAACTGGTGTTTTTTTAATTTAACAAACATAAACCACCTTAAGAAGCAGATTAAATCCACTCCGATAATTTACCCTCGGACTGCCGCCAAGCCAAACCACTCTGACTCTTTTCTGGCATACAATATTTGCAAAACGGAATGGGCTTAGCCAAAAACTCTAAAATTTCCTGAGCAGATTTAGCTGCATAAATATCAATAGAATCAGCCAAATCTTCAGACAAGCTCAAACCAAAATGTTGGTTCAAATGCCTTATTGTTGGTGCAACGGTACAAGTATATAATCTGCCATGCTGCAAATAAATACACTTATTTGCCCGATGACACAAACGAAAACTACGTCTGGCATCCTGCAATCCATTTATATCCAAAGGATATTTATTTAAGGTTTTTATTGTATCGTGTGTATCACCAATATAACGATACTCAACATTATGCGCCGCCGCCAATTCTTCCAAAGCGTCATAATCTAAATTCACAGGATATTTAGTCGGACGAATTACGATTTTGTTTTCCCGGCAGGACGTCCAAAACTCTTCATTCATTTGCTTAAGCAACAAGCCGTTGGTGGTAATATCAATAACCGCCTGTGGAAAATTCTTTCTTGCAATCACCAAAAATAATGCAATTTTCGGATGTAGCAATGGTTCCCCACCCAGCAGATGAATTTCCTGCGCTTTGCCGACAAACAATTCAGATAATCTGGAAAAATCTCGCTCAAACTCTTCAATATCAACAAATTCCGGCTCGGCAATCGGTGAAAAATGGTCGCAACCAGCGCAACGCAAATTGCAATGCTCCGCCAAGGCCACTTCAAAAGAAATATCTGTCCTCGGCGTATGTCTGTTATCTATTTCCTCCAACCTGTCGGAACGTCTATGCACAACACGCAAAATGTTTTTCTCATTTTGCTCAATTTTTTGCATTACAGACAGTTGATTATTGGCCAATATATTATCTAAGCTTTCCAATTCTGCTTTTAGAACAGCCAATTCAGAATTTTGTCTTTTTTCTAAATTGTCTAAACGTGCAGCAAGCTGCTGCATATATTTTTTCAGAATTTCATTTTGTTCATTGCTTTCTGATAAAATTCTATCTTCACGCTTCAACTGCTGCTCACCAAGCAAATCAAACTGCTTTTGGATATTTTCCAGCAAATATTGCAACTTCTGCTCCATGGCCACAGAACTTGATGGCAATTTACGCTTAAGCCAGGCCTTTATACCATTGCGTTTTGTCGAAATATCAGAAACGGGGGGGGTGAGCATCTATTTATATCTCCTTTATGTTTCATAATTACAACGCTGCATCATGCTTTTTCAATACATCAACACTGAAATCCACCGTTCTGCGCAAACCTTCTTCAAAAGAGATTTGCGGTTGCCAGCCAAATTTCTCTGCCGCATGCGTGTTATCACATAAGGTATATTTATTAACCTCATTATCCAAAATCTGCTCCGAAATCGGATAAGCCCCCTCATACAAACCGGGATACTTTTCCCAGTAATTAGATGAATTAACATAAACCGGCTGCAAATGCTCCTTATCCATAATTTTAGCAATCGTCTTATACAACTCATTAATTGAATATGTGGTGTTAGTGGACACATTAACGCAGTCATAACCCTGATTGTTCTGCACCCTAATCGCCAAATCAATCAAGTCGTCTACATAAACAAAATCACGCCTCTGCTCACCGGTTGAATGTAAAACCGGCTGTCTGTCATAAAACAGCTCACGAATTAAATAACCGGCCACCGGCGGTTGAGTACGCAAACAGTCAATATGCGGGCCGTAAACATTAGCAAAACGTAAAACAGTAACATTGATACCGTAAACTTCAACAAAACTGCGGCAAAACTGCTCAGCTGCAAACTTACCACCCGAATAAACCAGACTAGGTGGAATAGCATCCTCCTCTTTAGTTGGAAACTTATCACAGTTTTCATAAACCGCCGAAGTACTGGCAAAAATAACATTCTTCACACCAAAACGCCGGGACGCCTCCAGCACATTAACAGTACCGGCCACGTTAACCGTAATCGCCCGTCCGGGGCCAATCTGACAATCCGGCAATGGAGTAATCGCCGCAATATGGTAGATATAATCAAACTTTTCCTTTTCACATAAAGCGTTAAGCATTGGCGTATCGCAAACATCCTCGCGCAGAATTTCCGCCCGAAAATCGTGGTCGTCAAAGATTAGATTATCTTCAAGACCATAAGAAAAATCGTCAAGCAGAACCACCTGCTCGCCCCGCTGCCACAAAACATGCGCCAGCTGAGAACCAATAAAACCAGCCGCCCCGGTTACCAGAATTTTGCTCATAATACCTCACCCCGCAAATGCTCAATGCCGCACATTGTCTTATAAAAAACGCTCATCATCAAATGGTCAAAAATCATGTGAATATCCTCGGTAATCTGCATACTCTGAACCGGCGCGTGCAAAGAAATATCACTCAATTCTTTAAGTTTTCCGCCGTTATATCCAGTCAGACCTATAATCTTGCAGCCCTGCTCCCTGGCATATTCCACCGCATTAATTACATTTTTGGAATTGCCACTGCCTGATATGGCCATCACAACATCTCCCGGCTGCAATTTGCCTTGCAGCTGAAACCGAAAAATTTCTTCAAAGCCAATATCATTAGCAATAGCCATAACCGTCGGCACATTATCATTCAGGCAGATAAATCGAAACTTCTTTTCTGTATGTTCGGAAACCCCTTTGTTGAAATCATTTTGAAAATGGCTGGCCGTAGCAGAGCTGCCGCCATTGCCAAAAACATAGATGTAACGCTCTTTTTCCATCGTTTCTTCCAGCAGCTGCAAAGCCTCGTCGATAGCCGCCACGTCAAGCGCCGCCAAAACCCGACCCTCCTGCGCTATGTAATTCTCTATATATTGCGTATACTTGCCCATTTTTATCTCCTTGTATTTTACTGATTTATAAATATAATTTGACTGCCGGCAGCCTCAAAAGCAAAGCTTATCTCCCGATACGCTCTTAAAGCCTGGCGAACCTCGGCTTGCTTATTTTGCGGCACATACATCAGCATAAAACCGCCGCCGCCGGCACCCAAAATTTTACCGCCCAAAGCCCCGGCCGCCTTAGCTGCCGCATACATATCATCAATCTCCGGCGTGGACACCCCACCAGCAAAGGTTTTCTTAATCTCCCATGCCTTGTCCAGCTCCACACCCCACTGGTCAACCGCGCCCCGACACAGATTTTGATAGTTCCGCTCCACCGCCTCCACAAGCTTGTCCAAACGCTGCATTTTCTGGGCAATGGTTTCACTCTGCTCATTTAATATCTTGCGTGAATCCCGACCATTACCTGTATAAAACAACAGCAGGTTTTGTTTCAACTCTTGTAAATATTCTGGTTTGCAAATCACCGGCTCGGCACTGACTTCACCGCTAGCAAAAAACTTATACACCCGAAAACCGCCGTAAGACACCGCAAACTGATCCTGTATGCCAATCCTCTGGCCAATACAGTCAATTTCAATCCGGCAGGCTTCTCTGGCCAGCACCTCCGGCGCAACTCTTTCCCCCTTATAAGCATGAAGTGCATTCATTACCCCCACCGCCAAGGCGCTAGAGGAAGAAAGGCCAATACCGGCGCTGCTCAGGGGAATATCCGCCGAATAAATAATCTCCACACCACGCTCAATGCCGGCAATCTTCAAGGCATTGCGGATAATATCATGCTTAATTTCATCAACCGAATCCACCAGCTCATTGCCATAATAAACCACACGGATTTTATCATCAAAACGCTTATTCACCGTTATGTAAACATACATATCCAATGCCGTGCTGATAACACTACCATAGCCAAACCGACTGTTGGTAAAATAACTTTGAAAGTCTGTGCCACCGCCAAAAAAGGACATTCTAAGCGGTGTTTTGGAAATTATCATTTTTCCACCTCATCAAGTTTCAATATTGTATGTACTGCTTCAATCAACGGATGCTGTTCGGTAATATACATACAGCGGCAGCCTGCATCGCCGCCGGCGTGCATATCCCTCTCGTCATCACCCAGCATCCAGCATTCGGTTAAGTCCAGGGATAAATCTTTTTGCGCCTGATAAAACATACCCGGCTTCGGTTTGCGACAAAGGCAGCCCTCATCCCAATCATGTGGGCAATAATAAATATAATCAATGCCGGCGCCTGTTTCCGCCAATTCCTGCTGCATTTTAGCATGAATCTGCGTCAATGTTTCTTCCGTCAATCGCCCTCTGGCAATTCCCGGCTGATTGGAAATCAAGACAATCTGATAGCCGCTGTCTTTCAATTCTTTAATTGCCTGTCTGGCCCCCGACAGCCAGATAAAATCCTCTGGTTTTTCAATATAACAGGCCTGCGGCGGCCGCACATTCATGGTGCCGTCCCTGTCCAGAAATACCACTTTCTTGGGTGCAAAAAATGCCTTAGTTAACTCAATGCGCTCCCATGAGCCTACCGAATAATAGCGATGTTCAGTTACCGTGGCAAACATTTTTTGCTGCTTCACAAGCTGAGGATAAACTATCTTTTCAAAATTTTCATTTTCCTCTGGCATCAGATTTAACACATTGCGGTTTACAATGGCATAGCCAATATCTACACCCTGCAAATTTGGCTCAAGACGCTTTTTATCATAAACCTCGACTAAACCATTTTCGGCAATCCGCAGATTATTTTTAGTATAATTGTCCAAATTGTGATAAGCAGTAAATTGAATTAAAGCTTCATTGGTATAATATTCCCGACATAAACGGCGATAATCTATCGGACAATAATTGTCGCAATACATAAACAAAAATTCATCGTCCAGCAAACTATCTGCTTCCGCTTTTTTCAAACGCAGCCCGGTTTCATATTCTGCCGGCGTTACCGCATATTGGATATGCACGCCCCATTTTGCCCCATCGCCGAAATAATCCATAATTTTCTCCGGCAGATAACCCAGCAGCAGCACTATATTTTCAATGCCAAAGCTTTTAACCTGCTCCACGAGGTATTCCAAAAATGGCTTGCCCTCAAATGGATACATCGGTTTGGGATTGCTATCCGTAAACGGTTTTAATCTGGTGCCAAACCCACCGGCCAGAATAACCGCCTGTTTAATTTTCTCCTCTAAATTCAGCATTTAACAATCATTCCTTACCCAACTTTAATATTTCGTTATATATTCGCTCGCAGTTTCTGCCGTCCCGATAAGCAAAGAAGTTATCTACTCTCTGCTTATATTTATCCTCCATAACGCAGTCATTTTCTATGGCCTTGATAATTGCTTGTACTGTTGTTTCATAATCATAACAAACCGGCCCAAAACCCATGGTTTCATAATCAAAGTAACCACGTTTATAACCATGGTTTAAGTAGAATGTATTTACATCAAACTGCGTATAAATAACAGGTATATTGGCATAGGCATAATCAAAGGCAATACTGGAGTAGTCTGTTATAAGCAATGAGGTTTCAGCAATTTCTTCATAATAGCTACGTCTTTCCGGCTCCAGTTCAACAAAATCACCAGCCGTAAAATCTGAAACCTGCTGTATTGTTCTGGGGTGTAATCGCACTACAAGTTTATAACCATACATTAACAATATATTCAACAATCTATTATCATTTATCAACCGTTCATAAAACACAAAAAATTGCGTTGTCTTAAACTGATCACTATAAGCATAGGTTTGAATTGACTCGTCCCAAGCCCCAACGCCTTCCTTACGCCAAGTAGGCGCCAGTAAAATTTTCTTCTTTTTTTTATCTGCTGGTAGTTTCAGCAGTTGGTCATGTCTGGCTAAGCCTGTAATCTTTACAACATTTTCATCATAACAATAATTACCGCCTATACCATCAATAATAGATTCGGCTTCAAGTTTTGCAGAAGTAATAAATAAAGCAAAATCCTTTTTATGACGGCTTTGTGTATCAGCATGATTATCCTTTATAACTCCGTGCTGCAAATATACAAATTTAAACTTAAATAAATCCTGCAATAACTCTGTTCTATCATAAAATGTGTTTTGATTATTATAAAAAGAAAAGGCAGAAATAACTTTATCAGCAATTGCAAACATTAAACGATATTTCTTTGTATCAGCTCCGATAACTGGACCAATCTTTTTCAACCGTGAAAAATCTTCACTATGTTTATTTACAACATAATAAGCTTTAATATCATCTGATTTATGCTGCATAACATATTTAAAAAACGCCTCGCCATTATCATCTGCTGAATTAAAACTATCCATAATTAACCAAATCTGTTTTTTTGAATTGGTAAATAAATATTTGCAAATAGATATAAGCAAACGCCAAGCTAATAATTTACATTTTTTTGACTTTAACAATGCTTTATTTAATTTATGTTCTAATTCGCTGTGTTTTTTCTTAGAATATGGATAAATTTCTATTTGGCTATTTTCCGGCTTCAAAATATAATCTCTGCAACACCAAAATAAATTTTTATCTTTTTGCGTCAACTTACAAATAAATGAAAAATGCATTCCCAAATTTACAGGAACACCTCTGTACATAAGCTGAAATGAAACTGTATTGCAATCCTGTTTTACCAATGGTATTTCTACCTTAAATCCAACAATTTCATGTATAATTGTTCCCAATGCCAACCTTTTTGCACTTTCGTCCAAGTGAAATATTTTTGCAGGATATATATCTTTATTATTAATAACATTTAATGTATATGTACCAGGCAAAAGAACCATCGTAAAACGCCCTTCCAGATACAAAACATCATCTTTTATATCAGTAATCGCAACCTCAACACTTACACCTGTTTTAGCTGGATAAATGGGTATATTATGAAAAAATAAACCACCTTCTCTGCAATCCATTTTTTTATATACGTCATCGCCATATTTTATTGATAACGCAAACAATTTATATTCTCGCCATAGATTTTTTTGTTCCCAGATAATATAATCATCAACACGTCTAATCAACGAATATATAATATTGCAATATTCCTCTTTGGCTTGTTCTGAAAAATCAAATTGCAAATCAGTTTTTAATCGCCATTGAATTTCATACATAACCAAATATTGAATATATGGCAGAACATAACCAAATTCTTTTTCGCTTAAATCAAATAAATACTTAAAAACATGTATAGGCGTATCAAAATACCAACTATAGCTATTAGCAACTGTTTGTAAAACAGATTGTCCACTCTTACGGGTTCTATAATAAAAGACCACCGTTCGCATTAAAGCATAACATTTACGTTCTAATAATATTTCTGTAATATACTTAGCATCTTCAGCATGTCTGACTCTTTCATCAAAATCATATTTCTTAGCTATTTCCTGTTTTATTACAGTTGAACACAAACTTAATTGAACATATGAATATTTATCCAAAATAGAAATTATCTGGTCACGCGAGAACTTACGGTCTAAACCATGCCATTTACCACTTGCATCAAAATGTTTTATACGACAAGCCACCAGATCCACTTCATCATAATTTAATTCAAAGTAAGAATATATTTTTTCAAATGCCGCTAATGCCCATTTATCATCGGAATCCAGGAAATTTACATATTTACCCTCTGCTAATTCTTTACCAACATTTCTTGCACGACAAACACCCTTGTTTTCTATTAACTTAACATAAACAACATTATCAGGATAAAGCTGCTGGTATCGCTCACAAATTTCTCCAGCATTATCCTCTGTTGCATTATTAACCAAAATCAACTGTATATTATCTTCAAAACCAATAGTCTGTCTAACAATACCATCTATTGTTTCTTCCAAATATTGCTCCGTGTTATAAACAGGAACAACGACTGAAAACTTATAAGGATAACCACATTCTTCAATATTTCTTTCTCTGCTATTCAAAAGCAATTCCGACTGCATTACAACCAAATACCTTTCCTCATATATTTACAAATTTCGTCCATGCTTCAATTTATAAAGCCGATTAACCAGACAGGCCAGGGCAAACGCCCACCATTTGGCATAAGGCGTTAACCGCATAACTAACCGACCACCCAATCCCATATTGGCTTTTTGTAAAGCAACTCTATAATGCTGTTTGCAAAATTTCCCAATTTCTTTTAGCTGCAAATTAAATACTCGCCGCTCATCACATGGAACGCTATAATATGCCGCCCAAATTCCAGCAGCCGCAGAAACACATTGACAAGCCAACAAATCAGCAAACTGAGGGAATTTTTTTCTCAATTCATCATAACGGTTTTTAACTACAAAATAAAAAACAATACAACTTTTCCAGGAAGAATTAGCGGTAAGGCTTTCACTATGCAACAAATAGTTATAACCCTGGTTTGGCAGACAAACCACTTTCTTCGCTTGAACAAAAAGCTTATACATTACAGCCATATCTTCAAAAATTGTTACATCAGGGAAACGAACATCATCAAACAATTCTCGATGCCAAAGCTTATCCCAAAGATAATTTTTTATAATATCATCCTGCAAAAGCAATCCCAATGCCTGTTCAGTATCCAAAATTTCCCTTTGCTGCCAACCCTTGAAAATACTCCTATTTTCATATTGCTCCAAATGGCTGCATACAACAATATCCGCTTCAAACTCCAGAGCATTATCCAACATACATTTATACATTCCTGGCTCTATCCAGTCATCACTATCCACCCAACCTATATAATCTCCGGTCGCCATTGCCAAACCAGCATTCCTGGCCGCCGCAACCCCGGCATTCGGTTGATGTATAACCCTAAATCGTTTATCCATAATCGCATAATCATCGCAAATCGCACCACTATTATCCTGCGAGCCATCATCAACCAATATAATTTCCAAATTTTCATAAGTCTGCTTAATTACACTATCCAAACATTTTTTCAAACTTTTTTCTCTATTATAAACAGGGATTATTACTGAAATTTTGGCATTACACACTTATATTTCCACCTTTATTTTCGTTTCATTTTATATGCAAGCCAGGCTTTAATATATTTCAGAATATATCTGGCTCCCACCTTACCCTGCCGAAACTCATCTTCCATAGCGCCGCGCACAGAATAAACGCCCTTATCTAATTCAATTCTGCGTTTGATTATTTCCTGAATATATGGCGTGCGTGCAGCATATTGCCAAAAGTATTCCGAAAATGGAGCATCCATACAAAGCCATGGCTTCATATCCCCACCAAAATGGATAATTTTAGGATTTTTTATTGATAAACTTAATTCTTGCTGTAAATGTTGTGGTAAATAGTGATTAAACTCCGGTCGCATTACATCCCAAGAAGCTGAAACCAATTTCACTCTGCCCTCGCACAAAACATTCAAAATATCCTGATCATGCTGCCGCCATTTTTTTGATGTTGCAAAATCCAACAAATATTTGGTGCTATACATTTTCCGAAATTCTTTTATATTAATTAGCAACATACCGGCAATAAAATAATCGTCTGGTTGTCTAAGCTTTAATTCTTTATCCCGATACTTTTTCAAACCACTCAAAGGATTATAATAGGTTATTAATCCACACAAATCTCGGCTTGAAGCAAGTAAATACCCGGTTAAATCTGTATGAAACAAATCCGCAATATCAACAAGCGCTACCATATCGCCATCTAAATATAAAACCCTGTCGTATGCCTCCATAATTTCCGGAATTAACAAACGATAATAGGTTTCTTTAGTTAAACCCTCCTTGTTTTCTGTATAAAAAATATATTCAGATACATATTCTTCAACATTAACAACACGCAAAGAAACATTTCCAAATGATTCCGTCATTGCAGACAATATTTGCTGATTTTCTGCACTAATATCGCTACTTAAAATAACAATATCATAGTTATTACTTTTGCTGCCATTTACAGCAACCGAATAAATCATTGTTGCCATATATGGCACGAAAAAATCATTTGCAGCAAACGCGATAGCAATATTATTCTTTTCAAATGCCGGCAAAATTTTATCCATATTTATTGCACATCTTTCAATTTCTTAAACCCAGATATGTTTTCTCAATTCGTTTAGCCACATCAACAACCGCAAAACCAGACTTCTGCACCTGTTCATTGGCAGATAGTCTATCTGCATTAACCTGACAATTCAAAATACTTTCTGCCCAATTATCTACACCAGAACGCACTTTAACTTTCTGCACCAAATCGGTTACCAAAGCTTCACCAGGTACATTATCCGAGCAAACAACCGGCAAGCCTGCCGCTTGTGCCTCCACAACCACAATCCCCAACCCCTCAAATCGGCTAGGAAATGCAAACACATCCATAGCCCATAGCAGCTGCTCAACCTTATCCGTTACACCATAAAAAATCACTTTATCCGCAACGCCCAGCTCTTCCGCTTGCTGCTGCAATTCCGCTTTCAACTCTCCCTCGCCAACTAACAGCAAAACACTATCCGGCCCTTGCGTTTGCAATTTGGCAAATACTTCCAACAAATATTCCTGGTTTTTCTGGTAACACAACCGACCTACATTGCCGATTACCAGCTTCCCCTCTATATCTAAATCCTTACGAATCTGATTTCTAACCTTATTATTAAATCGAAACTTCTCAACGTCTATACCGTTAGGTATAAACTCATATTTTTTATTTTCTAAAACACTTTGCGGAAACATAAATTCCGCCGCCACTCTGGAACAAGCCCAAAAGTCCGTGGCATTTTCAGCCCACAAGCTTTTTCCGGCATTATGCAAAAGTAACTTTAACCACTTTGTTTTGCTCTGCCTTAACGCTGTATTATGGCTGTGCGCAATCCTAACCGCAACCTCAGCCTTTTTAGCCAGGTAAGCATAATACAACGATAATCCCTGAAAGATATTTAAATGCACCACGTCATAATGCCGCTCTTTTAACAGCTGTTTGAACATTTTATGGTTTCGTCCTAACTTCCGCTGACTGCCGGACAACTCATAAAACCCAACGCCTTTTTCTTTAGGGCTGGCCGTAAACACACTTTCACATATCTGCGCCGCCACAATATCTATTTCCAAGCGGCTCATATCCATTTCCATAATCACATTATGCAAAAAAGACTCAATACCGCCTGACTCCCACTTCTCACAAAAACAGCACACTCTCCGCTTGTCCATTAGATTTTTTCTTTCTATAACTATTCAGATTAATTCTC
>Ga0224741_10045_pt1 | contig 17843 bp, 18 predicted proteins | sample LIM_E_Water_Pos_FD_161629 | JGI IMG/M metagenome (GOLD analysis project Ga0224741, IMG submission 161629) | Enriched cells from gastrointestinal tract of the lab mouse from Pacific Northwest National Laboratory (PNNL), Richland, Washington... | ecosystem: Host-associated > Mammals > Digestive... | reverse complement strand
GCTTTGAACAAACATCTTCATCATTATATCCAGATGTTTTAGTTTTAAAATATTTGAATGAAAATAAATTAGACAATCCAGAAATAAAAGCTAAAGCTTTAGATTATATATCAACTGGATATCAAAAATTATTAACATATGAAGTAAATGGCACAAAAGGCGGATATTCTTTATATGGACGTAGCCCAGCAGAACCAGTTATTACAGCATTTGGCTTAATGGAGATGAAAGAAATATCAGACGTATATGAAATAGATGAAAAAGTTATAGAAAACATGAAAGAATACTTATTTGATGTTCAAAAAGTAAATGGTTCATTTGATTATAAATCAACTTATATAGGTTCTGCTACATCAACAGATGAGCTTGCAATGAATGCATATATTGTTTGGGCATTATCAGAAGTATTCCCAGATGATAGTAGACTTGATAAGTCAGTTAGATATTTGGAAAATAAAATAGAAGATGCAAACGATAATTATACTTTAGCATTAATGGCAAATATTTTTGAAAATATAAATGATAAAACAAATGCAAATAAAGTAATAAGCAAATTACTTGAGAATATAGTAACAACAGAAGATTCTGCTTATGTAATTTCAAAAATAAGAGATTATTATGGTTCTTGTGGAACAAGACAAAATATACAAACAACAGCATTAACTTCAATGGCATTAACAAAGAGTAATTCAAACTCAAAAACCAATGAAGCTTTTATTAATTATTTGATACAATCAAAATATGAAAATGGAACATGGGGATCTACTCAAAGCACAGTACTTGCATTAAAAGCAATAAATAGTTTTGAAAAAGATTCTGATATTTCAAATCAAACAATAACAGTAAAAGTAAATGGTGAGGCAAAATCAGTTGATATGGATAAAAATAGTTTAGATTTATATGAATTTGATTTTAATAATTTACCTGAAGAAAATAAAATTTCAATAGAAATGAAAAAAGGAAAAATTTCTTATGAAATAATAAAAGAATATTATAGAGATTATGATGATGTACAATTTGAGCAAGATTTGCAAAGTAGCAGTAAATTGATAATAGAACAAACAATTACACAATCAGCTAAAGTAAATGATACTATTACACAAAAAATTCATGTAGTAAATAGAACAAATGATTATGTTTCAAATGGATTAGTTCAAATTAATATACCACAAGGATGTAGTGTAAATGAGGAGTCATTAATGTTGTTAGAACATAATAATATAATTGAAAAATATGAATATAGCTATGGAAAAATTAATTTGTATTTAAGAGATTTTAAGAATGGTGATGAAAAAGATTTTCAAATAACATATAGAGCATTATATCCTGAAACAGTTACAGGTGGCGCAATAAGATTTTATGATTATTATAATCCAGAAATTGAGGCAATTTCAAAGCCAAATCAGATTAGTGTTAGTAGGTAAATTTAAAAGGATAGCTACTAAAAATAGCTATCCTATTTTGTAAAAGATAGTGATCCTCGCACAGGCGAAGAAATTATAGAAACACCAGCTTCACGAATGGCAAACCGCATAGTAGGTAGTATACTTACAATTATTCAAGTATTTGGTAGATTAGGTGGAATAATCTTGATTGTTATTGGAATTTGTAAGAATTCTGGTGCAAAGAGAAAAATTCAATTATATGAAAAAAGATTAAATGCTAATGAACAAGATAAAAAAGACTATGAAAATGATGATGAATGGAAAGAATTAAAGAAAAAGAAAGATAAATCACAAAACTTTTTATCATTTTGCATAGTAATGGGGATTACATTATTAGCAGTTTCTGGTATGTTACATATTGTAAGAGGTATGGCTGCAAAACCAATAATATACATATATCCAGAAACTGAAACAGAAGTGAGTGTAAAATTAGGAAATCCAGAAAAAATAACATGTTCATATCCAAAATATGAAGGAGAATGGAAAGTAAAAGCAAGTCCAAATGGAGATTTAGTAGATTTAAAAACAGGAAGAAATTTATATAGCTTGTATTGGGAAGGAATAAATGATAATTCTTCAAAAATGAAGGAAGGATTTGTAGTAAAAGGAGAAGACACAGCGAAATTCTTAGAAGAAAAACTAGAGATTTTAGGACTAAATGAAAGAGAAGCAGAAGAATTTATAATTTATTGGCTACCAAAAATGGAAAAGAATAATTATAATTACATAAGATTCAAAAGCTTGGAAGAAATAAATGCGAATATGCCATTGGAAATAGAGCCAAGCCCAGATACATTAATAAGAGTAATGATGGAATTTAAAGGATTGAATAAACCAATAAATATAGAAACTCAGAAACTAGAAAAAATAGAAAGAAAAGGGTATACAGTAGTAGAATGGGGAGGAACAGAACTATAATTTATTAATTTTGAAAAAACTATTGAAAAAACGAAATAATTATTATAGAATAATCTCGGTCTAAAGTGACTAAAATATTAGAAGGTACTTAAAAATATGTTGAGTATCAGAATGGAGGATTTATATTATGTCAGTAAAAGTAGCTATAAATGGATTTGGACGTATAGGACGTCTTGCATTTAGACAAATGTTTGGAGCAGAAGGATATGAAATCGTTGCAATCAACGACTTAACAAGCCCTGATATGTTAGCTCATCTTTTAAAATATGATTCAGCACAAAAGAGATATGAAAAAGCAGATACAGTAGTTGCAGGAGAAGATTCAATTACAGTTGATGGAAAAACAATCAAAATTTATGCTGAAAAAGATGCTGCAAACTTACCATGGGGAGAAATTGGTGTTGATGTTGTTTTAGAATGTACAGGTTTCTATACATCAAAAGAAAAAGCATCAGCTCATATAACAGCAGGAGCTAAAAAAGTAGTTATTTCTGCACCAGCTGGAAAAGACTTACCAACAGTAGTTTATGGAGTTAATGAAGGTGTTTTAACACCAGCAGATACTGTTATATCAGCAGCTTCATGTACAACAAACTGTTTAGCACCAATGGCTAAAGCATTAAATGATTATGCACCAATCCAATCAGGAATTATGACAACAGTACATGCTTATACTGGAGACCAAATGGTACTTGATGGACCACATAGAAAAGCTGATTTAAGAAGAGCTAGAGCAGCTGCTGTAAATATCGTTCCTAACTCAACAGGAGCAGCTAAAGCAATAGGTCTTGTTATTCCAGAATTAAATGGAAAATTAATTGGAGCTGCACAAAGAGTTCCAGTTCCAACAGGATCTACAACAATATTAATCGCAACAGTAAGAAGTAGTGAAGAAGTTACACCAGAATCAATAAATGCAGCTATGAAAGCAGCTTCTAGTGCATCTTTCGGATATACAGAAGAACCATTAGTTTCTTCAGATATTATTGGAATTACTTATGGATCATTATTTGATGCTACTCAAACAATGGTTACAAAAGTAGAAGATGGATTATATCAAGTACAAGTAGTTTCTTGGTATGATAATGAAAATTCTTACACAAGCCAAATGGTAAGAACAATCAAATATTTTGCAGAATTAAACTAATTATATAAAATAAAAAAAGGTAATAGAATCTCTATTACCTTTTATCTTTTTAGGAATGTTTTTTTGAAATAAAAATAATTAATAGAAATTGCTAAATTGGTAAAAATAGTAAAAAGAATACTTGAAAAGTATTCTTTTTTGTTATAGAATAACCTTGTATGAAAATATGAAAAAATTATAAATAAAAAATTTATAAAACAAAGTCTTTGCACAAAAAAATATGCAAAGCAAAATTAAAAGGAGGATATTTTTATGAGTAAAAAAACAGTAAGAGATATCGATGTAAAAGGAAAGAAAGTATTGGTTAGATGTGATTTTAATGTTCCATATGATGAAAACAGAAGAATTACAGATAACAGAAGAATTGTTGCAGCATTACCAACTATCCAATATTTACTTGAAAATGATTGCAAAGTTATTCTTTGCTCACACTTAGGAAGACCAAAGGGAGAAGTAAAACCTGAATATTCAATGAATATAGTTGCAGAAGAATTATCAAGATTATTAGGAAAAGAAGTAAAACTTGCTAAAGATGTTGTAGGACCAGATGCTAAAGAATTAGCTTCAAACTTACAATCAGGAGAAGTTATGCTTCTTGAAAATGTTAGATATGAAGCTGGAGAAGAAAAAAATGATGAAAATTTATCAAAAGAATTTGCTTCAATGGCTGAAATCTTTGTAAATGATGCTTTTGGTACAGCACATAGAGCTCATAGCTCAACAACAGGTGTTGCTAGTTTTTTACCAGCAGTATCAGGATTTTTAATTGAAAAAGAATTAAAGTTCTTAGGATCTGCTTTAGAGAATCCTGAAAGACCATTCATGGCAATTTTAGGTGGAAAGAAAGTATCAGATAAAATAGGTGTTATAAATGCATTATTAGAAAAAGTAGATGTTTTAATGATTGGTGGAGCTATGGCATACACATTCTTTAAATCAATGGGATATGAAGTTGGAAATTCAATTTGTGAATTAGATAAATTAGAGTTAGCAAAAGAGCTTATGGAAAAAGCAAAAACTAAAGGTGTAAAATTCATGTTACCAGTAGATACAAAAGTTGGTAAAGAATTTTCAGCAGACACAGAAAGTAAAACAGTTAAATATACAGAAATTCCAGATGGTTGGGAAGGATTTGATATAGGTCAAGAAACAATAGAAATGTATTCAAAAGAATTACAAAATGCAAAAACAGTAATTTGGAATGGACCAGTTGGATTATTTGAATTTGATCAATTTGCAATCGGAACAAATAGTATTGCAAAAGCATTAGCTGATGTAGATTGTATAAAAATAATTGGTGGAGGAGATTCAGCAGCAGCAGTTGAAAAAGCAGGTCTAGCTGAGAAGTTTACACATATTTCAACAGGTGGTGGAGCATCACTAGAATTCTTAGAAGGTAAAAAGCTACCAGGAATTGAGGCATTACAAGATAAATAGGAGGATTAAATTTATGAGAAGAAAAGTAATTGCAGGAAATTGGAAAATGAATATGCTTCCTAACGAAGCTATCGAATATATTCAAGCTTTTGAACCAATGGTTAAGGAATCTAAAGCTGAAATTATTTTATGTGTACCATACACAGATTTATTTTATTGTTTAATGAATGCACAAGGAACTAATATTAAAATTGGTGCTCAAAATATGCATTTTGCAGAAAATGGAGCATATACAGGTGAAATATCAGGAAAGATGTTAAAATCAATTGGAGTTGAATATGTAATTATAGGTCACTCAGAAAGAAGACAATATTTTAATGAAACAGATGAAACTGTTAATAAAAAAATAAAAGCTGCTTTTGAAAATGAATTAAAACCAATAGTTTGTGTTGGTGAAACATTAGAACAAAGAGAATCTGGAAAAACAGAAAGTATTATAACATCTCAAACACGTTTAGCATTAGAAGGATTAACAGAAGAGCAAGTAAAAAATACAATAATTGCTTATGAACCAATTTGGGCTATAGGAACTGGAAAAACAGCAACATCAGAAGATGCTAATAATTCAATTAAAGCAATTAGAGCTGAAATTAAGAGATTATATGGTGATGATGTAGCAGATGAAGTTATTATTCAATATGGTGGAAGTGTAAAATCTTCAAATGCAAAAGAATTATTTTCTACATCAGATATTGATGGTGGATTAGTTGGTGGAGCAAGTTTAAAGCCAGACGAATTTAGTAAAATAGTAAATTATGATGCATAATGAGTAGAGAAAGGGAAGTGTAACAAAAAATGAGTAAATTAACAATGTTAATGATATTAGATGGATTTGGAGTTAATGAGCAAAAAGAAGGAAATGCAGTTAAATTAGCAAATACACCAAATTTGAATGAAATTTTAACTAAAAACCCAAATACAATAGTTCATACAAGTGGATTAGCAGTTGGATTACCAGATGGTCAAATGGGAAATTCAGAAGTTGGTCATACAAATATTGGAGCAGGAAGAATAGTATATCAAGATTTAGCCAAAATAACTAAAGCTATTGAAGATGGAGATTTCTTTAGTGTTCCAGAATTTGTAAAAGCTATTGAAAATTGTAAGAAGAATAATTCTAAATTGCATATTATGGGATTATTATCAGATGGTGGTGTTCATAGTCATAATCGTCATTTATATGCTTTACTTGAGATGGCAAAAAGAAAAGATTTTGAAAATGTTTTTGTTCATTGTTTTATGGATGGAAGAGATACTCCACCAGCTTCAGGAGAAGGATATATTACAGAATTAGAAGAAAAAATGAAAGAAAAAGGAATTGGTCAAATAGCAACTATATCAGGACGTTTTTATGCAATGGATAGAGACAAAAGATGGGAAAGAGTAAGTCAAGCTTACAATGCTATTGTAAATGGAGAAGGAGAAAAAGCAATATCAGCAGTATCTGCAATTGAAGAATCTTACCAAAAAGAAGTTTTTGATGAGTTTGTTAAACCAACAGTTATTACAAATAAAAATGGAGAACCAGTTGCTAAATTAGAAAATGGTGATTCAGTTATTTTCTTCAATTTTAGACCAGATAGAGCAAGAGAGATTACAAGAAGCATTGTAGATAAAGATTTTGACGGATTTGAAACTCAAAAGTTGGATACTTATTTTGTATGTATGACTCCATATGATGAAACAATGCCAAATGTAGATGTCGCTTATAGAAAAGAAGAATTGAAAAATACATTTGGGGAATATATAAGTAATAAAGGATTAAAGCAATTAAGAATTGCAGAAACAGAGAAATATGCACATGTTACATTTTTCTTTAATGGTGGAAAAGAAGAACAATATATTGGAGAAGATAGAATTTTAGTTCCATCACCAAAAGTTGAAACATATGATTTAAAACCAGAAATGAGTGCATATGAAGTAACAGATAAAGTAGTAGAGGCAATAAAATCAGAAAAATATGATTCAATTATTTTAAACTTTGCTAATCCAGATATGGTAGGTCATACAGGAAGTGTTGATGCAGCAATAAAAGCATTAGAAGCAATTGATGAATGTGTAGGAAATGTTGTAGAAGCCATAAATGAAGTAAATGGAGTTTTATTAATTACAGCAGATCATGGAAATTGTGAGCAAATGGTTGATTACAAAACAGGTGAACCTCAAACAGCACATACTACAAATCCAGTACCTTTAGCGATAGTAGGATTACCAGTAAATAAGAAAATAAAAGAAGGACGTTTAGCAGATCTTGCACCAACAATGTTAGACTTAATGGGATTAGAAAAACCTGATGAAATGACAGGAGAAAGTTTACTAGAGAATTAATCATTAAACTTTAGGAGAAAATTTATGATAAATTTACCAGAAGAAAAATTATTATATGCTGATATACAAAAGAAATTGTTCTATATAATTCCAGAAAAATGGGAAAAAATATATTTGTATGCTTCTGTTATAAATGTACCAAATCAGAAGTCAGTAGGTGAGATGTATTTTTATTATTTACCTAAAGGAATTATAAAAAAGAAATTTGTTAATGGTTATGAAATACCAAGTATTTTTAATATTGATGATGAGCAATATTCAAAGTTAATCAGTGATGTATATAATTCAATAAAACTTTTACATGAACGTTTTATTAATACAAAAAGAAGAGTTTGGAGTAGTATAAATATTTCAATAGAGAATTTTAAATTTAAGGTTGAGTTTAATTATGAAGATTTAACAGAATCTCCATTTGATTCTTATGAGCGTCATGTTATTTGGAGATATAATAATTTACAAGAAGGTGTTGAATTATTAGGACGAAAGGATAAAAAGATTATTCAGGCATATGAGGAATATCAAAGCTATCAAGTTCCAGAAAAAAAGGATGTTTATGAAGAAGCTATATATAAACAGCCAGTAAAAAATATCATAGATTTTGAGAAAACCTTAACTGTTGAAGAAGCAATTGCACAATCTAAAACACCTGATTCACAAACTCCTAAAGAGAAAAAGAAAAATGGTTTATTTAAGAAAAAAAATAAGATAGAAGATATCATTATAGATGATGAAGAAGAAATTGGTTATACAAATCAAATTCTAAAGATGAAAAAATAAAGCAAAAGCATAAATTGTTAATTTAGCAATTTATGCTTTTTTGTATGTTATATGCAAAAAAAGTTTACATAAATGATGACAAATAAGCAAGCTTATGATATAATAATAATTGGATTTTAAATTTGGAGGTATAAAATGGGATTTTGGAAATCTTTATTTGGAATTAAAGATGATAAAAATAATGAAATTGCAGCAAAAGAAGGAATTAAATCTGATTTAGATACAACATTTCTTACATATGATGAAGAAAAAAGTTTTCAAGAAAGTATATATGGTTCAATTCAATTAATTGAAGCTGATGTTTCATATATACAAGAAGTTTTACCAGATAGAGGAGATTCTCTTCAAAAACAAATTGAATTATTAACAGAGTTATTAGAACATACTAATAATGAAGATGATTCAGAAATTGTTGAGGTATTTAATTCATTAAAAGAACAATATGAAGAAAGCAAAAGACTAGCAGATGGAGAATATACAATAAGTGAACTTGAATATCAAAATGAAGCAATGGATAAAATGTTCGAAAAATCTGTTGAACATGATGGAATCAGAGAAGAAAATTTAGATTCATATATTTCTTTTATATCTAAAATTCAAAAAAAAGTTACTGAAGCTGATTTGAACAATAAACCAATTCTAACAAAAGTACAGAGACAAAAATTTAATAGTATTTCTATGAAATCAGAATATAGAATAAAAATGTTGGAATTAATGTATTTATTGAATAAGGGAAATGTTAAAACCAATCCTTTTAAAGATTTATCACCAACAAGACAAAAAATATTTTCAAAAATGTTTTTTGATGATGTAAAAAAAGCTGCAAAGCAGTATGAAGCGTTATCTGTATTTGAAGAAGCATACAATCAATATAATAAATGGTTATTTAATAATATAGATAGTACTGCCAAGAAATTAAATGAGCAAATAGCAAATGTAAGAATGATAGATGATTTCTCAATAAGACAATTATTTGATAGTAATGATAAAGAATCTCAATCTTTTCAGTTTTTAAAAGAATTTGTAAAATTCAAATCATGTATGAATAAAATGCTAGTTATACAGCCTACTGTATTAGAACAGAAAAAGAAAACAGATGAAGAAGAACGAAGAAAAATTGAGGAACAAGAAAGAAAAGAGAAAGAAGAAGAGAATGCAAGATTAGAAGCTGAAAGAAAAGAAAAAGAAGAAATAGAGAAATATAAATCTTATACAGATGAAGATATGAAAAAGGAAATATATAGAATAGAACATGATTTAACTTCAAAAGGAAGCAGATTTGTAAATATATTAGATTTTCAGAAGAAAGTTGCAAAAGCAAAAGGTTTATTAGATACAGAGGCAAATCTTCAAAAAGAAGGTATAATATATAAAGCAGTAGATTATACAACAGGATGGGAAATAATAAAAAAAGCAAATACAATGGGAGTTAGTTATGCAGCATTTCCAGATTGTCAAGAAAATGGTGATGGTGGAATAATGATAGCAGCATCAGAAGAAGATAGAGATATTTTTAATGTGGATAGAGAAAAGGTAGAATTTAGATACAATAATTATAATTGGAGTACTGATGAAATTGCAGGAGAATTTCCTGGATTTATTTTAAATTCTGTATATGAAAAATTACAAAACGAATCTATAAAAGATTATGTTTCAGATTATGGAAACGGAATGAATTATACTTTAGCATTAGGATATAGTGGTTATGGAGGAGCAAATCAAACTTATAAGAAGAAGAAAAAAATGATTTATGATGCATTAACTAGAGTAAAAGACGAATTAGAAGTAGTTGGAAGCTCAAAAGAAGAATTACAAGATGTTATGTGCTATATAACAGTTCCTGCTACAAGAAATTTGATACCAATTTTAGAAGAATTTAAAAAGTCAGAAGTATCAAGTTATATTGAACCAGTGCCAGCTAATAAAAGAAATCAAAATAATAGAAATGAAGTACATATATATTTTGAGAGAGACCAATTAGAGAAGTTTAAAGAGGACGTATTGCCTAAAATACCAGGAACAGAACTTGGAATTATTAAAATGAAATGGGATAATATGAGTATAGGTCAAGCTGTGAGAAGTGAATTAACATGGCCAGAAGATAGAGAAAAAGTAAGAAATGACGAATAAATAATAAATTAAAGAAGATAAAATTTTTATATTTTATCTTCTTTTTTTGTTCTAAAAAAAATTTTGGTGAATATATATTACTAATAGTACAGAAAAGAGGAATAGATGAAAAAAATTATAGAATTTTTTCCAGATAAACTTAAAAATATTTTATATGAACAAATTAAAGAAAAACAAGAAAATTTAGAAGAAATAAGAATACGTATACAAAATCCTATTATTTTAAAATTTGATCAAGAAGAAAGAACTATTAAATATATTCCAACGTCAGAAGACATGCTAACAATAATGGAATTAATTTGTGAAAATTCTATATATTCCTATCAAAAACAAATATCAGCAGGATTTATTACTTTACAAGGTGGACATAGGGTTGGAATTGTAGGATCATGTGTAATCGAAAACAATAAAGTTATAAATATAAAATATATAAATAGTTTTAATTTTAGAATTGCAAGACAAGTTATCGGAGCTGGTAATCAAGTATTACAATATATTTTAAAAGATAATAAAGTATTAAATACTCTTATTGTTTCTCCACCAGGTTATGGAAAAACAACAATTTTAAGAGATGTTGCAAGATTGCTATCAACTGGAAATAGGAATTGGAGTGGAGTTGATGTTGGAATAATAGATGAAAGAAGCGAAATAGCTAGTTTATACAAAGGTATTCCACAAAATGAAGTAGGAATAAGAACTGATATTATAGAAAATATTTCAAAATCAGAAGGAATGAAAATTCTTGTTCGTTCAATGTCGCCTAAAGTAATTATAGCAGATGAAATTGGAATTGAAGAAGATGTTTATGCAATAAATTATGCATTATGTTCAGGATGTAAAGGCATTTTTACAGCACATGGAAGCAATTTTGAAGATATTTCTTTAAATCCTGTTTTGAAAACTTTGCTTAATAAATATTGTTTTGATTGTTTGATTTTTTTGGATAAAAAAAAGATAAAAGAAGTGTATTATTTGAATGAAGAGAAAAATTATTGTTTGAGTGAGTAAAACATATTTTAAATAATAGAACTTGCAATAATACAAATATTAAAAATTCAAAAATATAGCTTACTTATGTAATTATCATAGAAATTCTAAATAAATTTTGTGGCACTCTTCCAAGAACAAGCTTGAACTCTTTCCACAAAATTTAACAAGAATTTCTACTTCAAATTACAATCGAAACGCTTATATTTTTTCATTTTTATATTGTATTATTTGCAAGTAGTAAGTATTAAAAATATTCTACTTACAGTTAGCAGTAAATTTTCTTATATACTAGCTATATTTTGAATAATAATTTTCTAAATAGAAAGTTCGAATGTAAACAGAGTATTTTATTAGTAGAATATTTTTAAAGAAAATAGGGAATCTCAAACTTGTTTTGAGGGCGCTGTTTTCTTTAAAAATTTAATTCTACTTTAAAATATGACGGATTACTGAGAACTTTGAATGAAGAAAATATATTATCAAAATATTTAGTATAAAATAAAAATTTTCTCACTTAAATAATAATTTTAGGAGGATATATGATTTTCATCAAAGACATAGGTTTAATTAGTATAATTATTATTTGTTCATATATAGGATTTCTAAAAAGTAAAACATTTGAAAATAGAGTTTTAGAACTATCCAAATTTCAAAATGCGTTAGTTATGTTTGAAAGTAAATTAAAATTTACATATGAACCAATAAAAAGTATTTTTGAAGAAATTTCAAATATCATTTATAAAAATGAAGATAATGTATTTTTTTACACATCAAGAGAAAAAAGAAATATTTATAGTGCTTGGTGCAATGGAATAGATAAAAATAAGTATTTTAATGACGAAGATAAAAATGTAACTAAAATGATGGGAAAATTATTAGGTAAGACTGATATAGAAGGACAACTTAGTGAAATTGAACTAGGACTTGAATTAATAAATAAGCAAATAAAAGATGCTGAAAATGAAAAAAGTAAAAATTCTAAATTATATAAAACAATGGGAGTAATATTAGGGATTGGAATTAGTATAATATTAATTTGAATTTGGAGGATATATGAATATTGATTTATTATTAAAGATTGCAGGTGTTGGAATTTTAATTGCTGTATTACATCAAATTTTAACAAAAGCTGGACGTGATGACCAAGCAATGATGACATCTTTAGCTGGAATGGTGATTGTTTTAACAATAGTTGTTAAAGAAATTAGTACACTTTTTGATACAGTTAGGACGGTGTTTAATTTATAAATGGACATTATAAAAATAATTGGTATAGGTTTTATATCATTAATTATAACAGTTATTCTTAAAGAATATAGAAAAGAATATGCTATATATGTTGTTATAATATGTGGAGCTATAATTCTGTTATATTCAATAGATACAATAAGCTCAATAGTAAATTTTTTAAAAGAAATATCTAAAAATAAAAGTTTTAATACAGAATTTATATCTTGTCTTTTAAAAATCACAGGAATATCTATTTTAACAGAATATGCAGTAAGTATTTGTAAGGATTCTGGAGAAAGTGCTATTGCAAGTAAAATAGATTTAGGTGGAAAAGTATTAATTATTTCAATGTCTATACCAATAATTGGGACAACCTTAGAATCTCTAATAAAAATTCTTAATGTACGGTTAAAAAGGAGATGCGATGAATGAAATAATTGAATCACAAAGTAATTTATTAGGCATAAATGATTTTATAAGCAAAGCTACTCAATATACAAATGAAAATTTTCCAGAATTAGATATTTCTCAAGTTTTTAAAGAAAGTATAACTGGAAATATGGGCAATATATTGGGTAAAATAGATATATTTAATTTTTTTTCAAATGAGCTTTCATATGCAATTCAGATAATGATTGATGTAATAATTATAATTATTATAAATAGTATTTTTAAAGCTATTATAGAAAATTTAGGAAATTCAAATTCAGCACAAATAACATATTTTTTGCAATATATGGTAATTGTTTCTTTAGTTATAAATACCTTTGTATCAATTTTAGATTATACGAAAGAAAGTATAAATAGTGTTATTAATTTTATGAACTTGCTTGTACCATTACTTATAACATTAATGCTTAGCACAGGAACAATAGTTACAACAACTATTGTAGAACCAATTTTATTAATTATGATAGGATTTGTAGGAAATTTCATTAATATTTTTTTAATTCCATTATTAATGATTTCAATAACAATTTCAATTGTATCTAATATTTCAGATAAATTACAAATAGAAAGACTTTCAAAATTTTTGAAATCCTCAATAGTTTGGTTACTAGGAATTTTACTTACAATTTTTACAACAACATTATCACTTCAAGGTACTTTAACAAGTTCAGTAGATGGAATGACTGCTAAAACAGCTAAAGCAGTAGTATCAAACTTTATTCCAGTTGTTGGAAAAATAATGGGAGATACAGTTGATAGTGTAATTGGTTGTTCAAATATATTAAAAAATTCAGTTGGAATAATTGGAGTAATTGTTATAATTGGAATTGTTTTGGAACCAATTATTAAAATATTTATTTTATGGATGTCATTCAAATTAACATCAGCAGTGTGTGAAGTTGTTGCAGATACTAAAATAGTAAAATTAATTGATCAAATATCTGATGGATATAAAATCTTGCTAGGTATTTTAGTTTCTGTTTCTGTTATGTTTGTTATTGGAATAACTTTAGTTATAAAAATGACAAATACTGCATTAATGTATAGATAGGAAGTTATATGATTTTAAAATTAAAAGCGTGGTGTGAAGGAATTGTTATTGCAATAATAATTTCTACAATTATTGAAATGATAATTCCAGATAATAAAAGTAAAAAATATGTAAAAGTTGTTATTGGTATTTATATAATGTTTGTTTGTTTAAATCCTATTTTAGAATTATTGAAATATGATTTGAATTTTGAAAATATTTTCGACATTGAAACAGTAGAAGCTTCAACTAGTGTTGATAGCAAAATAAAAGATGTATACGTTTTGGGAATAGAGGAAAAAATAAAAGAAGATGTAGAAAGTATTGGATATATTTTAGAAGATGTACAAGTTTTTGTAGATTCAAATTATGAAGAAATAAATGGAATTAATTTAAAAATAAAAAGCAAGCAAAGTGAAAATATTGTAGAAATAGAAAAAATTAATATAGGAAAGCAAACTGATGAAAAAGAAAATTATGAAGATATAGTGAACTTACTTGTAACTAATTATTTAGTTAGTAAAGATAAAATTTTTATAGAGGTGTAATATGGCTTGGGTTGAAAGAATAAAAAATATTTTTAGTAACAAAGAAAAAAGAGTGGAGAATTTGGTATCGTTTTTAATAATACTTATAATAACATTAATATTTATAAATAAAATATTAAAAGAAGATGATACAACTAAAAAGACTGATTATGTGAATGAAACAGGTGTTGAACTTGCATCAAGTGATAATGTAAAAACTTCTTCTGATGAATTAGAAAAAAAATTAGAAAATATTTTAAAAAAAGTAAGTGGAGTAGGAAATGTTTCAGTATTACTTACATATTCTGAATCAGATAGTATAATACCTGTTTATAATGTTAGTCAAAGTACAAGTACAACAGAGGAAAAAGATACTTCTGGTGGAACAAGAACAATTGTGTCAGAAGATAACAAAAAAGATGTTATAACAGATTCTTCTTCAAATATTGTAACAGAAAAAAAAGTTATGCCTAAAATAGAAGGGGCAATAGTAACAGCAGAGGGAGCTAAAGAACCTAATATTAAATCAAATATTATTTCTGCTGTTGAAGCAGTTACTGGTTTAGCAAATCATAAAATTCAAGTTTTTGAGATGGGAGAGTAGTAAAGTGAAAAATAAGGAAAGAGTAAAACAAATTTTTTTATCATGTATTGCAATAGGTCTTATTGCACTTGGGTATACTAATTATAGTTTCAATAGTAAGAAAGAGAGTGTTGAAGTTGCAAGTAGATCTAGTGAAAATGAAATAAATTTAGGAGACGTAGAACTTGTAAGTAGTACACCTGTTAATTCAAATTATATTGAAGGAATTGTTTCAAATGATAATCTTCAAAATTGTGTAGAAACAAATACTATGCAAAATTATCTACTAGAAGATAATTCAAATTATTTTGAAGAAACAAGAATTGAAAGAGATAGAATGTATTCTGAAACAATAGAAACATATCAAAGAATAGTAGAAAGTAATCAAACTATGCAAGACCAGAAGTCTATTGCTACTCAAGAAATTACCAATATAACGAATAAGAAAAATAGTATACTTATATGTGAAAATTTAATAAAAAATAAAGGGTTTAAAGATGTGGTTATTTTGGAAAATAATGGAAATGTTAGTGTAATAGTAAAATCTACAAGTTTATCACAAGAGCAAATTTCAAAAATCCAAAATATAGTGTCAAGAGAACTAAATGCTGAAATGTCTAACATTAGCATTAGTAATAAATAGTTTTCAAATATTACTAGAATAATTTTTTATATAAAATCAATAATAAAAGTATATGAATTAAAGAATTCATATAAAAAATGAAAGGATATAAAAAATTATGGCAAAGAAAATTTTTGTAACAGCTTTTGCTATAATAGTTTTATGTTTGTGTTGTGGTGTATGTTTTGCAGCAGACAATAATAGTTCATCTATTAATTTGGGAAATGAGATTATGGATTCAGTAGATAAAACAGGAAAAAGTATAGATAATGTAATTTCAGGAAATGTAGTTAAAGATGCAGGAAATACTGTTAGAAATGCTGGTAATAATGTTAAAAACGGAATAAATGATGCTGGAAGAGATGCGAAAGATGCAGTAGGTGGTGTAGTAAATAGAACTGAAAATGGTGCTTATAATACTACAAGAACAACAGCAGAAGGAACAACAAATGGTAATTTTTCAACAATGACAACAACAACATGGATGTGGATTATTTTAGTAGTAGCAGCAATTGTTATTATTGCAGCAATATGGTATTATGCAACAAGAAGTAATGATTAGTATTTATTAATTATAAAGGCATATGAGATTTTTGAATTATTTTAGAAATCTGATATGTCTTTAATAATTGTAATAAAAGAAAGAACCAGCAATAAATTGCTGATTCTGATTTATATAAATTATTTATTTAATCTGATTAAAATTGCAATTGATAAAAGAACGATTAATATTCCAATAGCAATTAAAATTATACATAATATATTATTAAGCTCAAGATTTGCTTGAGAGTAAGTATTCATTCCTGAAACTCCAGTTACTGAAGAAGATGATGTTGGAGATAATGTTGATAATGATGTTTGTGAGTTAGAATCTTCTTGAACAACATTTACAGAAGTATTTTCATCTGAATTATCATCTTCTGTTGCATATGAAAAATTAAAACTAAAAGTAAATGAAATTAAAAAGAATACTGCTACTAATAATAGTTTTAAAGTTTTTGACATATAAACCTCCAAAAATTTCGATATAATTATCATATACAAAAACACAAAAAAAGTCCATAGAAAAATAAAAAAATTAATTAAATTATTGTAAAAAAAGTTATTATATGGTAACATGGAAAAGTATTAAATATTGGGGTATCGCCAAGCGGTAAGGCATCGGACTCTGACTCCGACATTCCTGTGTTCGAATCACAGTACCCCAGCCAAATAGCAACTAGTTAGTTTTACTAGTTGTTTTATTTTACAAAATTTGAAAATTGATAACAAAAACGGATGAGACCTTATATCCCATCCGCTTTGTTTATTTTGTGTTTTTACTCTACTGTTACCACTTCAATGCCAGAAAAACCATCTGCAATTTTTTGGGCTGCATCTGAGTCGTCTAAATGCATCAAGAACACTTCTGTACCATTCTGGCTTAGGCGAATGAAATCTACAAGTGCATCTTCAAGTTTCAAATGAATCATACCATAATGAACCGAAGTATCAACGTATAGTTCATTGCAGAGTCCGAAGTAAGGTTTAAAAGGTTCGAGAGTGGAAGTATCTCCAGTATAAACAACAACTTTGCCAGAGATAACAAATACATAGCCAAAGCATTTGCCTTTGAGCTGAGGTGCATGCTCAGTCATAACACATGATACAAACCAGTTTTTCTCAGTTAGCATGTTAGCAGTAATAATCTGATACCAACTTGTTTCGTTACCCTCAATAGTAAGAACAGTCTGGATATCAGACTCGACTTCTTTTGATGGAGCAACTACAGTGATTGTTTTATGCAGATTGAAAAAAACATGCTGGACAAAAAGTCCCAATCCGCCAATATGGTCACCATGTGTGTGGGTAATCAGTACATAGATTTGCTCATGCTTACTTAGATCAGTTTTCCGTAGCTTTTGAAAAGTGGAAATTGGACAGTCGATTACGACAATGTCATTGCTTTCCGTGTAAAAGAAAGCGGAAGTGTGGTCATTTCCAAAACCAGAATCTCTTCCTAAAAAGTTTAATACCATGTTGTAATTCTCCTTTCGTTATTAGAACACACTTTGCTACAATTTAGCAATTATAGCCAAAAATAAAAAATACACTACTTATATGTTAACATAAAAAAAGAAATATTTCAAGATAAGCTAAAAGAAGCAGTACCAGAAAGAACTGGTACTGCTTAGTGAAACATTGTTTACGAGTTACTTTTTCTGTTTTGCATTTTCGCAGTGCTGATTT
>Ga0224741_10044_pt1 | contig 17980 bp, 9 predicted proteins | sample LIM_E_Water_Pos_FD_161629 | JGI IMG/M metagenome (GOLD analysis project Ga0224741, IMG submission 161629) | Enriched cells from gastrointestinal tract of the lab mouse from Pacific Northwest National Laboratory (PNNL), Richland, Washington... | ecosystem: Host-associated > Mammals > Digestive... | reverse complement strand
GAATAAGCTTTCGCCCTTGCTTTATATATACCAGATGCAGAATGGTATGTCAAGAGCGGATGGCGTCAGCCATCCGTTTTGGGCAGTTCTGTATTTATTCCGGCAGCCCTCTCTAATTTTGAGAGATTTTATAAATATTACAATAGAAAAGGTGATAGCTCCTTTTTATTCGGAAAAGTATTTCTCACAAAAGTCTTTTGCAGTCACGATTTGAATGTATTCAAACTGCTCTATTACGAGGAGATCTTTATCTCCGCTGACAATATATAAAGCATGAGAATCTTTTGCACATTCCAGAAATTTGTTATCGTCGGGGTCACGGCATATTTCAATATGAGTAACAGGTTCGATAATTTCCATAGCTTTAATTAGCGGGCTTAAAATTGTTCTATTAATATGCCCTTGTTTTCTGTCAATCATCTCCTGCACGATTTCCTCATATTCGTTAATAATCTCTGTTGTAGCGCAGGCTGTTATCTTCTGACCAACAACAGCATTAAGAATTTCTCTCGGAAATCCGCCAAAAAATACACCAGAAATCAAAACATTTGTATCTATCACAATTCTCATACTCGTTTCTTCTTTCTAACCGATTTGATTATATCATTAACATCATTTTCATTATACCCAACAGACTTTGCCCATTTTTGTGCTTCGTCGAGTGAGGCTTCAAATTCTTCTGCAGAAGGAAGTTTTAAAGTTTTGAGCATGATAACATCTCCTGAAGTATATGCCACCAGTTTATCACCAGTATCAATTGACAGGAGTTTTCGGATGCTGACTGGCAATGAAATCTGTCCTTTGGAAGAAACTGTCAATATTTGTGTGTTCATTTGCTTACGCCCCTTTCCGGTAAGAATTTCTTACTTATATTATGCCATAATATAAAAATATATGCAAGAAAAATTGAATTTATATGGGAATGATGATAAGATGAGGGCATAAAATTAGGAAGGAAGGAAACCAACATGAAGCAGAAAACTATGAGAATGATACGCAAATGTCTGTTACTGTTGCTTGCAGCGGCAATGCTTGTGGAAACATGGCAAGTTCCAGTACAGGCGGAAACAGCAAAGCAGCAAGCAAGAGCGGGGGAGATGCCTGCCAATCCAGTGCACCACTGTACGGAACAAGATGATGGCTCAGATAGCACCGACTGGAGTTACATCTACTTCGGCAGCTATCCCCAGACGGAGGTCACTGGGGCTGCGCTTACTTCTGCCATTACCAGGGCGGATTATGATGTGAATGGGGACGCCTGGGTAAACGGTACAAAGTATCGGAGAATTAGTAAGAGTGATATGAATTATGATAGATATTTTGGGGACACTGCCTATCGTTATTTTAAGTGGGAACGCATCAAATGGCGTGTGCTGCAGAATGACGGCTCCACGCTGTTCGTGATGGTTGATAAGGGATTAGATTGTAAAGATTATAATGAGGAATATGCATCTATCACATGGGAAAACTGTACGCTCAGAAACTGGCTAAATAATACTTTCTATAGTACGGCATTCAGTAGAAGTGAACAGGGAGCCATTGTGGGGCAGACTGTGGTAAATGAAGACAATCCATGGTATGGCATCGCTGGTGGGAACAATACCAATGATAAAGTGTATCTTTTGTCCATCAGGGAAGTGACAAATCCATCTTATGGGTTCTGTAAAGCAAATAATATCAGTTCGGCAAGCCGTCAATTGAAAACCAACGACTATGCACATGCAAGGGGAGCGTATACGAATGTCATCAGCGCTTATGCAGGCAACTGTTGGTGGTGGCTGCGCTCACCCGGCAACTATGCGGATCGTGCCACGCCTGTCACTTCTGACGGGTACATCCATAGACATGGTCATTATGTCTACCAGAATTCTGCGGCCGTTGTGCCAGCTTTGCATATCAATTTGTCATCTGATCTCTGGTCAGAAGCTAAAGAGGAAGGAAAACAGAAAAAGTCGATTGCGGTTTTTACTACTGAAAAATCCATGGGAATTAAAACGGGTAAAAGCATGTGGATGGGTTTTGGTTTGCTGGATGAAAATAGTGGTTTACTGGATGATAAATGGGAAAAAATGTCTGTGGTCGTTAGTGATCCAACAGTTATTGCACTCTCAGATTATATTGAAACGGAATATGGATATTCTCTTGAAGTGATTGGAAAAAAACAAGGTGCGACCAATATTACAATAACAGATACAGAAAGTGGTATTAGTACAATTATTACAGCTTTTGTTCAAGATGATTATGCTAATACATATTCTTATGCTATAAGTGATATTCCATCGTTTTATCCAAACAATAATTTTGAAAAGAATATAGAAACAAATATATATGATTTAAATGGTTTGTATATCAATAAATATAAGTGTACCAAATCAACAAATTCCTATAATATCAGTTTTGATGTTTATAATAAAAAATATTATTCTGGAGCAATTGATATTTATGATGAAAATGGGATGTGGATTGGATATGAAGAAATAGATAAGTATAGTAATATTTCAAGCTTATGGGATACTGGAGAACAGACTTATTTTCTGATTTCAGATACAATTACAGGAAAAATGCTTACATATGAACAAGCGTCATCTTCAAAGCATACGCATATAGATATTGAGGTTCCAGAAGGGGGATATTTTACAATATCCAACAATATATCAGAATCACCAGGAACTTTTTTCGTTAATGCGTTTGAAATATTATTTGAGGGAACTTCTGCAGCATTTGATTTATTTATATCAGGCAGCACTGAAGAATCAGCACTTACCAGTTTTAAGAAAGAGATAAAAAAATCCTTTGCAACTCGTTTAATTGAAGCGCGCAATGAAGGACTAAATGATAATATAAAGAAACAGTCACAGAAAATTATGCTTGATAGTATGAAATCAAAAATAAAACAGATAACGAAAGAAAACATCAAAACAGGATTAAAAGATAAACTTACATCAACAGATACAATGTGTTCAGATATTGCAAACTTGGCAGAAGATATGCTAGCTCCTCAATCATTTAATATAGAATGGAAACCTATATTTGAGAGCGCAACGGGGATTGGAGAATCATTTTTTACCAAATTTGCAGGACCAGCAGGAATTGCACTTAAAGGATGTTTTGCATTAAATGATTCTACCAGCAAAATTTTAATGGCTATGCAGATGGCAGAATCTGCCGGAAGTCCATATGTAACGATTTTTTCATCAGTAGATACAGGTTATATTAACCCATATGGTGTTATGGTAAATACAAATGGGAATATAGATGCTGAATCTGTACTTCAGGTATTTAGGGTATCTGATAGCGATGCGATTGAGGTTTTGCTTGACAGCAGTAATCCGTTAGAAATTCATGAATTGTACAATATATGTTTTGTAAAAGATGATACACTTGTACAGCCTAACGGAAAGGTAATGGTACAAATTCCAATTCCAAATGGAATGAAAGGTAACACATGTAAAGTTTATCGACAAGAAACAAATGGCAAGTGGACAATTCTTGACGCAAAAGTGCAGGGAAACTATCTGGTATTTGAAACGAATCATTTTAGCTTGTATGCGCTTATAGGAGAGAGCGATAATCTTGTTATTTCTTCTTTGCCAAACAAAATAAGTTATAAAGAAGGAGAAACATTAGATACAAATGGATTAGTGTTAGAATTAAATGGGCAATTGATAACGGAAGGCTATATTTGTGAACCTACGGTATTATTTGGAAATGGAAAGCAATTTGTAAACGTTATATATGGTCATTCTGCTACAAAATTTGAAGTTAATGTCGAGAAAGGAGAACAAACTCCAACCGTATCTTATTACAACGTAACCTATAATGCCAACGGCGGTAAAAACGTTCCAGCTGCGCAAAAGAAAACCAGTGGAAAAACACTGACTTTAAGCAAGACTAAACCAACCCGCACTGGCTATACATTTCAGGGCTGGGCAACTAGCAAAACTGCAACGGTAGCTACCTATAAGGCGGGAGGTTCTTTTAAAACAGACAAAAATATTACCCTGTATGCTGTATGGAAAGCCAATATCTATAAAATTGCATTCAATAAAAACGGCGGTTCCGGTTCTTTGAGTAAGGTGTCCCGCACCTATGGAAAAGCTGCGGCTCTTCCAGCAAATAAATTTACCCGTTCCGGCTATAAATTTCTTGGCTGGAATACGAAAAAGAATGGCTCTGGCACTAGCTATGCCAACAAAGCCAGCGTTAAGAATCTGACTTCCATTAATGGAAAAACAATTACACTATATGCGCAATGGGGTAAAGGCGTCACGGTGACGTACAATGCCAACAGCGGAAAAGTGTCCACAAAGTCGAAAAAAGTATATCATAAATCGGCCTATGGTACTCTTGCAAAACCAACGAGAAAAGGATATGCTTTCACTGGTTGGTATACGAAAAAGAGCGGTGGATCAAAGATAACTTCTAAAACGAAAGTACTAAAAAACTCTAATCACACCCTTTATGCCCACTGGGCTAAAACAAAATATAAAATCACCTATTATCTAAACGGCGGAAAAAACAATGCGAAGAATCCATCCGGCTATTATAAAACAACTGCTACAATCACTTTGAAGAATCCGACAAAAACAGGATATACTTTCAAGGGGTGGTATTCTGATAGTAAATTTAAGAAAAAAGTAACGAAGATCAAAAAAGGCAGCACCGGAGCCAGGAAGTTCTATGCCAAATGGGTTGCAAACACCTATACCGTCCGTTATAACAGCAATGGTGGTACTGGCAGTATGGAAGATACCACTTCGATGAAATATGGAACTTCATATAAGCTGAGAACAAATACTTTTAAAAGAAGTGGATATGTTTTTGCTGGGTGGGCTACCGCCTCGGATGGTAAAGTGGTTTACACTGACGGTGCTTCAGTAAAGAATTTGGTTTCAAGTAATGGGGCAGTGAAAATGTTATATGCGAAATGGGATCCTATTGCAGTGGAGAAAGTATCTCTTAATGCAACTTCTATCAGTGTCAACATTGGTGAAGCTTACAAATTACAGGCTGCTATCTCCCCTGCAGAAGCAATAGATAATCTTGTTTGGAGCAGTGGCAACACTGCGGTAGCAACTGTTTCTAATGGTGTTGTTACAGGAGAAACGGCAGGAATGACAACAATTACTGTAAAAAGCAGCAATGGAAAAACAGCAAGCTGTATTGTGACTGTAAAGACACCGGAGATATTGCCTTCTGGGGTCACATTAAGCGAGAAAACGGCAACGATTGATGTTGGAAAAATGGTTTCTTTAACTGCCACAGTAGCGCCCAGTAATGCAACCAATAAGAGTGTTATATGGGCTAGCAGTAATACGAGTGTGGCAACAGTAAGTGACGGAACTGTTACAGGCAAATCTGCTGGTAAAGCAACAATTACAGCTGCGACTATCAATGGAAAAACGGTGAGTTGTACTGTGACCGTTACTGATTCAGTGGTAATTGCTGAAAGTGTTTCCCTTAATAAATATAGTTTGAATCTGGAAAAAGGAGAAACAGAACAGCTCCAGGCAACAATTGAGCCAAGTAATGTTACGGATAATTTTGTTGTATGGTCAAGTGCGGATATGTCGGTTGCAACAGTTGACCAAAACGGAACTGTGAAAGGGGTAAATGATGGAAAAGTAACAATTACGGTTTCTGCTGCTAATGGAAAGAAAACCACATGTTCTGTAACAGTTTATACATCGGTTCCAATTCGCACAGTTGAAGAATTAAAAGCGATTGAAAATGATTTGGATGGAAACTATAAATTAGCTGCAAATATTGATTTAGGTAAAAGCGAATGGACACCAATCGGCAAAGATAAAAATACGCCGTTTACCGGAAAACTGAAGGGTAATGGATATCAGATTACGGGATTATCAATTACAGACAACAGTCAAGTTTACAGTGGACTGTTTGGATATTGTAAAGGAACTGTGGCGAATTTAACAGTATCTGGAACGGTTTCAACAGATGGTAGTAATGGGGATTCTTATCGGTATGCGGGTGGAATTGCCGGCTTTGCTGAAAAAGCAACGATTGAAAAATGCACTAATTTAGTTGAAATCAATGTATCAAACAAAAATGAGACAATTGGAACATACACGTATGCTGGCGGAATTGTTGGTGCAGCAGATAGTTCCACAAATATTTTTGAATGCAAAAATGAAGCGGATATCATTGCCTTATCACCAAAGGGAACAAGAGCTGATGCAATGGCTGGTGGTATTGTTGGAGCAGCGTTCAATGGTGGAAAAATTCAGGATTGCGAAAATATGGGAATTATATCTTCCAATGCATCAAACGGAACAAAATATTGGGTATCGTCTTGTGCTGGTGGGATAGCAGGTACGGCAGGCTTATCAAAAATTACTGATTGCATAAACCGAGGAAATATTTTTGCAGAAGGCTCTATATCTATATCGAGCGATTATAATAGCATGGTACTAGCTGGCGGTATTGCTGGACATAGCAATAAGAGTGGAAATGTTTCGGGAGAGAATTTTGCAGATGAAATTCAAGCTACTGGAAACGAATTGATAGCAATCATTCAACAAGATCCTTTAGTTGCGTTCAGTATTGACTGAATCAGGCATTTTGTAGTGAAATAGTAAAAAGGTATTAACAATTAGATGTAAGTTATTGCTTTATGTACGCTTGCTTGGATAGCATGGGTTTTGTGATTGCCATACCTTGTTCATCAACTCCTTTACTTTTGTTATGTCAGCTGTGTGGACAATGTCGGTTGCGTTCATGCGTTTTGCAATTAGGTTTAAATTGTGGATAGGTTCAGGACAAACGCATGAGTGAATAAATTGTGAACAAACACCACCTTTACTGAATATTTGTGGTATCATTACAGAAAAGGTGGTGTTTTACAATGACAGAAATATTAAAAGCGATAGAATTAATCGAGGATAAAAGACAGGAAAAAAGGTCAGGCATAAACTGCTTGATATTGTAGTGATTGTGCTGTTTGCAAAACTGGCAACTACCGATGACTGGGAGGAAGCTGAAATTTTTGCAAAGTCCAATGGAGATTTCCTGAAGCAGTAGATTGAACTTGAAAACGGTATTCCTTCCCATGGCACAATACAAAGGGTTATGGGTAATATTGCGCCTGAATATATGCAGGGGGTATATAAAAAATGGAATGAACTATAAATGAGCAAATTTGAATTTTTACCAAAGATGCCTCAAATAAATAAAGACATCATGCCTTTTTGGGTGTATACTGTTTTTGTTCAGAAAACAATAACTTGCAAAGGATGATGTCTTATAGAAAACAGTATATACCATTCAGCGCTGCTTTACAACTGCTTTAAAAAGTTAAATCTATGCCGTGTCTTTCCACAGACGCCATGAAGCATATCATGGCTATCCTGCTATCCGTTTTTTCTCTGGGATATCATGGGAAGACCATTGATTTTGAAAAATATAGCCCCTGCCACCGCACCACGGTTGCACATTTCCTAAATAAAGGGAAATGGGATGACACCAGGCTGGAAGACATACTCAAAAGTGCCGTCGTCCAGTTCATCTATAAAGAAGCCCAACGGTCTGGTAAGCCTGTATTCTGCATAGTGGATGACACCATCTCGTCAAAGACAAAGCCTTCGTCACGGGCTCTGCACCCGATTGAGGATGCGTATTTCCACCAGTCCCATCTCAAGGGAAAGCAGGATTATGGGCATCAGGCCGTGGCCGTCATGCTCTCCTGCAACGGTATCGTCCTCAACTATGCCATCGTCATGTACGACAAGTCCAAATCAAAGGTAAAGACTGTGCAGGAGATCGCCAGTGAGCTGCCTGTACCGCCAGTGGTTTCTTATTTCCTTTGCGACAGCTGGTATACATGCGGCGACATCATGGATGCCTTTATCAAAAAGGGCTTCTATACCGTTGGCGCACTGAAGACGAACCGGGTACTGTATCCCTGTGGCATAAAGCAGAAGGTCAGTGGGTTTGCCCTTCATCTACGGAAAACAGATTCCGATGTCAGCCTCGTGACAGTTGGCAGCCGGAGCTATTATGTCTACCGATATGAAGGGAGCCTCAACGGCATTGATAATGCAGTGGTACTGATCAGCTATCCCAAAGATGCATTCCATGCCCCCAAAGCCCTGCGGGCTTTTATCAGCACGGATGTTTCTTTGAGTACCCGTGAAATCCTGGACAAATATGTAGAACGGCGGCCAATAGAGGTGCTCTTCCGCCAGTCCAAGGACAAACTGGCATTTGACAGGTATCAGGTCCGTTCATCAAAAGGGATCCGGAGGTATTGGCTGCTGATGTCGCTGGCTCATCTGGTTGCCTGCACTGGGTGTGGTGAGGCCATGTCCTTTGAAGATGGCTATGCTTATATTTGTAGCCATATCCAGAAAGAACGGATCCATTTCATTTACCAGTATGGAGCAAGGCACGTCCTTTTTGAGGAATTCCTGACTTTAGTATCATAGGCGCATTGTGCAGTTTTTTAAATTTGCTCATTTATAGCAAAGAATAATTATAAGATATGCAACGCCATCATACGCATGAAAAAGAAAACTAATACAAGTAAGGCTCAATAATGTAACATACGTTTTGAACAAACCTTATTCCAAAATCAGAACCACCGGCTTAGCCGGCGGTTTGCTCACGCCCTATAAGGGCTCATTACCGGCTCTGGAGTCTAAAGACTCATTGAAAGGTTCGCCAGCCGCAACATCATTCTGTACTGAGCCCTAAAGGGCTCCTATTACCTGTTCTTTTTTACTGGCTCACCCGTAAACGGGTCTATATACTCTTTGAGGGTTTTCTGGTCATACTCATAATCCTCTTTTAATTGGTTCTGGATATATTCCTGTATTTTCTTTGCATTCTTGCCTACTGTATCCACATAGTAGCCCCTGCACCAGAAATGCCTGTTTCCAAATTTATATTTCAGGTTTGCATGCCTCTCAAATATCATGAGCGTACTTTTCCCCTTCAGATAACCCATGAAGCTGGAGACACTTATGCTTGGTGGAATCTCTACCAGCATATGGACATGGTCCCTGCAAATTTCCGCCCCTACTATATGCACGCCTTTCCTCCTGCACAGTGTACCCAATATATTTGCTATATCCTGCCTCAACTGTCCATATATGATTTTTCTTCTAAATTTTGGTGCAAAAACAACATGGTATTTACAATTCCACTTTGTATGTGATAAACTGTTACTATCCATATGGATAACCTCCTTTGTCTTTAATGCGGTTGGCGAACCAGCATTATTATAACACAGGAGGTTTTTTTACTGTAAGCTAAAGCAATGCTGACCCACCTGCATAGCAGGTGGTTTATTCGTTTCACAAAGTTCCGTTTCTCTTTTGAGAAACTACACAATGTGAAACAGGCTAAAGCCTAACAAAAAAGTTGGGAATCCCAGCAAAACCAAGGATTCCCAATTTATTAAGCCACTCGATGCGACAGGATTTGAACCTCCTTGAGCATTTAAAACCCTTGAAAAGAAAGGAGTTTCTGGCACTTCATCTTCGTTGTTCTCAAATTTGTTCTCAAAATCAGTTTATAGGAAATTTGGGCGAATAGCCGAGGAGTCTGTCAACCCCTTTACCGAATGGCACTTGCCTTCTGCAAGTGGGGGTTTACAGAACGGATGAAAGGAAAAGGACGCGCCAAAGGTGGAGAGGAGGTGTTTCAATGCAAAATGATTGAAATACCTCTTGATTACAAATATGATTGAAGAATTATAAAATTATTACAATTTATATGGAAATACTATAAGCAATAAAAAATCTCATTTAAAAGGGCAACCACCTTTCGATGATTGCCCCATATTTCTTAATATTTATTTCTTTACCCATCTGTAAAATTTGGAAGGTACTACAATATCTTTTACATTAATCCCTCTTCTTTCTAGTTAATAATTCTATTCTACTTACTCCAATTGTAATTGTTGTAAGCGTCTGTTACACTACTAAAACCGTCTTGCTGTATACCGTATGCAACAAGTTTAATCTGCTTGACATCCGAAATTTGCCCCTCAACAACGTCCGCATACCTAACAGAATTAAAAAGGTTTGTTGTATACCCATTGGGCTGCACAACCTTCTGATAAGCATACAGCTTTCTTACAAAACCTGATACCTGCTCAGTTTTTACTAACTTCCAATTAGCTGAATCTATAGTATATGTAAATAATTCAGCATTGTTAGTTACCGCTGGGGCAGAGCCTACTAACATTACATTGGCTTTTGGTATATCAACTTGCAAAAATAAGTACGCTGGTATTGTAGATTTATTCTGAATTTTCGGGTCTGTAGGTATATCCCTACCCTGAACCAGCTTTGAACCTTTTACCTTTATACCCGTTTCAGACGAATCCGGAAGGGCAGTATATGTAGGCTCCGTTAAGTCTATACCAAAGTGAGATACAGTTAACGTGTTTGTTACACTATTCTTATCCGTAAAATAAGCATAGCTAGATACACACCCTACACATAGCACCATTACACACGCAACCACGGCAAGAATATTTCTAATCTTTTTCATTATACACCACCTTTTACATAAACAGCTATAAGTTCCTGCCATGATAAAACTACAGAACTTATATATGTTTATAAGCCTATCAAAAAAATAAGCCCAACCACCAGGGTTGGGCTAAATGTAAGGAGTGGAAACACACATAGAAAAAACAAGCGTTTTCATATAATATATGAAATTGTTATAGAGTTGAAAGAACATTGACAAATAAAGAGGTTCACTCTTTTGGGAGTGAACCTTGATTTAAAAGAATGTTTTCTGGTTTATTTTACCCATTGGTATGTTGTAGTTGTGGATGATGGGCGCATTTCAACAATCATCGTACCACCAAGATGCAAACAACCATTAGGGTAATTAGCCTCACGGTCTGCATCTGCATCTTTCAAATTAGACTGATAATCTGGATACTTATCAAACACCTTTCCACACTGGTTACATTTATCAATATACCACGGAACCTTTTTGCCAGGCTTAGTAACCTTTGTATACTTGAAACCCTTGTTAGAAAGAGTTTTCATAGCAGACCAGTTACTCTTTCCTGCAAACTGGCAAGTTACGAACGTATTCTTGAAAGAAACCAGGTTCTTTGCCTTCAGGTCAAAGGTATAAGTAGTTTTATTCAACTTCTTTACCTTTACCGTAGTCCTGATAGCTTCGAACTTCTTGCCCTTCTGGGAGCCGTAAGCTACTGTAACTTTCTTTACAGTACCCATCTTTTTTACTTTAGAAGCTGGGATAGTTACCTTTACAGTTGCCTTATTAGCTGCTACCCTCTTGAAAGAAGTAACCTTCGGCGTAATAGTTGATACCTTCTTACTGATGAATGCCGTTCCTTTGGCTTCTGCTGTAGATGGGACACTCCCAAATATCAGAGCTGCTGCCATAAGCGCCACCGCTGCCCTTTTCATGATTGCTTTCATTTCCATAAATCTTCACTCCTTTTCTCCTTTGCCAGAACGTTTTCTTCTTTATCTTATGCGTCTGGTTTTTCTGGTGACTACAGTTTGGGATATTAGGATTATATACCTATTTTATATGGTTTGTCAATTAAACATTTCAACGCGATAGTGTAACTTTACTTGGGGGTTTCAATAGGCAGACTATCTCCCTTAATTTCTGAATCTGTCTATCAGCATACACTGGCAATCGCACTACGAAAGAGAAGCTTCCCTGAGATCTCGCTGCTTATGCTTGCCCGCAGCGCTTCTATATATTTTCCGTTTGCTCTGCTGTGCTTCTTTTCCCATGACAGGATCTCGCTTGCGCTGAAATATCTTTCCTCTTCCTGTTCTTCTCCTGTTCCCCCATCTTTCTGCTGCTTTACCAATTCCAGCATGTCCCCTCCGTTTTTCCAGTAGATCCTGATATGCGACAGGCTGTCTGCCCCCTGCCTGCTCCATCCCATCGGACGTGAACTCATCCTTGCTGACAGTACATGGCTGATATGCCCCTCCGTACTGCTCCCCATTACCCCTTCCTCTTTTTTTATCCGTCTTCGGATCCCCTGCCAGTTATTTTTTATGTATTTCCAGCTTTCCATAAGCTTCTTCCCGTCTTTTTCCCCCAATCCTGCACCGGCCTGCGCCGCCCATTCCTCCAGCTTTTTTCTGTTCCCATTCTGGATCCATCCCTGCAGTTTTTTCTCTGCTGCTTCCCTCCCTTCTTCCACGCCGCCGTCTGCTGAAAGCCGCGCCATCCTTCTTATATACTTCTGAATGTGGAATTCATCCAGAACAAACTCCGCGCCCAGCATTTCGATCCCTTTTTTCATCCATCCCCCGCCATCAGACTGGAAATAGATCTTTTTGATCCCTTCCGTTTCATACTGTCTTTCGATATATTCTTTTACCTCTTTCCAAAGCTTTTCATTGTCTTTTCCCCGGTAAAGCCCTCCAAAATAGACCACATTTTTTAGCGCCTTCCTTTTTTTATCTTCCCCGCCGTCTGCATATCCTTCATGCACATAGACAAGCTTTACGGTCTGTCCGTTGTCTGCATGCCCCTTATACCGTCTGACGTCCCCTTTCTTTTCCTTATACTGCAGGGCAATATGGTCCTCGTCAGCCTCTACATACAGATACTCCGCTTTTCTTTTTTCAGATACTTCTTTCCGGCCTTCCGATGGCGCTTCTATGCTGTGTACCCGGCGCATTACGGTCTCCCTGCTCACTCGTTCCTGCCCCTGGCATGCATTTTTTCCGGCTTTTTCATAGCTGGCCTGTGCCGCCGCTGCCAGCATGCCTGCCGCTGCCCCGCCGCTGATACGTGTGTGGGGTTCCCATCCCAGTATCCTGTCCAGCAGGTACGCAGTTTCTCCTGTTTTCTTATTTTGGAAACGGGTACGGGTAAATGTGATGCTGCCCAAAGGCGTAAGTATGTTTTTCTGGCCGCGGTCTTTCACCTGCCAATCGAGACATCTTTTCAGGCTGTCCTCTATGAGGGTATTGCATTCTTCCAGCCATCTGCAGATAAAATGGCACGCTGTCTTTCGGAACACTTTCCAGACTTCATCCACACATTTGTCAAACATTACAGGGCTTTCCATAAAATCCAATCTGATCTTTTCCAATTCAGGTATTCCATTTTCCGTAAAATACTGTATACTATTTTTCATAGGGAACCTCCTTTTTATGCAGGTGTTTTGGGGTTGATTACATTGTAGCATAAAAAACAAGTGTTCCCTATTATTTTTTTGAAAAATTCCCCAAGTAAAGTTACACTATCAACTCAGCTTTCCCAGCAGATATTTTCAAAAAAAGCCTGTATAGCTCCCCTACCCTTCCGCCACCTGCCTGCTGGCCAGCCGGTAAAACAGCCCTTTGTGCGCCATCAGCCCCTCATAATCCCCTTCTTCCACAACTTTTCCTTTCTCCAACACCAGGATCCTATCACACCTCTGTATCGTACTCAGCCGATGGGCAATCACAATCCGCGTGGCATCCATCTCTTCCAGCGCCTTGCACACCATCCTCTGCGTAATATTGTCAAGCGCACTCGTGGCCTCGTCAAAAAACACCAGCTTCGGCCTGTTGATTATTGCCCTGGCAATCAAAATCCTCTGCTTCTGCCCCCCGGATATCGTATTGCACCCCTCGCTGACAAGCGTCTGCAGCCCCATTGGCATATGGGCGATATCCTGCTCCAGCCCTACCTGCTGCACCACCTGCTCCACATCCTGGTATCCCGCCCAAGGCGCGGTCAGCGCTATATTGTCAAAGATGCTGCCAGAAATCAATTCTCCATCCTGCAGCACAACGCCAAACTTTTTCCGCAGTTCCTGGAGGTTCACATCCGCCATATCCTGGCTGTCATAATAAATCCTGCCTGCCATCGGCCTCTCAAACCCCAGCAGCAGCTTCAGCAGGGTAGACTTGCCGCAGCCTGATCCCCCGACAATCCCCACATATTCGCCTTCCCGAAAGTCCAGCGACAAATCTTCAAAGATCATTGGCGAACCCTCATCATAAGCAAAGGAAACGTGGTTGATTGCAATCTGCCCGCTTATGTCGCCCGGCAGCTGCTTGCCCTCATCCGTTTCCGGCGCTGTCTCCAAAATTTCCCACACCCGCTCATACATCGGCTTCAGCCTCTGGTAACTCACAATCCCGTCTGTCAGTTCCTCAATCGCCTGGGAAACGTATCCAAAAGCAGAGGTAAACGCCACGAACACCCCCATCGTGATTCCGAATAAATGATAGGCCACGGCATAGAGCGCCAGGCAGACCGCCTGCTCGCTGATCTGGGAAATGGCGGAGAGCAGGCCGCTGCTTCTGCCTATTTTCATCTCTTCCTTCCGCTGTTCCACATAAGGCTTCAAATATTCATAGACCGCCCGTTCTTCACTGCCGGAAATCCGCACCTTATCCATCCCCTGCAGGAATTGGAAAAGGACAGAATCGCTCCTGCCGTCCAGTTCCATTACCTTTCGCTCATGCCGCAGCTGATAACTCGAAATCACAGAAATCACTCCTGCAAAAGCCAGGGAAAGGAACAGGCTCACCAGGGACAGCCGCGCAGAGTAGGTAAACATTTTCCAGAAATAAAACACCGACGTCACCACGCTAAACAACAGCGTAATCCCCAAATCAGCCGCATTTTGAGCCAGCTGCCCCAATTCGAGGATCCGTTTGGCCAAATCTGCGCTTTCATATCTGCGGAAAAAGCTTTCTGGAAGCTGGAACACCCGGTAATAGACCGCGTTCTGCACCTGGCACTGGATATGGCTGCTAATGCGGAACTGCCCGATTCCTTTGAGGATAGAAAAAATAATATTCCCTGCCAAAAAAGAGAGGATCAGAAAACAGATTTGGACAATCATCCCTCCCTGCCCATTGGGTATGTAGGTATCGTATAGTTTTTGGTTGAGGGTCGGCAGCAGCAGGCCAATCAGGCTGGAAATTACCGTCAGCAGGGATACCGCCAATACATCCGCCGTGCGCATGGCACCTAGGCAATATTTCAATAGCTTTCCCTTCGTCAGGGCGTCTTCCGGGAACGGGCGGTATACCATATATGCCTTGGGGGCGCATGCTTCCGCCAAAGCCCTGGTCAGCTTCACCGGCTTTTGCCCGTTGCGGTACAGCATGTAGCCGCATTGCCCCCGGGGTACACATGCTGCCATTTCTTTCCCCTCGCCAAACAATACCAGCAGCGCCCCTGCGTCCGCCTTATGCCAGTTCTCTTCCAGCACGATCTCCCTGCATGGGAAATGGGAAACCCGTGCAATATCAAGAACCGTTGCCTGCTCCCCGCAGCACTCACGGATTTTTTCATAGGGGGCAATCGCAATCCGGCTCTTATGGCACAGCAGGGATACGATCTGGTAGAGCGCCTGCTTCCCCTGCTGCGCCTCCTGATATTCCTCACGCTCAAACGCCGACCGGATCAGTGCGTCCACCCTCTGCCTGGTATCCCGTTTTTCCCTGCTGGTCTTAATCAGATAGGCGTCCTCCTGCACCAACCGTTTGCGGTAATAATCCACTAGCAGGTTTTCAAAGCTTTCTCCCTGGGAATCCCCCAGCTTGGCCATTTTCCGGAAATTCTCTTTCAGCGGCTTGGTACTCATGCCTGACATGCTCTCCAGTGTGGCTTCCTCTGCGGCAGCGAGGCAGAAACGCCATTGCTGGTAATCCAGATCCTGATAGGCAAAGGCAGGGAACAGCTGGCCTTCCTGTACCTCGCATAAGAAAGCGCGCCTGCCGGCTCGTCCCTTTTCTAAGGGGACAATGTAGAGCAATACGTTTCCTTTTACCACCCGGTAGGCATCTTCCGCTTTGGGGGTCAGGTAGGTGGAGCCGCCTTTTAGATATATTGAATTTAGTGCAACTGTTTTCATTGATATAATCCTTTCGTTTGTCATAGGTGGGATGCCATTGGGTTGAGAATTATAAGCGAGAGAAGGAAATGGCTATACGAACCGCTGCGGAAGCGGGGGTTGAGAATCGCTATATTTCAATGACTATACAGAGCAGTTCATAAACTCTCTATAATACCCATTGCTCCCCATCAATTCCTCATGCGAGCCACGCTCTACAATCTTGCCATTGCCCATAACGATTATTTCGTCACAGTTGCGGACTGCGCTCAGGCGGTGGGCAATGATGATGCAGGTGCATCCCCTGCGTTTGATATTGTCGATGATTTCTTTTTCTACCAGCGGATCCAAAGCGCTGGTGGCTTCGTCCATAATTAGTACCGTGGGGTTCGTAACCAGCGCCCGGGCAATTTCCAGGCGCTGCCTCTGGCCGCCGGAGAGATTGCTCCCGCCTTCTGTCAGGCGGAAATCATAGGCTCCTGGCTTCTGGGTAATTACTTCATGGATGCAGGCGTCCTTGGCGGCATTGATAAGGTCTTTTTCCAGGACGGCTGGGTTCCACAGGGTGAGGTTGTCCCTGATTGTGCCAGAAAAAATAGAGATATTCTGGCTTACGGTGGCAACGCTGGCATGGATGATTTCTGGGGGCAGGCTTTCCATATTGACGCCGTCCAGCTTGATTTCTCCTTCCCAGGGGCGGTAGAGACCGCTCAGCATTTTGGATACGGTAGACTTCCCGCAGCCGGAAGAGCCTACGAAAGCTACGGAATCACCGGGATTTAGGCGGAAAGAAAAGTTTTCTACCAGAGGAGGTGCCAGCCTGCTGTAGCCGAAGGTAATGCCGCCGCACTCTACCCACCCGGAAAGTTTGGACTGGCTGGGCGCTGCCTTCTGGCTGCCTTCAAATTTCGGGTCTAAGGGGTAGCGCATGATGTCGTCCACCCGCTCCATGTCGGCCTTCAGCGACTGAATCTGCTTGACAAACCCGGCCAGTTCCTCAATTGGTTCTGAAAAGGAATGGAAGAGGGAGGTGAATGCGGACAGCATGCCGAGCGTCATCTTCCCTTCCATTACGAAAAAAGCGCCTGCCAGCAACAGTATGATGTTCACCACATTTGTAATGGCGGAAGGGACTGCGCTGGTGATGCTTTGGATTTTGCTGACCTGCTGTTCCTGGGAAGATGCCTTGGCCTCAAACCCCAGGAGCTTCGCCGTATAAGCACTTTCTGCGCCGGAAGCCTTAAGGGTCGAGGTTACGCTTAGCCCCGCGCACAATGCACCAGACAGCTTGCCCTTGTCCTGCTGTAGCTTCATCACCATGTTGGCAATCCACGCAGAGGTCAGCCGAACCAGCAGCAGGTTCACCAAAACCCCGGAAATGCTAATCAGCGTCATCCAGGGGTTATAGGAAATCAACAGAAACAGGTAAAACACCGCCACAAAGATATTCAGAACCGTTTTGGCCAGCTCGTCCGTCAGAAAGCTGTTGACACGGTTGTTGTTTGCCACCCTTCCCACCAGGTCGCCGGAATACCTCTGGTCAAAAAAGTTAATTGGCAGACGGAACATCCTGCCCAGAAAATCCCGCACGGAAATCAGCGAGAGCCGGTTCTGCATGTTCAGCAGCAGCCGCGAACGATAGACCGTCAGCACAAATTGGAACAGCAGCGTAAAGGCCATAAAGGCCAGGAAGTTGCCAAACCAGGAATTGAGGGCATTGCCCAGTATTTCATCCAAAAACACCTGCGAGAGGATGGGCAGGATCAGCCCTGGCAAAATCAGCAGTAGCCCAACCAGCAACATCTGCGCCAACGCGCTGCCCTGCCCGGCCAGCCGTCCACGGACGAGGGGGAGCAGGCTGTTCTTTTTCTTTTCCTTTACAAAATCCCTGGTGGGATGGAAAGTGAGGACAATTCCTGTAAACGCCTCATCCAATTCCTGCGGCGTAATCTTCCTGCGCCCCATTGCCGGGTCGTTCAGATAGGCATAATTGCCCCGAAAGCCCTCCAGGACGACGAAGTGGTTAAAATTCCAATGGATAATGCATGGCATCTCCAAATCTTTCAGAGCCTCTGGCTCTTTGCGGTAGCCATGGACTTCCATACCAAAGCGTTTCCCTGCCCGCATCAGGTTGCCTGCATTGCAGCCGTCCCT
>Ga0224741_10042_pt1 | contig 18267 bp, 7 predicted proteins | sample LIM_E_Water_Pos_FD_161629 | JGI IMG/M metagenome (GOLD analysis project Ga0224741, IMG submission 161629) | Enriched cells from gastrointestinal tract of the lab mouse from Pacific Northwest National Laboratory (PNNL), Richland, Washington... | ecosystem: Host-associated > Mammals > Digestive... | reverse complement strand
CTAATAGTATTAAAGAAGAACTGGTAAAGATTGATGATTATGTTGAACAAGTTTTGTTTTATGCTCGAAGTGAAAATGTTGAAAAAGATTATTTAATCAAGGATCTTGATTTGAGTGATTTAGTAAATTCAGTAATTAAAAGAAATAAAAAAGATTTGATTAATAAGCAAATTAAAATTGAACTTGATAATTTGAATATGAGTGTTGCTAGTGATAAAAAATGGTTAGAATTTATTTTGAATCAGATTATTAATAATTCCATCAAGTATATTGATAAAGAACCAGTTATTTTATTTAGAGCTAAAAAATATAAAGATCGAATTGAATTAAATATTCATGATAATGGAATCGGAATTTTAGAGAGTGAGTTAAAACGTGTTTTTGATAAAGGTTTTACTGGTACTATTGGGCGTCAAAAACAAAAAAGTACTGGGATTGGATTGTATTTATGTAAAAAGTTATGTTTGCGTTTAAATCATGAAATTAAGATAGATTCCAATGGTGATGGTACAACAGTAACAATTATATTTCCCATTAGTTCTTATGTAACCTTACATTAATGTAAGGTTATGTTATTTTATTCGATGGTAGAAAAATAACAGATGGTTATAATAGTTATTGAGGTGAAGAGAAATGGAAAAAATATTAAGAATTGAAAATATTGAAAAGTATTATGGAAATAAGAATAATATTACCAAAGCAGTTGATAATATTAGTTTTGATGTTGATGATGGCGAGTTTGTAGCAATTATGGGAGCTAGTGGTAGTGGTAAGAGTACATTATTAAATTGTATTTCAACGATTGATAAAGTTACAAGTGGGCATATCTATCTAAAAGATGTTGATATTACTAAATTGAAAGGTTATAAACTAACAAAGTTTAGAAGAGATGCATTAGGGTTTATTTTTCAAGATTTTAATCTTTTAGATACTCTTACTTCATTTGAAAACATTGCATTAGCATTAACGATAAAAAGATCAAATTATAAGAAAATTGATGATAAAGTTAGTGAAATAGCATCAGCACTAGGAATCAAAGATATTTTAAATAAATACCCATATGAATTATCAGGAGGTCAAAAACAAAGAGTTGCTTGTGCTAGAGCAATTGTTACTAATCCTGATTTGATTTTAGCTGACGAGCCAACTGGAGCTCTTGATAGTAAATCAGCTCGTATGTTATTAGATAGTCTTAATGCATTAAACGAAAAGTTAAATGCAACTATCTTAATGGTTACTCATGATTCTTTTACAGCAAGTTATGCTGATCGAGTTATTTTTATCAAAGATGGTAAGATTTTTAATGAGATTGTTAAAGGTGATAATTCACGTAAAGTGTTTTTTAATAGTATTATGGATGTTCAAACATTATTGGGTGGTGAACTAAATGAAGTTATTTAGTTTGGCACTTAGAAACATTAAAAAAAGTATTAAAGATTATTCGATTTATTTCATAACTCTGGTTATAGCTGTGGCTATTTTTTATATCTTTAATTCTGTTGATAGTCAAACAGCAATGATGTCAATTAGTAAATCGACTATGGAAATTGTTCAAGCTATAGTAAATGTTTTATCTTATATTTCGGTTTTTGTATCTATAGTGTTAGGTTTTTTAATTGTTTATGCTAATAACTTTTTGATTAAGCGGAGAAAAAAAGAAATTGGGATTTATTTAACATTAGGAATGTCAAAATTTAAGGTTTCAACAGTTTTGGTTTTAGAAACAATTATTATTGGGGTTATATCTTTAGGAATTGGATTAATTTTAGGAGTGGGGTTATCACAATTATTGTCAATTTTTACAGCTAAATTATTTGAGGCTGATATGACTAAATTTACGTTTGTGTTTTCTAGTGGAGCAATGGTATCAGCTGTTATTAATTTTAGTTTTATTTATGTTATTGTTATGATCTTTAATATTATTACTTTAAATCGTTTTAAATTAATTGATTTATTGTATGCGAATCGTAAAAATGAAAAAGTTAAAATAAAGAATGGCTGGTTGATTTTTACTATTTTTATTGTTTCAGTAGTTTTAATTGGTTATGCATATAAGTTATTATATGATGGGGCTTTACTTGTTGTTGGAAGAGATTTTCTAATTATGATTATATTAGGTTCGATTGGAACATTCTTATTTTTCTTATCTGTATCAGGATTTTTATTAAAAGTAGTTCAGATGCGAAAAAAAATTTATTACAAGGGTTTAAATATGTTTATTTTAAAACAAGTAAACAATAAAATTAATACACATGTTGTATCAACAACTGTTATTTCATTGATGCTTTTACTTACAATAGGAATTTTATCTTCATCATTAGCAATGGCTTCAGCAATGAATGCTTCTTATATCGATAATTGTCCTAGTGATATTACAGTACTTTTTTTTGACATAGAATCATTACAAAAATTAAAACAAGAACCATCTTATCAAAAAATTGTTAAACATGATTATCAATTTAGTTATTTAAACTTAAAAGAACTAAGTCAAGGTGATTTTATTAGTCCTAAAAATGATATGTATAAAAAAATGGATATTTTAAAAGAACAGCCAATGAAAGTAATTAAAGAAAGTGACTATAATCAAATCATGTCTTTAAATGGAAAAACAGATAAAAAGATTCATTTAGCAAATAATCAGTATCAACTAGTAGCAACATTACCAATGGCTTTAGAATGTTATAATCAGTTTTTAGAAGATAATAGTACAATTAAAGTTGGTGAAACAACATTAACTAGTTTAACTAATCAAGTTGTTGAATTATCAATTACTAATAGTAGTGGTAATGAGGGATTTATTGTTGTAAGTGATGAAATTGTAAATAAATATGGTCAAATACCAAAAATGTCAGAAATTTATTTAGTTGGTAATTATGAAGGTGATAAAGAAGTAAGTGAAGAAAAATTTCAAGATTTTATATCTATTTTTAATAAACAAATAGAAGCTGAGGGACATCAAATTAATTCTTTTACTCGAATTGAATTAGGAGAGGCTAATATTGGAACAAGTGCATTATTTACTTTTGTGGGATTATATTTGGGAATTGTTTTTGCTCTAGCAAGTGGTACTGTTTTAGCGATTGAACAATTATCAGAATCATCTGATAATAAGGAGCGTTATTGTATCTTAGGACAATTAGGCGCAAGTAGGCCAATGGTTAATTGCAGTTTGTTAGTACAAATTGGAATCACTTTTATGTTCCCGTTAGTTGTTGCTTTAGTTCATAGTTTTGTAGCTCTAAATGAAATAAATTATATAATTAATTTAATGGCAAGTATAAATATAGCTGATAATATTTTAATCACGACTATCTTTATTATTATAGTATATGGTGGTTATTATTTAGCGACATATCTTGCAAGTAATCGGATTATTAATGAACAATAGATTATTTATATAAATAATTTTAGGCTATTGACAAAGTTAGTTTTTAAAACGTTCTTTGTTATATAGCCTTTTATTTTTTATATATAGTATTTATATTTAATAAGTTGATACAAACTATATTGAACATTTATATATGTTATTAGATAATTATAATACGATATTTTGAAATCTTTACATTATTAATTGGCTATGTTTATAATAATTTAGTGGGGTGATAGAATGAAAAGAAGAAAACCAGTTATTTATGATTTAAATGAATGCTGTTTTCATGAAGTTGAAGATAATTATTATCAATGCTTATTTACAGAGAATCCATTAGGTTTAATAACTGTTAAAGATATGACAATAGAGGAGTGCAAGTTTGTAAAAATTGATTTTAGTTTGATTAAACTTATTAATACTCATATAGTTGATTGTATTTTTGAAAACTGTGATTTATCAAATTTAGAATTTAATAAAATTAGTATCCATCGTTGTCAATTTATTAATTGTAAAATGACAGGAGTGAATTTTATTAATTGTTCTTTACATGATCTTTTATTTAAAGGAGTACAAGGGAGATATTTGAATATCAGTCTTGGTAATATTCGTAATGTTGATTTTATTGATACAGTGCTTGATGAGAGTAGTTTTATGGAAGTTGATGTTAAAAATTTGATATTTAATCAAGTTAGTTTTATTGGTGGAGAAATTTTTAAAACAGGATTAAAGGGTATGGATTTTAAAACAACAAATATAGAAGGAATAAGAATTGATAATTATAGTTTAAAGGGAGTTCATGTTGATATGTATCAAGCAATTGCTTTAGCGAGTTTATTGGGAATCATAGTTGATTAAATATATTGATAAAAAAATAGAAATTATGGCTATATAAGCACCATTTTATCTCAATTAAAAAAAATAATGACAAAATGCAATTCTGTGATATAATGATGAAGTTATAAGAGAGGTTGAGTAAATGAAAATAAGAAATATTGCGATAATTGCCCATGTAGATCACGGTAAAACAACATTGGTAGATCAATTGTTAAAGCTATCAGGTACATTTAGAGATAATGAGCAAATAGCAGAAAGAGCAATGGATAGTAATGCAATTGAACGTGAACGAGGAATTACTATTTTAGCTAAAAATACAGCGATTAATTATAAAGATTATCGAATTAATATTATGGATACTCCAGGTCATGCTGATTTTGGTGGTGAAGTTGAAAGAATCATGAATATGGTTGATGGAGTATTATTAGTGGTTGATGCATATGAAGGTACAATGCCTCAAACACGTTTTGTTTTAAAAAAAGCACTTGCTGCTAAGGTTAAACCAATCGTAGTTATTAATAAGGTAGATAGACCAGTAGTAAGAATTCAAGAAGTAATGGATGAAGTATTAGAATTATTTATGGAATTAGGAGCAGATGATGCTCAGTTAGAATTCCCGACAATTTTTACTTCAGCACTACAAGGAACATCAAGTCTGGATCCTGAATTATCAACACAAGAACCAAATATGGATTGTTTATTGGATATGATTATAAGTGAAATTCCAGAACCATTGGTAGATGAAGAAGGACCACTACAATTCCAACCAGCTTTATTAGATTATAATGATTATGTTGGAAGAATTGGAATTGGTAGAATCCAACGAGGTAAAATAAGAGTTAATGAAAGTGTTACATGTGTACGTGCAGATGGTACACATAGTCAATTTAGAATCCAAAAATTATTTGGATTCATTGGATTACATCGAATTGAAATTGAAGAAGCTGAAGCAGGAGATATTGTAGCTATAGCTGGATTAGCTGATATTGGTGTTGGTGAAACTGTATGTACAACTGGGAAGGAAGAAGCATTACCTTTATTAAAAGTAGATGAACCGACAATACAGATGGTATTTGGTACTAATACCTCACCGTTTGCAGGTAAAGATGGTAAGTTTGTTACTGCTCGACAAATAGAAGAAAGATTGTTTAAAGAAACTAATCGAGATGTTTCTTTAAAGATTGAAAGAATTCCTAACAGTGAAGAGTGGATTGTTTCTGGACGTGGAGAATTACATTTATCAATCTTAATTGAAAATATGCGACGTGAGGGTTATGAACTACAAGTATCTAAACCTAAAGTAATTGTTAAAGAGATCAATGGGGTAATATGTGAACCATATGAAGAAGTAAATATTGAGGCTCCTGATGATTGTATTGGTAATGTTATTGAATCATTGGGATATCGTCGTGGTATACTTGAAAATATGGTTAGTAATGATGGACAAACAAGTGTTACATATACAATTCCTTCAAGAGGTATGATAGGTTTTATGACAAACTTTTTAACAATGACTAAAGGATATGGGATAATATCACATTCATTTTTAGAGTATCGTCCAATGGAAGGTGATGCTGTTGGTGAAAGAGCACTCGGTGTTTTGGTGTCAATTGATAGTGGTCAAACAACTGCTTATGCTTTAGGTGGGGTTGAAGATCGTGGAATAATGTTTATTGGTCCTGGAGTAGATGTTTATGAAGGAATGATTGTTGGTGAACATAGTCGTGATAATGACTTAGTTGTTAATGTAACAAAGGGTAAACAATTAACAAATACACGTTCTTCTTCAAAAGATTCAACAGTTGTATTAAAAAGACCACGTGTTTTCAATTTAGAAGCTTGTCTTGATTATATTAATGATGATGAATTAGTTGAAGTAACACCTGAAAACATTCGATTAAGAAAACGTTATTTAACAGAACAAGAACGTAAACAGCAAAATCGATTAAAAGCAAAAGAACAATAATGTTTGTTGTTAAATAAGAAAGGTCTTTAGGTTTTAACAAATCTTGTTAAAACTCAGAGGCCTTTTTATAATTGGGTGTTATCTTAGGTTTAATTATTTTAAGTGATTAAAAAGTAATAAAATTATGTGACACACTTTTTGGATTAACAACATTATTAGTAGTAAATATACCAGCAGTTCATTTAGATGCTGAACTAATAGAATTGAATGATAAACAAATACAAGCAGCAGATGTCAACAAAGATGGAAGTGTGGATTTTTTAGATGCTATTCAAATATTAAGGTATGATGCTGAATTGATTGATAGTTTTGATTAATAGATTAAAAAAATATATAGTTGATTTATAAATATTATATATTTAGTGATTAAATACATATATTCATAGAAGGGGATATTGTTGTTGAAAGAGCTGATATATAGATATGTGATAGAAGCTATAAATTGATAGAAATAACTTTTGAAGGGACAATTGAATAAATGAAAAGTATGATGTGATTGATAAAATAAGGTATCAGAACATATAATATTATTTTCAAATAAAGGGTTTCAAAAAAAGCATGTGTTAAACAGTATTGCGTTTTGTCTTTTATATAGTTCTTTTTCAATTATTTGTACATAAATATAAAAATAGGTTTGTTACCTTTATATGTACTTTAATGCTATTTATATTTTTTAGGATATAACCAATATATTATTTGTTGTATATGATTATAAAAATTTGATTTTTAAAAGTAATCCTCCTGATTATTTTGTATAAAATAATAGGAGGATTATTATATGAGTGAAGTAATTGGTTATCAAAATGATTTAGTTAAATTTAATAATGATCTTTTCTTTAAATATCCTCTTTCCAGAGATACTGCTGAATCCAAAATGTTAAGAAAGTACATCGTTAAACTTGTTACCAATATCGACTGTAAAAAAATGATTGTTAAAAACCCTGAAATCAATCAAAATACTGTTCTTGCTAAAAATATTATTTTAGATATTTGTGCTGTTGATGAAACTGGCAGAGTTATTGACATAGAAATGCAGATGGCAGGCAGTTCTAACAGTGAAACAGCAAGATTTCAGTTTTATGGAGCCAGACTCTTAGTAGAACAGTTAGATGCAGGTGAGAAGTATAATATGTTAAGACCAGTATATCAAATCATCTTTATCAATGATGATGACGATTGTTTAATCAGGGATTATGCATTTAGAGACAGCAATGGAAGGATGGAAAAAGGTAATCTAAACTATCGCTATTTTATTAAGATGAAGCATATTGAAAAGCTCCTAAAAGAAAAAGAAGTTAAAGAGCTAAATGATTTGGAAAGATTATGTTATCTGTTTATAAAGAATGAATATACTGGTATAATAAAAGAGAAAGAAGAAGACATAATCGGGATGGTGATAAAAATGTATGACAAGTTTAGAAACAATGAGCCAATGTGGTCGATAGCAAATCAGTTAGCATTAGCAAGAATAAGAACAGAATCATTTAAAGATGAGTATCGTAGTAAAGGATTAGAAGAAGGTATTGAAATAGGTATAAAACAGGGAATTGAGATAGGAAAAAAAGTGATGTTTATTGAAATTATTAAAGAACAGATTAGAGGAAGATATCATCAGGAATGTAGTGAATGGATAGAAGGATTAAGTGAAAAGCAGTTAAAGTTAATAAACAAATATATATTTGAAGAAGATGAATTTGAAGTATTTAAACAAAGGATAGATAATAGTAATTAGTGTTTAAAAGACAATTGAGGATTTTTTAATTATTTCTTACAGAAATTTATTTTAAATTTAATTACTATTGTTTGTACTCAAATATAAAGTAGATTTGCAGTTTTAGGTGGAAAAGAATGGATAATTCTAATATTGGAATCTTGTGGATCGTTTCATATGTGGATGTAGCAGAGATATTAGTTAAAATAACACTAGTTTCTTTATATAATTAACCAACTTTTATGGCACAGCTAGGAATAATATCTAAACTAATAAAATAAACATCATGTAATACTGTAAATGGTTGTGTTATTATAATTTATTTACTAATAAAAATGGCAAAATAGTTTATAAAATCTATCTTATGGTTTTTTTAGTAGATGTAAATGGTAATATTTAACAACATTTATTTAATTTTATTTTATGGTTAATATTGACATTATTTATGTAAGTATTTAAAATAAAGATATAGGCAAGGTGTTACTATTAAATTAGGCATGACCCGAGTATTGATTAAAGCAAAAATATTTTTTGCTTACTTTACTTGGGTTTTCTTTTTAAAGAAGTAGCATTTGTTTACAGTTTTTAATCAAGTATAAACAAAATATAGAAGTAAGGAGTGTGAAAATTAATTGAATGAGATATTGTTTATATTTGAATGGTTTTTAAAGTAAATATGAGGAGATAAAAATGAAAAGTTTAGGGAAAAAGAAAATTATTTCACTAATTATGGTTTTATTTATGGTTTTTACAACTATATTTAGTGTACAAATTTCTAATGTTAGTGCATCTGAAAATGCTGAAAAAGCAAAAGCACTTGTAAGTAAAATGACATTAGAAGAAAAAATTGGACAAAAAATAATGTTGTCATTTAGAAGTGGATGGACAATGAGGGATGGTACAAGAATCTCAGCAGTCCAAAATATTAATGATGAAATTTATGAAATTATTGGTAAATATGATATTGGTAGTGTAATTTTATTTGCTGCTAACTTTAATTCTGATGCAAAAATAAATGTAGAATTAACAGATGGTTTACAAAGAGCAGCAATGGATGAAACTTTGGGTGGAAACAGTATTCCATTATTAATTGCTACTGATCAAGAAGGTGGAATTGTATATCGTTTAACTGGTGGAACTGCTTTACCTGGTAATATGGCTTTAGGTGCTAGTGGTGACATAGAAAATGCTGTTAAAGCAGGTAATATTATTGGTAGTGAATTGAATGCAGTTGGTGTAAATGTTAACTTTGCACCTGATGCTGATGTAAATAATAATCCTAATAATCCTGTTATTGGATTACGTTCATTTAGTAGTAATCCACAATTAGCTGCTAGATTTGTTTCTGCTTATATTGAAGGTGTTCAAAATAATAATGTGGCAACTGCTGCTAAACATTTTCCAGGGCATGGAAATGTAGCAACTGATTCTCATACAGGTTTACCTTCAGTTCCTGCTACTAAAGAAGAATTATATGCAACAGAGCTAGTGCCTTTCCAGGCAGCGATTGATGCTGGAACAGATATGGTGATGACAGCTCATATCCAATTCCCAAATATTGTAACAGAAGAAATTTATTCTGATAAAAAAGATGAGTTAATGAGTCCGCCAGCTACATTATCTAGAGAGATTTTGACTGACTTATTAAGAGATGAAATGAATTTTGATGGTGTCATTGTAACTGATTCTATGACAATGCAAGGTGTGGCTGATTATTTTGATACAAATGAAAGAAACTTATTAGCTGTTAAAGCTGGGGTTGATATTTTAGATATACCATTTACTGATATGTCTTCTATGGCTGATATGGAATCCAAATTAATTCCATTAATTAATGCGTTTGTAGATGCTTATACTAAAGAAGATGGTTATAATGGAATTAAATTATCAGTAGAAGAGTTGGATGAATCTGTTGAAAGAATTTTAATTTGCAAATATAACAGAGGTGTAATGGATTTAGTTAATGATACAACTACATTAGAAGAAAAGAAAGCAATTGCTTCAAGTGTTGTTGGTTCTGTTGAAAATCGTGAAACAGAAAGATTGATTTCTGCTAATGCAGTTACTGTTGTGAAAAATGAAAATAATGTATTACCACTTAAATTAACTAGTGATTCAAAAGTGGTATTTGCATCAACTTATTCAAGAAATAATAATCGTTTTGTTTTAGCTTGGCAAAGAGCTAAACAAGCAGGAATTATTCCAGAAGGTGCAGATTATAAGATTTTACAACATTATAATTGGACTGGATTAAATGATAAAGTTAATAGTGCTATAAATTCTGATGGTACTAATTTTGCAGGTACAAATAAAGATGTTTTAGATTGGGGTACTGTTCTTGTTCATGCATCAGAAATCAGTAGTGCTGGTGGAATTGATGGATATTTAGTGGCATGTCCACAGTTATTTACTCAATATTGTAAAGATAATGGAAAACAAACAGTTGTTATTTCATTAAATCATCCTTATGATGTACAAGCATTCCCAAATGCTGATGGTATTTTAGCAGTATATGGTACAACTAGTTTAGGTTTGGATATTACTGAGTCATTTGGTGGTGGTACAGTTGGTGCAACTGCAGCGTTTAGTCCTAACTTAACTGCAGGTACTGAAGTTGTATTAGGAACATTTGGTGCTACAGGTAAATTACCAGTTGATGTTCCAAAATATGTGCCTGGTTCTAAAGTATATTCAACTGATGAAAATGTGTATGAATTAGGATATGGTATTGAGTATGATTCTATTGTTGAAGATGCAGATAAAACAGCTTTAAATGAAATGATTGAAAAAGCAAAATCTTTAAATGAAGATGAATTTACTGCTGAATCTTGGAATGATGCAGCTAGTGTGCTTAGTGAATTAAAAGATTTATTAAAAACTGCTGAAAATGTTAATTTAACTCATAAATTAGCTCAATCTGTTGTAGATGGTGCCAAAACAGATTTACAAGGAAAATATGCTGAAGTATTAGCGTTATTAGTACCTAATAATACTAATAAAACAGCATTAGAAATTGCTATTGAAATGGCAGAAAGTGCAAGCTTAGAAAATGTAGTACCAGCAGTAGTAGAAGAATTCAACGCAGCATTAGAAAACGCTCAAACAGTTTATGCTAATGCAAGAGCAACACAAGAAGAAATTGATGATGCATTTACTAGATTAGCTAGTGTAATGCATATGTTAGAATTCTTTAAAGGAAATAAAGAATTATTACAAAAACAAGTAGATCAAATCAATGGATTAGAATCTGATAAATATATCGAATCGTCTTGGAATGCAATGTTACCAGTATTAGAAAAAGCAAATGAAGTATTAGGTAACGAAAATGCAATGCAGGAAGAAGTAGATGAAGTATATAGTGAATTAGTAAGAGCATTTGTTAACTTAAGATTAAAACCAAATAAAGATTTATTGGCAGATTTAATCAATAAAGCAAATGGACTAAATAGAGCTAACTACACATCAGAATCATTAAAAGCAGTAGATGCTGAAGCAGCAAAAGCAACTGCAGTATTAAATAATTCTGAAGCAACAAAAGAAGAGGTAGAAAGTGCACAAATAGCATTACAAAGTGTATTAGATAAACTAGTAACAAAAGATGTTTCAAATGTTCAAGTTCCATCATCAGATGTTAAAGTCGTTAACAATGGTGAATCATCAGCATTAAAAACTGGTGATAACAGCATGGTTGTTCCGTTTGCATTTACAGGATTATTGGCTTTTGCAAGTGGAGTGATAGTATTTAAAAAGAAAAAAGACTAATAATTTATCTTTAAAATAGCTACTATTTAATTAGTAGCTATTTTTATCCAGTATGTCATAATCTAGGTGATGAAAGTCTTAATATTGATAATATGATTGTAGATAATATTGTTATATTAAAGAAAAATCTTTTATTTATCTTTTGTGCTAAAAGCTCTTATTTTTCGCTAAAAAAAATTATAAAAATATTTTTATTTTATACGAGTAATTTAAAAATATGCGATATTAACTATAAAATTTGCATATTATTAATTTTTGTGATATTATAGGATTGTAGAAACGGGGGATAGATTTAGAAATGAAATCAATATTTGAAGTCCAGTATAGAGGCAAAAACGCTAATACAACTGAAATTGAAAAAATGGTAAAAGAGGACGTTAAGGCAAAGGGAGTTAAAATATCTACTATTGATACGTTAAACATTTATTTTACACCAGAAACTTCTTCAGTTTATTACGTTGTGACTACTAAAGATGGGGAATCAATTAATAATGATGAACCATTAAACGTTGAGTAGTCTTAATATAATATCCAAGTGATATATCCAAAAGAAAGAGGCTGTAACGAAATGATCTTTTTTAAAGATTAAGATTCGTTTTCAACCTCTTTTTTTGAAGAACTTGTATTATTTTGTTAAATTTTTAATTATAGGATTTTAAGAGGTATCAATAGAGAAAGTAATATATATTGTAAAGGGGTATTTTTTAGAAATTAAGTAGGTAGAATTTTTATGAATTTGATAGAATTCTAAAAGATCATCACTATTTTTTTAATATTCTTTACATAAGTAGATTCGGTTATGGTTAATTTGTATTATTGTTTTTATGTGGAAATAATGATATTTCATTAAAAAATGAAATTGAAATTAATAATATTTATTAAAAATAATAAGGAATATTTAGGTTACTAATAAAAATATATGTTAGTAATCTTTTATATTTATAAATATAAAATTTTTGTAAAAGTTAAATTTCATCTATCTTTTTTTATTATTTTAATTATGCTATATTATGGTCAAGAAAGTGATATAAAGTTATAATAAATAGTGTTATATAGATGAATATTTATAAAATTATTATTAGGATATTTAATGATGAAACAGTGACCCAGATTTAAGAGTTTAAAACTTGAGTTATAATAATTGGGGCTGATAAGTGATATTAAGTATTGTTTAAAAAGTAAATGAATATTTAATTGCTTTTATTTACTGCACTGATAATTTGATGCTAATGATGCAAGATATTAAATAATAATTATGGCTAACTAAACTTGTATGGATAGTGTAGTAAAATGTCTAATTTAAAAAATAATGGATAAATATGTAATATTATATATAAAATAAACCTTTCTTTCCTTTCAAAAATATTATAAATAGAACATAAATATCTAAAAAATTATACTATTAATAGGGGAGTAAAAAATGTGAAATAATTTTATCTAATTTAGTTTAGATAAGGTGGAGGAGTAATCTTCCAGTTTTTTTATTTTAATTATTGTACTATTATAAAAAATATTATTTTGTGTGACATTTGTCATGTAAAAATGTTACATATTATACATTACTAATCAAACTAATAATTATATAATAATCATGTAAGCGATTTCTAAAAAGAAAGGGGAAAAATATGATAAAGAAAGTATTGAGTTTTATATTAGTTTTTTCAATGTTTTTTACAAATCTAACATTTGTAAATGCATTTAATATGCCAGATGAAAAAACGGATGTTCCTGATGGAACATTTGAAAGCAAATTAGAAGCAAGAGAATTATCAAATTTTGTTTCTAAAAGTAATGGTGAAGTTACATCAAATGAAGATGGTGTCATGTTGAGCAAAAAAAATAATGATGATCATCACGCTTTATTAAATGAAGAAAATAAATATAACTGCTTTATTTATGAAGGGGATGTAAAACTTATTAATGGGATTAGTGCAGGATTAGTAATAGGAGTTAAAGATCAAGAAAATGTTACTAATTCATGGTATGCGCTCAGTTTTAATATAGAGGAGACACAAAATCGTGTTCGATTATTTAAAGTAGAAAATGGTGTTACAAATTACGCTTACATTATAAATGATGAGGCTAGTTCAATTGATTTTAGCGATACAGTTCATATGTATATTGAATTTGATGAAATGGGTAATTATATTTTTAAGTTATCAAATAATGTTACTAATGAAGTTATTAAAACAGGTAAAGTTGATAATTGGAGTGGTGGATATATAGGATTATTGACATTTGATAGTAGTGCTTTATTTAGTAATATTAAAATTACAGATACTAATAATTCTGATAATTTAAAGACAAACTTAGATGGTATTAAAGAAAATGATAATTATCGAATTAGTGATATTGGAATTACAGGAAATTCTAATGGAGTAAATGATGTGTTTTTGTTAAGTGAAACAGATGGAGATAATTTTGTTTATGAAGCAGATGTTAAGTTTAACGAACGTTGTGGTGCAGCATCATTAGTGTTTAGAGCAAGTGAAGATTTAAATAATAAAAGTATGTATGTAGCAAATATTAATGGTGCAAGTGGAGAAGCAAGGTTATTTAAATTTGGGCAAGATGATAATTATGATTTAGCTAAATCACAATTTATAGCATTAGATGAAAATGATGAGTATCATTTAAAAATAACTGTTATTGATAAACATATTGTTTATTATATTAATGGTCAGCTTGTAATAAATACAGCTGATTATACAATGAATGATCGTAATGAAGATTCTCATTATGGACAAAATGATGCTCTTACAAATGGTAAGTTTGGTTTACTTACATGGAATGGCAATGTAACATATCAAAATATTGAATATACACCTATAGATGATACTAATTCACCTCAATTAGATAATTTGAGTGTTGAAAGTATTAATGGTAAAGTTGATAAACAAATTGCATTTTCAAAGGGGCAATATGTTTATATTACATATGTTACAAATAGTACTACTGCAGTAAGTTTAATTCCAGAAATTAAAAATGATAGTGAAATTGTTGTGACTAATGAAAATGGAGAAATTGTTGATATTAATAATTTACCAGTTATAAAAGATTTACAAACTTATACATTAACAGTAAGAAACGGAAATGCAAAAGTTTTATATCGAATCCGTGTTCATCGAATGCAGGTTGATGAATCATACTACAATGAAGATTATCGTGGTCAGTATCATTATTCTGTAAAAGATGGATGGGCTAATGATCCTAATGGGATGATATATTATAAAGGAAAATATCATTTATTTTATCAATACTATGATTCACCAAATTGGGGACCAATGCATTGGGCTTATGCGACAAGTACAGATTTGATTCACTGGGAAGAACAACCAATTCAATTTTATCCAGATGAATATGGAACAATGTATTCAGGTTGTGCAGTAATTGCCAATCATGAAACAGCACCAGCAATATTTAATGAAGGAGAAGAAGGACTTGTATTCTTTATTACTTCTAATGGTGGTAATGGTGGAGATGTACAAAAAATAACAGCCGCATATAGTAAAGACGGTGAAACTTTCCATAAATATGATGAAGGAAAGGTATTGATTAATTGGACAGATGATTCTTTGAAAAATACCGCATTTAGAGATCCAAAAGTATTTAGATATGAAAATAAGTGGTTTATGGTAATAGCTGGGGGACCACTAAGAATATATTCATCAGATGATTTAGTTAATTGGCAAGTTGAATCAGTTTATGGAGATTTACATACAGAATGTCCAGATTTATATCCATTAGTAGTTAAAGATGAAAATAATCAAGAGACAGACGAAGTTAAATGGGTTTTAGATCGTGGAGGAAGAAAATATAAAATAGGTGATTTTAAACAAGTTAATGGTAAATGGTCTTTTGTCCCTGATGAACAATATGCAAGTACTAATGCTAATGGAATGGGAAATGAAGATAATGATGGAATTATGAACTTTGGTCCTGATTCATATGCAGCAATGACATATTATATGGGTGATTTTGGAACTGCAGAAAATTTTAAAGCTCAAGATATTATTGCAATAAATTGGATGAATACTTGGGATAGTGGTTTTAATAATGCAATTCCTAATGCTAATGGTAATACTATTTTTAATGGAACATTTAATTTACAGTTAAAAATGGGAATTAAAAAAGATAGTGATGGAAAATATTATTTGACACAAACACCTATTAATGAATATAAAACATTAAGAGATGAAGAAAATAAAGTTGAATTAAATGATGTTACTATCAATGAAACAAATAATCCATTAAATAATTTTAGTGGTGATAGTTATGAAATTGTTGCAAATTTAAAACCAGATAGTACATGTAGTGAAGTAGGTTTTAAAGTTAGAACAGGTTATGATCAAGAAACAGTTATTAAATATAATCTAGAAAATAAGCAGTTAACTATTGATCGTTTAAAATCAGGAGTTATCGTTGTTGAAGGTGAACGACTTAATGTATGTAGTCAAAATGTTGAGTTGAATGCTGATGGCTCAATTGATTTACATATTTATGTTGATCGCAGTTCTGTAGAAGTATTTACAAATGATTATATAGTTGCAGGAGCAATGCAAATTTTTGCTAGTCCAGTATGTAAAGGTTTAAGTATCTATAGTATAGATGGTAATGCTACTGGAGATATTACAATATATCCAATGAAAACAATTTGGACAGATAAATTAACACCAACTAAACCTCTATCTGTAGGAATTGATAAAACTAATATAAGTGGCTATGTAGGTGATGAGTTTACATTAAATAGCTGGGTTTCACCAGCTGAATTATCTCAAGATTTAATTTATACAGTTGATGATAATGATGTTATTTCGTTAGAACAAAATGGCAGTCAAGCAACATTAAAAGCATTGAAAGCTGGTGAAGCAACAATCACTGTTGCAACTAAACAAAATCCAAATATTACAAAAAAATGTTTTGTTCATATTTATGAAAATAATTTTAAAACAAACTTAAGCTATTTTGAGACTGCAGGTGGTAATTGGTATGTTGATGATGAAACATATATAGCAAGTCATAATGATAATGGATTCATGTTTGCTAATAAAATTAGTACAGATAAATTTAAATATGAAATTGATGCTACATATCAAACAGGTATATTAAATTTTATTTTCCAATCACAAACAAAAAATGTATGGGATGGATGTTATTCATTACAACTAAATGGAAATACAGTACGTCTATTTGATTTTAAAGATGATTATACATTTACAAGTACAGATAACCTAGTAATAGCACCTGACAATAAATATCATATAGAAATTAATGTTGATGATAATAAAATTATTGCATTAGTAAATGGTGTAGAATATATAAATCATGTAATTAGTGAATCTGATCGTCAATATGATGAAGGTTATGTAGGTTTAGGAATATTTAATACAAATGCTAAATATCAAAATTTCTATGTTACAACAGATACACCAATAACTCAAATAACATCAAAAATACCTGATCTATACCCATCTATCAATGCTAATTTAGAAGATATCAAAGCACTTTTACCAACAATGGTAACAGTTGCTGGTGATGATAATTTAAATAAAAAAGAAATGGCAGAAATTACATGGAATTTAGATACAATTGATGTTAATGTGCCAGATACTTATAGCGTAACAGGAACAATTGCAAATGGTGTTACAACAACTGTAAAAGTAATAACTCGTTCAAATAAAGCTTTAGCTGATTTAGTAGCTAAAACATATGATGAAAAAGATTATACATCAGTTAGTTATCAAGAATACTTGAAAGTATTAGCAAATGCTAAAGAAGTATTGAGTAATGATGATAGTAGTCAAAAAGAAATTGATACAGCATATTTAAATTTACAGTTAGCTATTGAAAATTTAATTCCAATCAATAATATCAACAAAACAGCATTAAAAATTGCAATTGATTTAGCTAATGCAATCACCGATGAAGATTTAGAAAATGTAGTACCAGCAGTAGTAGAAGAATTCAAAGTGGCATTACAGGAAGCTAATGAAGTTTACAGTAATGTAGGAGCTTCTCAAGCAGATGTAAATGCAGCTTTTGATCGACTTACAAATGTAATGCATATGTTAGACTTTGTAAAAGGCGATAAAACAGCATTGAAAGCATTTATCGATAAAGTTAGTGGATTAGATTCAACTAAGTATACAGAAGCAACATGGACAGCATTTGAAACAGAATTAAATGAAGCTAATTCTGTATATAATGATGAAAATGCAATGCAAGAAGAAGTCAACAGTGCACACGAAGAATTAGTAACAGCATTCTTGAACTTAAGATTAATTCCAGATAAGAGTTTATTAGAAGAATTAATCAATAAGGCAGAAGGATTAGATAGTGCAAATTATACAAAGGCATCATATAAAGTAGTAAGTGATGCATTAAATGAAGCAAAAGCAGTATATGAAAATCTAAATGCCACTCAAGAAGAAGTAGATAATGCCAAAGATGTTTTAGCAAAAGCAATCGTAGGGTTACAAACAGTAACAACTGATAATACAGTAAAAACACCAGTAAGTAACAAAGATACTACAAGTGTAAAAACAGGTGATGAAAGCTTGACTGGAATGTTTGCAACAATTGCATTATTAAGTGTAGCTGGATATGCAGTATTGAAAAGAAAAG
>Ga0224741_10040_pt1 | contig 18396 bp, 14 predicted proteins | sample LIM_E_Water_Pos_FD_161629 | JGI IMG/M metagenome (GOLD analysis project Ga0224741, IMG submission 161629) | Enriched cells from gastrointestinal tract of the lab mouse from Pacific Northwest National Laboratory (PNNL), Richland, Washington... | ecosystem: Host-associated > Mammals > Digestive... | reverse complement strand
CATCCATTAAGTCATTGCAGATCTATATCAAACCAGAAGAGTTTAAAGCTTATTATGTTATTAATGACGGTAAATATACAGGCGGAGTAGATCTGTTCTAAGATATTAAGTAATTTTCCTACGGTTCCTAAAGTGTATTATAAATTCATTTCTACAATGTATCTAAATGGGGCTGCCGCATTAAGAAAAATGATACAAGATATAGTTCGTTATATCTTGTATATGTTTTGCTTAGTGCGGCAGCCCCATCAGCTTAGGATTAAAGCTCTCCGTTTTGATATTTTGTAACAAGACGCTTGATCCTGTCATAAGGATTCAGCAGATCGCTGATCGAAGCATCATGATTTAAGGTATCTACGATATAGGCAATATATTTGCTCATATCACAATTGATGTAATACGGCTTTGCCAGAAGCTCTGGTGACTGATAGATTAAATTGGTCGTAATGACGCGGTATATAATGCCGTCTTCTACAGCCTTGTCAAACTTGTCCAGGCCGTTTGTAAATAAGCCGAAGGTAGACAATACAAAAATACGTTTTGCTTTGCGTTTTTTAAGCTCCGTCGCTACATCGATCATGCTGTCGCCGGAAGAAATCATATCATCAATAATCATGACATCCTTATCTTCCACTGAAGCACCCAGAAACTCATGGGCAATGATTGGGTTGCGCCCATCGACAATGCGGCTGTAGTCGCGGCGTTTGTAAAACATGCCGATATTGATGCCGAGCACGCTGGCCAGATATACGGCACGGTCGGTAGCGCCTTCATCCGGGCTGATCATCATCATATGGTCAGAATCAAATTTTAGGTCCGGTATGTTTGCGCACAAGCTTTTTATAAACTGGTACGAAGGCTGTACCGTTTCAAAGCCGGATAACGGGATTGCGTTCTGTACACGGGGATCATGTGCGTCAAACGTAATGATATTGTCAACCCCCATGTTTGTCAGCTCCTGTAATGCCATGGCACAGTCCATGGATTCGCGGCCGGCCCGCCTGTGCTGGCGGCTTTCGTATAAAAATGTCATAATTACGGTAATGCGGCGGGCTTTGCCGCCTGAGGCAGCAATAATGCGTTTTAAGTCAGCAAAATGATCATCCGGCGATTTGTGGTTCGGCTGTCCGCAGACCGTGTATGTTTCCTGATGGTTTGTAACATCCACCAAAATGTAAAGGTCATAGCCGCGGATAGATTCTTTGATCAGGCCTTTGGCCTCGCCTGTGCCAAATCGAGGTGTCTGTGCATTGACAATATAAGTGTCGCGCTCAAATCCCCGGAAAGCGATTGTAGTTTTGTGGTCGGACTGGCGTTCATGACGCCATTTCACCAGATACTGGTTGACTTTTTCTCCCAGAGCTGAGCAGTTTGACATCGGAATCAGTCCAAGTACTCCTACAGGAATGCTTTCTAACATGCGGTCATCGTAATGCATAGTATAGTCCTCCGTTTATATTATTTTTTATAATCAGGTAGATTTATAGCCGGATAAATGCAATTTTTTCTTCTGCAGGCGGATATCATCGCCAAAAAGTTTTATCATCTGATAACTGCTCATAATGCGGGATAAGATTCTTTCTGAATAAATCGCACTAAGCTGGTCTATGTTTAAATTGGTAGATATAATCGTCGAGTTTTTACGCAGTATCCGCTCGTTGATACATAAAAACAGCTGCGATACTGTAAAAGTATTCGGGACTTCCGTCCCCAGGTCATCAATAATTAAAAGGTCACAGTCAAATATATTCTGCAGCGAAGCGGCAGCGGCAGTGTCTTTATGAAACTTGTTTTTTTCCAATATGTCAAACAGCTGGAATGCGGTAAAATAAATAACAGAATGTCCGCTGTCTAAAAGCTCCTTTGCGATACAGTTTGATAAAAAGGTTTTGCCGGTACCTGTATCCCCGTATAAAAACAGGTTGCCAAATTCTATATCAAAGTTTTTAATAAAGACCAGAGAATCCTTGACAGCAATCTGTGCCGTTTCCCTATGTGTAAGTCCGGTTGCAGGATTTTTTTCTGTGCTGGAATAATAATCAAAGGAATAGCATTTGAAATTTTCCTTGTTTAAAATAGCTTTTATGTTCGACTGTGTATAAACCAGGTCAATGACTGCCTGTTTAAAACAATGGCAGCGTTTTGCGCCGATATATCCGGTGTCCCGGCAGTCAGGACAGGCGTACGGCGGTTCAAAATAATGCTCGTCGATATCGGCCTCGGCCAGTATCGCTTTACGCTGCATACGGTAAGAGTCTAATTCCTGTCTGAGCTGCGACAGTGCTTGGTCATCGCCTTCCAGCAGTTTTTTTGCCTGCCGGACGCTGGCAGAGGCAGTCAGCTCCTCCAGCTCTTTTAAGCGCGGGTATGCACGGTACAGTCTGTTTCTGCGGTCCAGCTGGATATGCTGGTTGTACAGCTGTCTGGCATCGTATCTGCGCAGGAGTTCGTCGTATTGTGAATTTGATAAAGACATAGCATAATACCCCGTTATCTGACTTGGGAGAGCAGTTCACGTTCAAGCTCTTCATAATTATAGGTTCTCTGCGTAAAGTTTGCAAACCCATTTGCCAACGTGCCTTTTGCAGTACGTGCCGACGCGGTCTTGCCGGCGGATACCTGCCTCGCCTTTTTTTCCTGATACTGGGCATCAAGCAGCTCAATATCGTTTAACGTACGTACATTCTGCTTCTGCCAGTTTGTTAAAATACTGTTTGCATAGCTGAAGCTGGCCTTATGTGTGTGCATAAGCGACTTCTGGCATGCTAGTGTTATGATCTCATCCGAAAAGCCCATCTCATCAGACCACCTCTGGATATATTCCATCTCACCGCTGCCAAGGCTGCGGTCAAAAATGCCAAAAGCCTTTATGACGCAGTAAACGACATTGCTGTGTACGGCAGCCTCCTGTTTTGCTTCACACAGTGTATGGATTCCTTTTTTGGCCCAGGAAATTGCAATGCTGTTCATATACCATATATTGGCATGATTTTTTGCCACGCATTGTTCGATCAGGTAATCGATCATATCCTGGGACAGATGCAGTTTGTCCAGCCAGTATAAAATAGTCTGAAGCTCCGTATAGTTCAGTGGATGGCCGAGATAACGCTCGGCTACAAACAGCAGTTCTTTTGCAGTCTCATCTTCATCAAAATGTGCCAGCTCCTGCCTGGTATATTCCATGCGTTCCGGGATGTCCGGCATGGACAGTGCCTTAGCCTCTTCTTTTTCTTCATCCTTAGGGCCTGCAGCTGTCAGGCAGTTAGATGAGCTTCTGGCCGCAGCAGGCATGGCCGCAGCTGAGGCCGGGGCAGCCGAGGTGTAGTCTGACAGGCATATTCCGGTCAGTTCCTTCTGGCTGTCAAATTCCAGGCACAGCAGATGCATTTTTTCCCAATAACGCAGTGCGCGTATGACGTCCTTTTCCGTATGGTCAAATTTGTCTGCAATATCTGATATGGAAAATGTGCAGCCCGGATTGTTCATGCAGCGGAGGAGATACAGATAAATTTTTACAAATTCTCCGTCAGCATGTGTCATATATTCATCGATAAAAGTGTTTGGTATGTATGTGGCAGCAAGCTTGCTGTCACGTCGTAATAATATATCAGCCATATGCGTCTCCTCTCTCACTGCACAGATTATAGCACAGGATTTTCCAATTGAGAAGTACAATTTTTGTCCGCCTTCTTGTGACATCAGTGGGTTTCTTTATGTGTGGATAATGTGGATAACGTGGAAAAGGATGAAGTTAAAATTATATTATTGTGCGGAGTGCCAGAAAGTAAAATGGTTTCGAAAATATTTAAGTATTTTGTGAAGACATAAAAAATCCACATTCAATTCTGTGGTTTTTACACAATTAAATGTGGATAATGTGGATAACTAGTGGTTAAGAAGCGTTTCGCCCACTTTCAATATGTCTCCGGCTCCCATAGTTATCAACAGGTCGCCGTTCATTGTTTTTTCTAATAAAAATTTTTCGATCTCCTCAAATGACGGAAAATAACAGCATTCTGTGCCGCGTTCTTTCAAAAGTGTTAATATGTGTTCGGAGCTGATGCCAAGTGTATCAGTCTCCCGGGCAGGATAGATGGCAGCCAGCACTACGATGTCGGCAGCGCTTAACGTATCGGCGAATTCCTTCATAAATGCTTTTGTCCGCGTATACGTATGCGGCTGGAATACACAGATCAGGCGTTTGTGCGGATATCTGGCAGCGGCCTGCAGCGTGGCTGCTATTTCCGTCGGGTGGTGTGCATAGTCATCAATGACGGTAACGCCTTTAAATGTCCCTTTGTACTGGAACCGTCTGTCTGTTCCATGGAATGCATGAAGTCCTGCGGCAACTGCAGCGGCAGGTATCTGCATCTGCACTGCTAAAGCGGCGGCAGCCAGGGCATTGCTGATGTTATGCTGTCCGGGCACCTCTAGGCTGACGGTACAGATTTCTTCGTGTGTAGTATATGCAGTAAAATTCGCCGTGCTGCCTTCTTCCTGCGATAAATCAACATGCTTTGCACGGTGCATAAGACGAAAAGCGGCAGCGCCGTTTTCATTGTAAGTAATATCCTGTGGATAAAAGTCGCAGGAAGAATCGAAGCCGTATGTAATTATTTCCGGCTCTAAGCCTTCCAGCAGGTCTTTGAGCTTCTTGATTTCGCCGTTTGCTATAATGGCGCCGTCAGGGGAGGTATTTTTTGCAAATTCTAAAAAAGAATGCCGGATATCATCCAGATCCTTAAAAAAATCAAGGTGGTCTTCTTCAATATTTAATATGACACTGTATTTTGGATAAAAATGTAAAAAGCTGTTCGTATATTCACATGCTTCGGTGACAAAATATTCGGAATGCCCGATGCGGATATTGCCCTGAATGGAAGGCAGTATGCCGCCTATCGAAATAGTAGGATCAGATTCTGCGGCAAGCAGTATCTCGGTGATCATGGAAGTCGTAGTTGTCTTGCCATGCGTGCCGGCTATGGCGCAGGACTGCCTGTAGTTGTTCATGATCTGCCCCAGCAGCTGGGCGCGGCTGAGCATAGGAATGCCGGAGGCTATTGCTGCCTGATATTCTGGATTGTCATCGTGGATAGCCGCTGTATATACAATCAGGTCAGTTTCCGGCTTAATATGATCTGCGCTCTGTCCGTAGTAAATGACAGCGCCGGATTTTTTCAATTGTTCTGTCAGATCGGACTGGCTGGCATCTGATCCGGATACGGCAAACTTCTGTTCTAAAAGTATTTCGGCAAGCCCGCTCATGCTGATGCCGCCGATTCCAATAAAATGGACATGGATGGGTTGGTTAAAATTAATTTGATACATATGTTTAGCACCTGCACCTTCTTTTATTCTTGCGGGGCAGCAGGCCGGATACAGCCTGCTGTAATCCGGCAGCTGCCCGCGTGGCTAATATAATTATAACCATATCCTTTCATTTTGCAAATGATTTCTTTGTTAGAAAAGCCGCATAAACATCAGACAATTGTACTTTGAAATGCCTGGAAAATATGTGAAATTCTACAAAAAATCGCATAAAGCGCCTAAAAAAATGTGAAAAATAATGTACAATTCAAAAAGTATATGATATACTATTTGTACAAAAAGACAGAATAAAAGACGAGAGGTGAGCGAAGTGGTTTGTAAAGAAATGATCGCCATGCTGCTGGCAGGAGGACAAGGGAGCCGTCTTGGTGCCCTGACTTCGACTGTGGCTAAACCTGCAGTAGCATTTGGCGGAAAGTATCGTATTATTGATTTTCCGCTCAGCAACTGTATCAATTCCGGGATCGATACGGTAGGCGTGCTGACACAGTATCAGCCGCTGCGGCTGAATACCCATATCGGCATAGGCATTCCGTGGGATCTGGACCGAAACTACGGCGGTGTTACAGTACTGCCGCCATATGAAAAAAGTGATAATAGCGAATGGTATACTGGTACGGCAAATGCTATCTACCAGAATTTAAATTATATGGAAAATTATCATCCTGAATATGTGATTATTTTGTCAGGGGACCATATTTATAAAATGGATTATCAGGAAATGCTTGATTTCCATAAAGCGAATCAGGCAGATGTCACAATTGCTGCTATGCCTGTACCGATCGAAGAAGCAGGCAGGTTCGGCATTGTGATCACAGATGACAGAAAGCGGATACAGGAGTTTGAGGAAAAGCCGGAGCATCCGAGAAGCAATATGGCCTCTATGGGAATTTATATATTTAGCTGGAAAGTGTTAAAAGAAGCGCTGGTTGTACTAAAGGATCAGAGCAACTGCGATTTTGGCAAGCATATTATTCCATACCTGCATGAAAAAGGTTCCAGGATGTTTGCGTATGAATATAACGGCTACTGGAAGGATGTAGGTACGCTGGGATCTTATTGGGAGGCCAATATGGAGCTGATAGATCTGATTCCAGAATTTAATTTATACGAAAAGTATTGGAAGATTTATACAAAATGTGATATCATTGAGCCACAGTACATAGCATCAGAGGCAATTGTAGAAAAAAGCCTGATCGGTGAAGGCAGCGAGATATACGGCGAAGTGTATAGTTCTGTCGTCGGAGCAGGCGTTACAATTGGAAAAGGCTCGGTTGTACGCAATTCGATCATTATGGCAGATGTCGTGATTGGAGAAAATGTGGTTATAGACAAAGGAATTATTGCCGAGAATACAAAGATCGGTGATCGCACGCAGGTCGGCGTAGGAGAATATGCTCCGAGCACTTACAATCCAAAGGTGTATGCGTTTGATCTGGTGACAATCGGAGAAGCTTCCGTAATACCTGCGGATGTCAGGATCGGCAGGAATACCGCAATAGTCGGAGTGACTTCTTCAGAAGATTATCCGGGCGGGCTGCTTGCAAGCGGTGAATCTATAATAAAGGTGGGTGAGTCAGCATGAAAGCATTAGGATTGATCTTGGCCGGCGGCAATAATAACCGTATGCAGGAATTATCAAAAAAAAGAGCGATTGCTGCAATGCCTGTGGGAGGAAGTTTCCGCTGCATTGATTTTGCATTAAGCAATATGACCAATTCACAGATACAGACTGTAGCCGTACTGACACAGTATAACGCGCGTTCGCTGAATGAACATTTAAGCTCATCCAAGTGGTGGGATTTTGGCAGAAAACAAGGCGGGTTATATGTGTTTACACCGACCGTGACAGCAGATAACAGCTGGTGGTACCGCGGTACGGCTGATGCAATGTATCAAAATATTGATTTCTTAAAGCGCTGCCATGAGCCGTATGTGATCATTACCAGCGGTGATTGTGTATATAAAGTTGATTACAATAAGATTCTGGACTACCATATTGAGAAAAAGGCTGATATTACAGTAGTTGTCAAGGATATGGATGTATCCGAGGATGTCAGCAGGTATGGCGTTGTCAGGATGAATGAAGATTCCAGAATCGTAGAATTTGAAGAAAAGCCGATGGTTGCCCGTTCAAAGACGATTTCTACAGGCATATATGTAATCCGCAGAAGACAGCTGATTGATCTGTTAGAGCATTGTGCACAGGAGAGCCGGAACGATTTTGTAACAGATATACTGATCCGGTACAAAAATCTAAAGCGCATGTACGGATACAAGCTGGAAGGATATTGGAGCAATATCTCTACTGTAGATTCTTATTATAAGACAAATATGGATTTCTTAAAGCCAGAGGTGCGCAAATTCTTTTTCCGGGATTATCCGCATGTATATTCAAAAGTGGATGACCTTCCGCCGGCAAAGTATAATGTAGGCTCGCAGGTGCGCAACAGCTTAGTTTCAAGCGGCTGTATTATTAATAGTAAGGTAGAAAATTCAGTATTGTTTAAAGAAGTATTTGTAGGCAAAAACTGTGTGATTAAGAATTCAATTATTTTGAATGAAGTTTATATAGGGGACAATACACATATCGAGAATTGTGTCGTAGAGAGTCGAGGGACTCTAAAGGCAAATACATACTACTGTGGAGACAATGGGGTTAAGGTAGTGGTCGAAGACAACAATGAACGATATGGGTTATAGTTATAAGCAATAAAATAAATGTGAGGTGTTTCAGAGGAGAAAAAAGAAAGGGGCGAAAGATGATGCGTATAACAGATGTCCGAGTCCGCAAAGTAGAAAAAGAAGGCAAGATGAGAGCAGTGGTATCAATCACGATCGATGATGAATTTGTCGTGCATGATATCAAAATAATTGAAGGGGTGAAGGGCCTGTTCATTGCAATGCCGAGCAGGAGAGCAGTAGACGGAGAATTCCGGGATATTGCACACCCAATCAATTCCGAGACAAGAGAGCGTATTCAAAATATTATATTAGATGAATACCGCAAAGAAATGACAGCAGAAGATGAGGCAGAATTAGAAATAAAACCAGAATAAAAGCAGTTGGGACAGTAACAGCTGTCCGAAAGAAACTGCAGCAAGCTGGATATGCCAAAACTTCCGCTTGCTGTAGTTTTTTGTTTGTAAAAAGATAAATGCTCTGGTAAGCGGGTAAATAGTTATTCTTGTTTCGTGATTTTATTTTTGCTGGATATTTTTTTATAATTTTCTACAGCCGGGTCAATGAGATCTTGTATACGGTGCCATTCTTTAGTGGCTTCATCTTTCACCGCCTCACATCGGTTTTGAGATAAAAAACGTGTAAGCTCATAGCAGCTGATCCATATTTCGCCATTTCCGTCTTTTTGTGATTCGTCAAAAATCAGCTGCATGCCAAAATGAAGATGTATAATGTCGATATTATTTACATTCTCTTTATCACTGTAGCCAGTGTGTCCCATATATCCGATTACATCACCGGCAGTCACGACGCTGCCTTCCTTGAGTGATTTATTGTATGGGAAATTCTGGCGCAGGTGGGCATAATAGTAATAACGCTTTTGGTCAAAACTGCGTATGCCGATGCGCCATCCTCCATAACGGTTCCAGCCGAGGCATTCTACGTAGCCGGATTCCACGGCGATAATCGGAGTGCCGATCTGACCCATCATGTCATGCCCCAGGTGCTGCCTGCGGAAACCGAATGAGCGGGAAGTGCCGAAGTCGTCGTAGTCTGTATAAGGAAAACCCTTTGCAATTGGTGAAAAAGCTTTTAAGCCGTATGCGGTTTTAGCAGCGCCTTCATTTTCTTTTGTTGTTATATCAGGATTTGTCTGAGCTGAACTGTTCGGCAGGATCGTATATTCGCCGACAAAGCCTCCTAGCACAGCCTGGTACGCTTCGTTATAGTAATCAAAATATTTCATATCCTTCGTTATTTCTTCTAAAGTAGATTCTTTATTTAATATCTTATCTGCAACCTCAGACATATCACTTGATTTATAATTTTTAAAATCTCCGCCATACTTGACGCCCATTACTGCGAGCAGGCTTACCCAGTCAATCGGCGTATCTGTGTCATGTGATTTCAGGTCATATTGATAGGCATCATTCATGGCTTCGCTTGTCACATTAAAGTCCACCCATTTAATAAAATCTGCTCTGCCGGAATCGGAAGATTCCGTATTCCGGGAGGCGGCAGGCTGTCTGGCAGCAGAATGATCCAGCAGGCTCAGCAGGGAAGAGCTGTTATGCGATTGATACCAGGTAAGTGCGGCGAGGCCCATCAAGGTAATCAGTTCTATAGAGACGATAAGTTTGGAAAAGGTAGATTTCATATACAATACCAGTATCAGAAGAATGTTTGTAAAATATATGTTTACAGGTATTAAATTATGTGGGATTGCCTGTATAAAATACATGAGGCGGAACAAAAAAGGAATGAAATCCATAGATGACAAATCCAAAAAAATAGGTTAGAATACAATAGACACTGCAGTAAAAATAATAGAAATAATGGGTATAAAGGAAACAGAAAGTGCCGCCGAAAGGGAGGAATCAAAATGCAGAATATAAAAGCTGTCATATTAGCAGCAGGAAAAGGTACAAGGATGAAATCTGATCTGCCAAAAGTCGTGCATAAGATTCATGGAAAGTGTCTGGTAGATTATGTCATAGAGGCTGCGAGAGGGGCAGGAGCACAGGAGATCTGTCTTGTTGTCGGATATAAGCAGGACATCGTATGCAGCAGTGTTGCGCATAAGGATGTATCGTATGTACTGCAGCCGGAACAGCTGGGAACCGGCCATGCAGTAAAATGCGCGCGGGAGTTTTTAGGAGAGGCCGGCACGACTATGATATTATTTGGGGATACGCCGCTGATTACCTCTGAGACACTAAAAAGGCTTGCTGAATACCATGAGGCACATAAAAATGCAGTAACGGTACTGTCTGCACTGACTGATGATCCAGATGGGTACGGGCGCATTATCCGTGACGCGCACGGAAACTTTATAAAAAGTGTTGAACATAAAGATGCCACGTCCAACGAGCGGGAATCACATGAAATTAATTCTGGAATGTATTTGTTTGATACAAAAGAATTAAAATATGCACTGGATAGGCTGCGGCCGAATAATTCACAGGGAGAGTATTATCTGCCGGATGCATTGGAAATTATAAAAGAAAAAGGGCTGCGTGTGGACGCATACAGGCTGGGCAGCTCAGAAGATATTACAGGAGTCAATGACCAGGACCAGCTGGCTGCGGCTGCGGATGTGATCGCTCTGCGTCAAAGACAGGAGAGCCGAAAATAAGGTAATTAAAATAAGGATATAATAATTATGTTTGGATGGGTGCGGCTGTTTCAAGAAAAAAGAAATAATAGAAAAAAAGATCAAGATGAGGAAGAAACGAAAATCATGTTTGTTATAGCAGGTTTGGGAAATCCGACCAGACAATATGAAAAAACAAGGCACAACGTCGGATTTGATGCGGTTGATGCCCTGGCAGAAAAATATCATATCAATATGAATGAAATAAAATATAAGTCGGTCTGCGGAAAAGGCAGTATTGCCGGGCAGAGTGTGATGCTGGTAAAACCGCAGACATATATGAATAACAGCGGTGAGGCAGTCGGCATGATCTTAAACTTTTACAAGCTTGACCCGGCTTCTCAAATGATCGTTATGTATGATGATATCAGTCTGGAGCCGGGCAACATCCGTATCCGGCTCAAGGGCAGTGCGGGCGGGCACAACGGCATAAAAAGTATAATATCACATGCCAAAACGCAGGAATTTGCCCGGATCAAGATCGGAGTCGGACAAAAGCCCGAGCAGTGGGATCTGGCGGATCATGTATTGAGCAGGTTTGATGAAAAGCAGCGCAGGGCTGTTGATGAGGCGATCAAGGATGCCGTCGCAGCTGCAGAGCTGATTTTATCAGGCGATGCGCCGCAGGCTATGAATCTGTATAATAAAAAGAAAGTGTAGATTTAATATAAGTTGTAATCTATGGATAGGAGCAGTTGTATGAAAGCATTTATGGAGCCGCTTGGAAATATGACGGAATTTAAGGAAATCCACGCCAGGATTCATTCCGATTCCGAATGCGGCGTCTTAGAACTGTCCGGCTGTATTGATTCGCAGAAGCTGCACATGATCCACTGTCTGAGCGGAGAGGATTACAGCCGGCTGATTGTTACGTTTACAGAGCAAAGAGCCAGAGAATTTTGTGAAGAATACCGTTTTTTTGACCGGAACGTCAGGTATTTTCCGGCAAAAGATATTTTGTTTTATCAGTCCGATATCCGCGGCAATGAACTGGAAAAAGAGCGGATTGAGGTATTAAAGCTTCTCTCAGGGGGCGGTAATTGTACAATAGTCACAACATTTGATGCACTTATGAACCGGATGGCAGAGCCAGCCGGCTTTTTGTCCATGATAAAAAAAATAGAAATCGGCAGCGTCGTGAAGATGGAACAGATCCAAAAAGAGCTGACGATTATGGGCTATGAGCGCAATTATCAGGCAGAAGCTCCGGGGCAGTTTGCCGTGCGCGGCGGAATATTGGATGTCTTTGTATTGACGGAAGAAAATCCCTACCGTATCGAACTGTGGGGGGATGAAGTCGATTCGATCCGCAGTTTTGAGGCATTAAGCCAGCGTTCGATTGAGAATCTGGAGCAGGTGCAGATTTACCCGGCAGCGGAGTTTTTGCTGGATGATAACGGGCTGAGAGAAGGGATACGGCGTCTTGAGGAAGAGACAAAAGCCGTCACCTTAAAAATGCGGGGAGATATGAGGACGCAGGAGGCGGCAAGGCTTAAAAATGCGGTTGACGCATTTGTGGAAGAATTAAAAGAAATGCGCAGCAGTGCCAATCTGGATGCGTATCTGATGTATTTTGCAAAACGGACTGTTTCACTGCTGGATTACTTTGATCCGAAGCATACAATGATCGCGCTGGATGAACCGGTGCGTATCGCAGAGCAGAGTGCGGCAGTCGAGCAGGAATTTGTCGAGAGCATGCAGCAGCGTCTGGAAAAAGGGTATATTCTTCCGGGGCAGATGGATGCGCTGTTTCGTGCAAAGGAGGTTTTTGCGCGGACTGAGCGGATGCACGCGGTAGCGCTGGCTACACTCGAGCTGAAGGTCCCGCAGCTGTCCATCGAGCATGTCTATCCGATGCAGACGCGGACAGTCAATCCGTACAATAACAGCTTTGAGCTGCTTGTAAAGGATCTGCAGCAGTATAAGAAGAAAAATTATAAAGTGATTTTATTATCTGGTTCTAGAACGCGTGCACAGCGGCTGGCACAGGATCTAACGGATGAGGGGCTGAATGCGTTTTATACAGAAGATTATGACCATGTTGTAAAGCCGGGCGAAGTCATGGCTTTGTACGGCAAAGTAAAACGTGGATATGAATATCCTATGCTGAAATTTGTGGTCATATCAGAGAGTGATATTTTTGGTGCAGAGAAAAAGAAGAAAAAGCGCAGGCAGAAAAAGAACGGAGAGAAGATCGCGAGTTTTTCTGACCTTAGTATCGGTGATTATGTCGTGCATGAAAATCATGGGTTAGGCATATACCGCGGAATTGAAAAAAATAGAGGTAGAGGGAACTACAAAAGATTATATTAAGATTGAATATGACAAGGGAGGTACGCTGTATATACTGGCCACGCAGCTGGATCTGATTCAAAAATACGCCGGGTCAGAAGCGAAAAAGCCAAAGCTCAATTCGCTCGGCAGTCTGGAATGGAAGAAGACGAAGACAAAAGTGCGTACTGCCGTAAAAGAGATTGCAGGAGAACTGGTACAGCTGTATGCAGCCAGAGAAAATCAGAAAGGCTATGTGTACGGCCCGGATACGATCTGGCAGAAAGAATTTGAAGAGATGTTTCCGTTTGAGGAAACAGAAGACCAGACGATGGCAATCGAAGCAACGAAACAGGATATGGAAAGCACAAAGATTATGGACCGACTGGTCTGCGGAGACGTAGGCTACGGTAAGACTGAGATTGCAATCCGCGCAGCATTTAAGGCGGTGCAGGAGAGCAAGCAGGTCGTATATCTGGCACCTACGACAATACTGGCCCAGCAGGTCTATAACAATTTTGTGCAGCGTATGCAGGATTTTCCGGTGACAGTCGGGCTGATGTGCCGCTTTCGGACACAGGCAGAGCAGAAAAAGACGATTCAAGGGCTGAAAAAGGGAATGGTAGATATTGTGGTAGGTACGCACCGTGTGCTGTCCAAGGATGTGCAGTATAAAGATCTGGGACTGCTGATTGTCGATGAAGAGCAGCGTTTCGGCGTAACGCACAAAGAAAAGATCAAAAAGCTCAAGACAAACGTAGATGTGCTGACGCTGACAGCCACCCCGATTCCGAGGACGCTGCATATGAGCCTGATCGGTATACGGGATATGAGCGTATTAGAGGAGCCGCCGGTAGACCGTGTGCCGATCCAGACCTATGTTATGGAATATAATGAAGAAATGGTGCGGGAGGCGATCGTACGTGAGCTGGCCAGGGGCGGACAGGTATATTATGTATATAACCGCGTCAATCAGATCGAAGATGTAGCTGCTAAAATACAAGGACTGGTGCCGGACGCTACGACAGCGATTGCGCATGGGCAGATGAAAGAGCGCGAGCTGGAAAATATTATGTATCAGTTTATCAACGGTGAAGTGGATGTGCTTGTATCTACGACAATTATTGAAACAGGATTAGATATTTCCAATGTTAATACGATGATTATTCAGGATGCGGATAATATGGGGCTGTCACAGCTGTATCAGCTGAGAGGGCGTGTAGGACGCTCAAATCGGACAGCCTTTGCATTCTTGATGTACAGGCGTGATAAAATGCTCAAAGAGATCGCAGAAAAACGGCTTGCCGCGATCAGGGAGTTTACAGATCTTGGCAGCGGATTTAAAATTGCCATGCGGGACTTAGAGATTCGAGGGGCAGGCAATCTGCTTGGCGCCCAGCAGAGCGGGCATATGGAGGCGGTTGGATATGACCTGTACTGTAAGATGCTCAATGATGCCGTGAAGCAGGCAAAAGGAGTGGCACCCGAAGAGGATTTTGAGACTTCGATTGATATAGATATCGATGCATATATTCCTCCGGCATATATTCCAAATGAATACCAGAAGCTGGATATTTACAAACGAGTAGCAGTGATTGAAACACGGGAAGAATATGAAGAGATGATGGAAGAGCTGCTTGACCGTTTCGGCAATCCTCCAAAATCAGTCATTAACCTGTTAAATATCGCGCAGGTAAAGGCGAAAGCACACCGGGTATACATCAAAGATATTACACAGAAAGGGACAGTGCTTAAAATGCTTATGCATGAGCATGCGAAAATCGATACAGTAAAAATCCCGGAGCTGGTGAAACAATATGATGGAAAGATGACTTTTACCGCAGCAGGCAAGAATCCCGTGTTTGTATACAATATGGTAAAAAACAGCCGTGATATAAAGAAAACAGATCCGGTAGCACTGCTGACGCAGCTGGTGGAGGCAATGGTGAAAATCTGTGAGAGGATATAATTTATCGTTATTATATTTTGTGAAAAAACGATGAAACTTCTTGCGGATACCGTATAATTGCACTATAATAGACCAGTGCATAATTTATGAAACAGGATATGATGGAAAGAATATTAGGAGGCATTTCACTTATGAAGTTTAAGAAAGTAGCAGCAGCACTGCTGGCGGCGGTTATGATTTCATCATCTGCAGCAGGCTGTGGCAGTAAGATTGATGCAAACGCGGCAGCGGCAACTCTGGATGGCAAAGAGATTCCTATGGGAGTTGCGAATTTTATAGCGCAGTATCAGGCAGTGCAGATGGATAGTTATTTCCTTTCCTATTACGGAGAAGATATGTGGTCATCAGATTCTGGAGAAGGCACTACAATGACAGAGTCTGTAAAAGAAGATGTAATGGAGAATCTGCAGGTACTGTATCTGCTGGATGCGCATGCTTCGGATTATGATGTGGCACTGACTGATGAGGAAAAAGAAGCGATCACGCAGGCAGCGGCAAAATTTTTGGAAGATAATACACAAGAAGCGCTGGATACGATGGGAGCTACGCAGGAGACGGTAGAAGAAATGCTCCGTTTAAATACGATCCAGTCTAAAATGCATGCAGCGATCACAGAGCAGATTGATACAAAGGTGACAGCAAAAGAGAGTGCGCAGAAGACATTCAGCTATGTGCGCTTTGAAAAGAAGGATGAATCAGATACGTCAGCTGATGACGAAGAATCCGAAAATACAGGCACAGATGATGCAGATACAGACAGTGAGCCTGTTGAAGCTAAAGACAGTAAGGAAGAGGCAGAGGAATTTCTTGACGAGGCATTAAAGGATATGGATAAGGCAGTACAGGCAGGCGGCTATACAGTACTGTCATGCTCATTTGGTGCAGGAGACTTAAAAGAAGAGGATAATACAACTACTCTGGATGTAGCCGTACTGGAGGCAGCGGACAAGCTGAAGAATAAGGAAGTAGCAGATTCGGTGATCGAAACTGATGATGCATACTTTGTAATTCATATGGATGATACGAATGATAAAGAAGCTGCAAAAACAAAAAAAGAATCCATTCTGTCAAAGAGGCGTACAGAAAAGTACGATGAAGTTTTAGAAAGCTATAAAAAAGACTGCGAATGGAAAGTAAATGAAAGTGAATGGAAAAAAGTCAACTTCGATGAACTGTACACGGTAAAAACACCGGAGACAGATCAGACGACGAATGATACCACCGCAGATGGCCAGACAGGAACAGACGACAGCACAGCGGATAATCAGACCGGAACGGATGACGGTACCGCAGGTGATCAGACAGGGGCGGATGACAGTACCGCAGACGGCGAGACCGGAGCTGATGACAGTCACACGGGCAGCAGCACGGCTGATGATGGAACAGAAGGCAGTACCGCAGATGATCAGACGGGAGACAGTGCGGCAGACGATCAGACAGGAGCTGATGACAATTCAGATGACAGCGCTGCAGATGGTGAGACAGGAGCTGATGACGGTGGTGCAGATGGTGAATCAGGTACAGATGATACATCAGCAGAAGATTGATTTTAGTCAGAAAGCATTTTTCAAACACGCTCTAGAGGCATTGCAACCATACACATGATGTGCTAGAATAGAATAAAAATAAAAAGTAAGACAGATACTGTAAGATCCGCGCAGTACTGTCTTTCTTTTCGAGTTTAACTATTTAATATTAAATCGAGGATAAAGTTATGAAAAAAATATTATATTTTCTAAAAGATTATAAAAAAGAAAGTATCCTTGCACCGCTGTTTAAGATGCTCGAAGCGACCTTTGAGCTGATTATACCGCTTGTTATGGCAGCGATTATAGACGTGGGAATCGCAGGCAGCGATAAAAGCTATGTCATCCGCATGTGCCTTGTGATGACCGGGCTTGGCATTATAGGTCTGGCCTGTTCGATCACAGCGCAGTATTTTGCAGCAAGGGCAGCAGTCGGAATGGCAGCAAAGCTGCGCCATGCAGTCTTTGACCATATTCAAAATTTATCCTTTTCTAAAATCGATCAGATTGGTACTTCTACGCTGATTACACGTATGACGAGCGATATCAATCAGGTACAGGCAGGGACCAATCTGTTTCTGCGCCTGTTTCTGCGTTCTCCATTTATTGTATTCGGTGCAATGGTGATGGCATTTACGGTAGATGTAAAAGCTGCACTTATTTTTGTGGTCACAATCCCGCTTTTGTCTGTCGTAGTATTCGGCGTTATGAGCGTGAGCATTCCGCTGTATAAGAAAGTGCAGAACGGCCTGGATGAAGTGCTGACGCTGGTACGTGAAAATCTCACCGGAGTACGTGTGATCCGTGCGTTTCACAAAGAAGAAGATGAAATCAAAAAATTTAATGAAAAAAATCAAATGCTGAATGAACATCAGCAGTACGTAGGAAAAATATCGGCATTGACAAATCCGGTCACGTATGTAATCATTAATGTGGCAACACTTGTGCTGATCTGGACAGGAGCTGTCAGGGTAGATACAGGCTATATTACACAGGGCGAGGTCGTAGCTTTGGTCAATTATATGTCACAGATTCTGGTGGAGCTGATTAAGCTGGCAAACCTTATTGTAAGTGTGACGAAAGCGATCGCATGTGGAAAGCGCGTAGCAGATATATTGGATGTGGAAAAAGGACTCCTGGATACAGAGCCTGTGCATGAAGAAATTAAATCTGAAAAAAATAAATATGAAGTAGAATTTGATCACGTCAGCATGTCTTATCAGAGCAAGGGAGAGTATGCGGTTACAGATATTAGCTTTAAGGCCCGAAAGGGTGAGACAATCGGTATTATTGGCGGTACCGGATCAGGAAAGAGTACGATTGTAAGCCTGATTCCGCGGTTTTATGATGTATCCAAAGGCTCTGTGCGGGTAGGCGGCGTGGATGTCAGAGCTTACGATGTTGCCAGGCTGCGCGGAATGATAGGTATCGTTATGCAGAAAGCAGTGTTATTTAAAGGGACAATCCGTGAAAATCTAAAATGGGGCAATGAAGCCGCTACGGATGCCCAGCTGAATGAGGCGCTTGAAACAGCGCAGGCGATGGATGTAATCCGCGCAAAGGAGCTGGGACTGGATGAACCGATTGAACAGGGCGGGAAAAACCTGTCCGGCGGCCAGCGGCAGCGACTTACAATCGCGCGTGCACTGGTACGCAGGCCGCAGATTCTTATATTGGACGACAGCGCCAGTGCACTGGATTTTGCTACGGACGCGAAGCTGCGCAGGTCGCTGCGCGAACTGGATTATGATCCGACGGTCTTTATTGTATCCCAGAGGACATCGTCCGTCCAGTCTGCCGACAGCATACTGGTACTGGATGATGGTGTGCTGGCAGGGCAGGGCACACATGATGAGCTGCTGAAAACATGCAGTGTCTATCAGGAAATATATGCCTCCCAGTTCCGCAGCAGCGAAGGGGACAGAGAAAAGGAGGACAGCACACTATGAATACTTCAGCCAAAAATA
>Ga0224741_10039_pt1 | contig 18504 bp, 15 predicted proteins | sample LIM_E_Water_Pos_FD_161629 | JGI IMG/M metagenome (GOLD analysis project Ga0224741, IMG submission 161629) | Enriched cells from gastrointestinal tract of the lab mouse from Pacific Northwest National Laboratory (PNNL), Richland, Washington... | ecosystem: Host-associated > Mammals > Digestive... | reverse complement strand
TTGCTGGTGGCCTACGGCCAGCCTTGACCGTCTGAACCGGGGGAGCTGCCGGGAGGTAAGCACAGCTCGCAGCGAGCTGTGCTTCACAACACACCACGACTAATTCTGGGAGGTATCTATCATGTCAAAGCCGTTCACAAAAATGTCGCGTGCTATTTCGTCACTGGAACACATCTATAACAACCTCAACACTGATTTTTTCGATGGAGAGCTGCCCACGCCGATTTTAACCGTTCAGAGCAAGCCCGGCACTATGGGACACTGTTCCGTAGCAAAGGTCTGGAAGCGCAAAGAGGACAGCGCCTATGAACTGAACATTGCCGCCGAGGTCTTGAATTATCCCATTGAGGAAACGCTTGATACCCTGCTACATGAAATGTTACACCTGTATTGCCGGGAAAATGGAATTAAAGAGGTCTCTCGAGGGGGTAAGTATCACAATAGGCGTTTCAAGGCCCAAGCCGAAAAAATAGGATTGACCTGTGTCCCCTGTGGCGCGTATGGCTGGAATACCACACCGGGGGACAATCTCGTGGAGTACGCGCTTGAAAAGGGCTGGAGCGAAATCACCCTTGGCCGGAGCACCTTCCCACAGATACGCACAGGGGCCGCTGGAACGCCCCAGGCGGGGGCCGGGAGCGCCCCAGGGGGTAAGCGGCCATCCAGCACCCGAAAGCTGGTATGCCCCTGCTGTGGGCTTTCTGTGAGGGCCACAAAGACGGTGAACATCTTGTGCGGAGACTGTATGAAAAAGATGGAGGAGGTCGGATAAGGGCAAAAAAAATTGAATGCGCACTTGCAACAGACGGAAAGGGTGTCCGTTGTAAGTGCACATTCAAAAAATCAGGTCAATTCTTTTTCAAATGGGTTATTGCTTTTCCTGGCAGTATGCGATAAAATAAACTTGGAAACATGATTGCGGCAGAGGGCAGGGCGCTGGGAACGCCCCCGCCCCCCTGTACGAGTGTCTCGCCCACTCAGCACAGCAACAGTTAAGTTGCACCACAAAGCCATTATAACTTTTCCCGCCTGTTTTTGCAAGGGGGGAAGGGTTGGCTTGTGCGTTCGCTTTTCACGCGGTGTTGAGTACATATACTCGGCACCGCTTTTGTGTTTCCGGCGGTGCTGTCTCTCAGGCCGGGGCTTCCCCGGCCTGGGTAGGCCGTCCGCTGGAATAAAGCAAAATGAAGGAGAGGAATATCATGAAGAAACGCCTATTGTCTATTGTGCTGGCTTTGGCTCTGGCGCTGTCGCTGGTGCCAGTGGGGATAGCGGCAACTATCCCGGAGACCTCCACTTATTACGAGAAGAACCCTTATACTAACGCAAAATTAATTGAGCAAGAACCCGATGGCACATATCATTACCAGCTTACCATTGCAGCGGACGGGGCACGTCAGTGCATTCCCTTGTTTTTGTGCCATGTGTATCCTAATGTTACCAGCAGTGATACCAACATTGTCGGTATCGTCATCAACACGAGTTGTAATGGCTTTTACGGCAAGGCCCCTGGCACGGCTACAGTGACCCTTTCCCTACGCTCATACGATGGTGACACTCCAGAGCGCAAAGCCGTTATTGATGTGACAGTGCTTTCTGAGGAGGATTTTGCCGCTTATAGCGGGGATGATGTCACGCGTTCCATAAAGGGACATAAACATACCTATACCATCGTAGAAAGTCCTGAACTGAAGTTTCATGAAATGCTGCGCCGCGAGGTATGTACGGAGTGCGGCGACTGGAGCAATCTGAGGTCTGACCCGTTGCCTTCTGACTACGGCTCCGGCACAGAGGGAAAAAACAGCACAAGCACAAACCCAACCCCTGATCCAACCGTAAGCGCAAGTCCGAACCCCAACCCAGTCACAAGTGCAAGCCCCGTGCCCACAGATGACCCGACAAAGATAATTCCGGGAATCAACAGCCCCAGTTCGGTTGATAAAACAACACAAAACGCACCCGCAGTATCAAGCAACATCAATCAACAAAATTACGACAATAATACTTCTGACACGGTGAAGTCTTATCTCTATGCCAATGAAAAAGGTGGACTTACCCGTGTGGAGTGCATTGAAACGGGCACCGGGTCTGGCAAAGTCATTGTGGAGGAGTACAGCAGCTCCTTCGAGCTTCAATCCGCATGGTCAACCAAATTGGAGTTGCCCACATGGGGCGGGTTCTATGCTGGAAAGAACTATAACTTCATGGTGTTTGGCCAATATAACGGCGATGAAAGCGACAACGTAGAGGTTATCCGGGTGGTCAAATATTCCAAGGACTGGTCTCAGCGTTTGGGCCAAGCCAGTTTATACGGTGGAAACACCGTGTCGCCTTTTGGCGGCGGTTCCCTGCGCTTCGCGGAGGACGGGGACAATCTTTACGTCCGCACTTGCCATGTGATGTATGAGACCTCAGATGGTATCAACCACCAGGCTAATATGATGCTGAATATCAGGCAAAGTGATATGGCAATCGTCAACGCATTTTATCAAATAGCAAACGAAAATAACGGCTATGTAAGTCATTCTCGGGATACGTTTCTCCTTGTAGACCGCAGTAATAAACTTGTTACATTAGACCACGGCGACCACAATCCCCGAGGTCTGATGGTGGCCCGGTGGAATCAGATTGCAGGGCATACTGAGCCTGGCGCATGGTGGGGAAATTCGTTGGAAATTAGTAAACCGTTGACCATTGCTGAAAACGGCCATAACGCCACAGGCTGTACGGTTGGCGGCTTTGCCGAAACCAGTAGTGGCTATGTTGCCGCATACAGCTATAACGGCACTGGGCAAGAGCAGGGTAGCCATGACCTTTATCTGTCGATAACGAACAAGGAAGGACTGAAAAGCAGTAGCATAAAGGTAAGTTCCGGCATGAACGTCTCCACGCCCCAGTTGGCTTCCAACGGCTTGAGCGGCGGATATGTGCTGTGGAACCAGCGCAACGCCGGACGCTATGACTTTTACGATACCTTTGGCGACACGCTCTACTATGCTCCCTACGATGCCAATGGCAGGGCGGGTGCGATAAAGACGGCCACTGCGGCCCTGTCTGATTGTGTACCTATCCAGCACAACGGCAAGTTTGTTTGGTATGTTACTGACAATTCCGCCCCTACATTTTATACGCTTGACGCTTCCGGCGTAACAGCCGACCCAGTAGGCGCTATTACTTATGATAGCGTGGCCTACGCCAACACACAGACCGTTTTGCTGGATGGAAAGCCCGTTACCTTCCAGACCTACGCCCTAAAGGATAACTACGGCGGTTTAACCAACTATATCAAGCTACGGGATATGGCTTACTATCTCAATGGAACCAAGGCGCAGTTTGCGGTGAGTTGGAACCCGGACAACGGGGCCGTCGCTATGAGACCGGGTTCAGCGTACACGCCCAACGGCAGCGAGCTGAAAACTCCCTTTTCAGGTGACCGGGCTTATCGAGACGGAGCAGGATACGCCGTCTTTGGCTCCACGCGATATTCCGTGTCGTCTATTGTTCTCACCGATGACAACGGCGGCGACTATACCTATTTTAAGCTTCGGGATTTGGGCTACCGGCTGGAGTTTAATGTGTCCTATATCAATGGGCAAGTGGTGATAAATACTAACGAGCCCTACTCAGACGCGCAGTAAAGCGCTTGTCGTTTGAAGTGCACAGGACAAAAGAGAAGTCCGCCCCAACGCTGGGGGCGGGCTTCTCTCCTGTTCGACTGTGTTTTGTGTATCGGCGCGGCTAAAGTTTTCCCTTATTTTTTCCCTTACGCACTTGATTTTAGGTGGGGCTGTTTGGGGTTAGATGGTACGTCAGGCGGCGGGAAAATGTGAAAATTGGGGCTGTTTGCGACAGCTTGGGAGCGGTTCAAGCGGGGTTTTCATAATTCAAATCTGGATAGCAGCTCCAACTTTAAGCACTTAAACCTGCTGGTTTGGGTGCTTTTTGTTTTGCTGTTAAAACTTTTTTGCAAAATCCGTGATTGTGCTGAAATGCCCTACGGAACAAAAACCGACACAGAAACCGACACCGACAAGAAAGAGCAGGCTGGGCAAGATATTATCTTTGCCCGGCTTTCTTTATGGCGTCACGGACAATCTGGGCGGCTTGGCTGATACTTTCTTGGTCAACGTGGGTATACATCCGCAGCGTCACGGCTTTGTCGCTGTGGCCCAGGGCCTCCGATACGCTGGCCTCATCCGCACCATTGGTAATGGCGATGCTGGCGAAAGTGTGACGTAACTTATGGGGGTGCAGGTCGGGGATGCCGTACCGTTCTGAAAACTTTTTCAGATACCGGGTGGGGCTTTGGGGGTGCATTGGCTCAGGGCTGGTCTCTTTTGTGAACACGTAAGTGCTGAGGCATTTTTGAGACTGTTCTATACGAAGTTGGCGGAGCAAAGCCAAGGTATGATCGCCAACTTACACGGTGCGGGTGTGTCCGTTTTTTGGTGTATCCAAATAGACGCTCTTTGCTGATGTATAACAAAGGTTCCCGGCAATGGTAATGGCACCACTGGCAAAGTCAATGTTCTTCCACTGGAGGGCGCAGCACTCACCTCGCCGAATGCCTGTGTCGATCAGCAGATGTACCAAGGCCTGCCACTTCAGAGGCTCCTGTTCCAGGCCGGAGATAATTTTTTGAACTTCCGACGGGCTGTAGGCCAAAGGCCCGTCGGTCTTTACTTCATCTTTCCTGGGCTTTGGACGCTCTACCTTGTCCATCGGATTGCGGTCTATCATATCCCCCAGAAAGGCCATTTTGAAAAAGCTGTGAAGGATGGTGTAGACTTTCATAACAGTGGAGTGCGCCTTGCCGCCGGCTTGAACATCCAGAAGTAGGGCGCTGATTTGGGCTGGGGTGATTTCCGGGAGCCTGACGTCACCCAGGACCGGGTAGATGGTTCTGTCCAAATAACCTTGGTAATTGGCGCGGCTGTTCTCGCTCATGGTGACAGTTTTAGAGGGCATAAATACTCGTTCTCCATACTGACGCAGGGTTAAAATTTTAGCAGCTTCGGCTTTGGCCTGTGCATCCTTTTCCCGGTGCTCCGCCCGGCTGATTACCTCACCGGCGTCACTCTGGCGCTCAAACTCAGCGGCGACAGCGGCTAATTCGCGTTCAATGGATTTCTTACTCCAGCCCTCTGGGGGATACCAGCGGCGGGTCAGGCGGGACTTACCCCGGCCCCGGCTAACGGAGATTTCATAAAACACTTTTCCATCTTTGGTGGCCTGTTTTCGCGTGGATGCCATGGCGGCTCCTTTCATTCCGTGAATTGTGTATTGACAGCGGCGTCTTCTCGTTGATAGGGGTGGAGGTAGGATTCCCCGATTTTTTCCTGTTGCTTGGAGTCCAGAAATTCGGCATAGGACACAAGGTGCTCCAGGGATTTTTGATCAAGAGTAGAAGCAATTTCAGTGATAATGCGCAGATTGCGTATCTCTTCATCGCAGCCGGCGACGTAAAGACGATATAGCACAGAGAGCAATGGGCAAAGATCATACTGCGAGAAACCATCGTGGACAGGAGCTTTTAAGATAATGTAGTTGCGATCTGTTGCTTTGATGGAAACCCCATTTTCAAGCAGGGGAAGAACCTTGCGCATCTGGCTGTCGCCTTCCACAACCTCTCTTAAGAAAAAATCCCAATCCATCAAAAGATCTGGAACAGTATCCAAGGCTTCGGCAATGGGCCGAAGGAGGTTGACGGGCATCTCAATTTCATCGTTTTCATAGCGGTAGATGGTGGCTCTATTCTTGCCTACCTTCTCGGCCAGCTCATCCACTGATATGCCCAGTTCCTTACGCCGGGCGCGGATATTTTCGCCAAGGGTCATACGCATCACTCCTAATTCTTAGTGGAGCCAATTATAGCACGGGAATTGCACAAACGCAAGAACAAAATAGAAAACATAAGAGTATTCGCAAATATATTAAAAATAGGGTTGACAAAATATGGTGTATGCAGTATGGTAATGATATCGCAGAAAAGCGTAAAGGAGATGATGAAGTGCTGATTTGCGAAATCAAAAGAGAGGAGGAGATGCCCACGATCCCATTCCAAAAGATTGCGGAAGCCTGCAAGACCACTGGCCTGTCCCAGTATTTTCTGCGGCAGGGCTGCAAAGACGGCACAATTCCGCACGTTAAGAGCGGCGGCGTATACTACATCAATGTTCCGGCACTGCTGGAAGCATTGGATGAACAGCAGGCAGAGCGTCCAAGATCCTAAGAGGCTGCCACACAGTGCAAGCGCATAAGTAACAGCGGGCCAGCGGTTTACCTTTGTGGCCGCTGGCCCATTAGCTAATACGGCGCTAAGACCGCGTTTATACGTCCGCAATTTGTAGACGCGGATAATACGCATTTAATGTACAGCCCACAGTTTTGGACGGCGTTTATACGCCATTTATACGTATTGGCCTTAACTGTGAATTTTCGGGCGTATAAGCGCGGCTCTAATACAGCGATAATACGTAGAAGGAGGACATTTTTGAACAGAGAAATACTAATCAAGCGCGTACAGTCCATTGCAAAAGATATCCGCATCCTAAGCAAAGTTGTGGAGAACATGGATGTGACCAACATTCCTCTTGTTCTGGAGAACTATAGGGATTTTTCGGCTGAGGCGGCTCAACGGGCGGAATGGGTGGCCATTCGTCTGCGGCATTTGGTCTACATACTTCCGTTTACATCGAAGCAGGATTATTTGCCCCAGGCCGCCGACACCATGGGGATCAAGATCGAACAGCGGGAGGGGATGTATGAAATCACCCTGCCCGGCCTGATGCCCAAGCGAGAATCAACTCGAGGTATTGAATACCTCATTGACCCGCTCATGGCGGCGCTGGAGCGGTTTGTGAGGGAGCATGGCGTGGTGCGCTTTCCTCACTATACGGTTTGCTTTGTCATGGTGTATGACCGAACCCTGCCTGAACGCGGCGTATCCGGGACTATGACAACCTGGAGCTGAAAGCAGTACTCGACGCCGCAGCCTGTTTTTTAATGGAGAGCGACAGCGGGCTTTTGTGCGATGCCTACCACTCTACGGAGTTGGGAGAGACGGACTGTACCCGGATGTTTATCATGGACAGTAGATGCTATCCGAAATGGTATTCGGAGCGCCAGGAGAGACTTCACGCTATTGAAAATTAGGGCTTTAGGCAGGGTGAAACCGGGGTCCCATTTTTAACGATTTTACGATTTTATTTTGGGACCCTGCGGTATGAGACAGTAGGCATTGAAAACAGCGGATTTCAAGTGAAAGGGAGATCCCCGGGATTTACCGAAGTCGTATCAGTCACGGTAAAAACATAGAACAGGAAGGAGTTGGTGCCATGCCCCAGGAAGAAAGGAAAGCCCCGCCGCTGGATACAGCGGCGGGCCTGCTCTTGACGCTCACCGCGTTGTCTGGGGAGTTCCCCACCGCCCTGGTTAGCTGTCTGCCGGGTGGTGATGCCTATAAAATGAAGGTGGTCAAGCGGCTCAAAAAGGACAAACTTTTGCACACCTATTATGCGGACGGGCTGCGTGGATTGCGATTGACAAATGCCGCAAAAAAATTACTGCTGGACAGCTGGCCCGAATTATTCGGTCCGTATCTGACTGGACGCTCCGAGACAAATATGCTTAAGAGTGAGCTGACCCGCCGCCTGCGCCTGCACCGGATGGCCGAGGTGCTGGTGACGATGTGCAATGCCGGCGTAGGTGTGTTTCCCTGGCAAAAGCACACCGTATTTGATCCAGTGCCGCCGGACGATATCCGGATTGAATGGCCTATGTATTACAGCTCCCGCGAGGTGAAGGAGATCGGCCCCCAGCAGGAGAAAATTCGCGGCTCCCGGGCCACAGGCGTATTGCTGACAGAAGATGATGTGTTTGCCGTTTACAATGCCGGCAGATCTGAAATAAAATGGGCATGTGAGGCTGAGCTGCGGTTAAAGGCTTTTCTAAAAATTGACCTGTGCCAGTATCGACTGCCGGGCCAATATATGAACGCGAGTCCAAGTGCAATCGTATTTGGGAATGATATGAAGCAAATGCCTGTCCTGATGGGGATAGGCGGCGATCAACGCCATAAATACTTTGTGGTTGAGGGAAATTACCGCCGCTTTTATTACCTGACAAGTGACCACTTTGGAGAGGTCGTCTTGAGGCTGCTTTGTGAGCCGGATAAAAAGGCCATGCTGGATGGCATTTTGATGGAAGGACTATCTGAAGCCAAGCAATGCGGGCGCGTAGAAAATGACGCGATGGACGGCGATTCCCCGGTGCTGTTTGGCTATACCTGTGATATGCCCCGCATTAAGCGATTCGTCAGTGGGCTGAATGCGAATAAACTCCGAGGAATATTATACTGCTTTGATTTTCAAAAGGACGCATTGAGACGGATCTGTGGGCCGAATGTGGACATACAGAACATGGATTTTGAGGCGGTTAGGCATCTTTTGTAAATTCGGGTTGGTTACCCCCATGGTATACACGTCATCGACGAGATTTGTGGTTCAATCCCGTGTGCCGATGAGGCCAAGGAATCGCCTGCCTTGCGGCTAACGTGCTGCAACAGTTTCGCTTGGTCGTTGTCCAGGGGCCATGAGGAAAATATGTTAAGGCGCAATCCGATAAATAAAGCAAATCAGCAGCAAACTTAGTTTCTATATCCCATAAAATACTCGCATTAGTTAATAGAGGGGAGGGCATATCTGGATGATATGCCCTCCCCTCGTAAATGACAAGCCTATAGTGGGTTACTTCGTAATCTCGGCGGTAGAGGAATTTCCATTGGGGGTGGTAACCGTCAGCTTCCAACCACTCCAAGTCCAAGTGCCGGTTTCCTCGACCTTCATGTCTGTGAACTCAAATTTGTAAGTGCCGTCGGCAAAGAAGGTCAGCAGGAAGGACGAACCCTCTTTGCCGGTCGTCCAGGCAAACAACTCATCGGCCGAATCGGTGGGGGTGTAATCGCCCTGACCGCCGAAAGCCGTGCCCCAGGTGCCGCTCTCCACATAGAAGGTCTTCCGCAGCTGCTCGTTGATGTCAGGCGTGAAGTCCAGCACCAGGCTGTTCTCGGGATACAAAGGGTCATCACCCTGCGCGGGGTCGGCGGCACTTTGCTCAGGCTCACCACTCTGCTCGGGAGCGCCCTCAATGGCGGTGGCAGTGCCGTCAGCGTTCAAGGTGTACTGATTCTTGCTCAGGCTGGCCCAGATTTGGTCATTGCCCTCGGTCTGCTCCCCGAAGGTGAGGACATTGTCCGCCACCTCACAGGCACCCTTCACAGTCATGCCCATGGTATCCACCGCGATGGACTTCTGATCGGCGGAAACGGTGAAGGTCACGTCGGCCTCGTTGATCACAGTGGTGTAGACCGTGTCTTCAGCGGCGGGCTCGGAGGGTGCGGGAGAAGGGGTGGGGGGAACGGGGGTGTCGGTAGGCGCCGGGTTACCGCCGCAGGCGGCCAGGGAAAGGATCAGTGCCAGGGTTAGGGTGAGAGCGAACTTTTTCATAGTATTTTCCTCCTTATATGTTTGCCTGCACACAGGTGCAATTTGGCACGGAATGGACAGGGATGCTGGCTACTTCGCGTCCTTGAAGAATAACTGCATACTTTCATATACGCCGAGATAAAAGTATTTGTTGGAATGCGTCCCGTACTGGGGCTTTCCATAATAGGTGTTTTCACCCCATACAAGGCGATCCGGCATTTTCTTTAACACTTCATCGTAGGTGGAGTACACTCTCAGCTTGTTGGTATCGCAGTCTCCGGCAAAGGTAAAGAGATAAGAAATATCGCATTGTACGTTCTCCTGGGGACTCATGGCATCGCAGAGCCGATCTGCCTCCGCCTTCTGCTCATCGGTATAGATGGTGTGGACGCAGCCGTTACAGATGGGTGCAAAATAAGCGACCTCAGACAAAGCCACCGGCATAGCGCCCCATACGAGCAACCCTCCTCTGGATGCTCCCCCCCCAGGGCCCTGTGTTCGCGGGATGCATAAGTAGAATACTTGGCGTCGATTGCCGGGATCAGGTCGTTTTTCAATTCATATCCAAAGTTGGCCGCCTGATACTCCGGCATTTCGTCTCCGGCCTCTCCGATTTTCGCGGTGCATGACACAAAAATGGCCGGCTCGATCAGTCCGTTTGCGATTGCGTAGTCCAGCAGATAGACGAAATCGCCCCTGCCCAACTCCCTGTCCTCGCCGTCCACAACAGTGGAGATAAACCAGTAGTCCTCCGTATAAGTCTTTCTGTGAAGCAGAAAATAGACATTGTATTGTTCGGACTCGCTGTACCCCGCCGGCGTATAGACATAGCAGGTTTTTGTCTCCTTTTCCCACTGGCTTTCCTCTATGCCCTGCGTCTGATAGCGATAATAGTCATAGGTATCATACTCAACCTTGTCGATTTTTCCTTTCTGGCCGCTCTCCACATCAGAAAAGTATTCCTTCGGGAGAAATTCCATAAAATTCTCGTCGATGGAGGGAATTCTTTCCCGCTCCGTAAACTCGTAATCTCCTTTTTGCTTTTCAAAGATTCTTTCAAAAGAATCCTGCTGGGTTTTGGCTTCGTTCCAGAGTTCTTCCCATTCTTCTTCCGTCATTTCCGCATAGGGGCCGCTGGCTTTTTCTGTGCTTGCGCCGCACGCGGCAAGGGAAACTAGCATCACCGCACACAGGCAGGCCGCTAACCATTTCTTCATCGTGCTTCCTCCTCCTGTGCTGTTCAATTTTCGTCTTGCCGGGGAATCTGATTCAGCGTGGCGTTAAGTTGCCGAACCATGTCCGGCCCAACTGCCCTGCCCGCCTGGGCCAGCAGCTTTTGCAGCGGCATCTGATCCATCTGCCGCTGGATGGCCTCGGGAAGCTGGACATTTTTCGCCACATCGCCGTAGCTGGCCGAGGCTTTCTCCATGATCTTGGCCAGCACAGCCCCGGCGGCGGGGGACTTTTTCAGTTCCACCATGCTGTCCAGGATGGAATAATACCCTTCCCGGGCCAGTTCTTCGGGCTTATCAAACCAATTGACCACATCGCCGCCCTCCTTCACATAGGAGGGCTCCGGCTGATCAACCTTGCGGATCGTCATGGAATCGGAATATGCTCCGGCCTGTGCCTCAATGATGTGTTCCCCCTGGATGGGCACAGTGAAGCGAAAGACCTTATCCCCCGCTTGGGTGGAAAATTCTTTCCCATCCACAAACAACGTCACACAGGAGAGATTAGAGTAGACCTTGATTTCTGTCTCCGCTTCCACCCGATTTTTGTACCGTCTGCCGCACAGATGGACGAAAGGTTCCCGGCTGAGATACGCTTTATAAATGTAGAAAGCGTCCTTTTTGATGGTGCGGTCAAAGGTAACGAGGCCCTTTTGGTTCTGCCCCGGGTTGCCGCCCTCGTCCCGGCCGTCCGCGGCGAAGTCGAAGCCATTCCAGCAGTACATACACCAAATGTAAGGCCGCTGCGCCCAAAGCTTCAGCATATGCTCGTGATAAAGGGCCTGGTAGCCCTCCGTCCAGTCCCCCTTCTCCGGGCGGGCGCTCTGATAGGCCGGATTGGCGTCCGCGCCATACTCGGACAAGCCTATTGGCATATCGGGATGCTTTGCGTGGAATTCATCAAAGAATTGGTCGTTCTGCTCCATCTCCCCCAGATACCACCCATAATAGAGGTTGTAGCTGGACACATCAGGAAGGGCCACCAGCGGGTCGTCCGGGTCGAGCATAAAAGCGTGGGCCATAGCCGTGGGACGGGTGGGATCCAGCTTGTGGCACAGGTCATTGAGCTGCCGGTGTGTCTCCACCAGTTCCTCGGTGACGCCCCCTGCCACCGTGATCTCGTTGGACAGGCCCCAGCAGAAAATGGAAGGGTGGTTATAGCATTGGGACACCAGCTCCTCCATCTGGGATAGAGCGTTTGCCCTGGCGGTGGGCAAATGCTCGGTGATGCAGGGGATCTCTGCCCAGGCAATGAGACCGCGCTGGTCACAGAGATCGTAGAAATACTGGGCGTGCTGGTAGTGGGCCAGCCGAACGCTGGTGGCTCCCATCTCCAGCAAGGTGGCGATGTCCTCCTCGTGTTCTGCCCGCGTGAGGGCATTGCCCAGCCTTGCCCGATCCTGGTGCCGGGCGGCGCCGATCAAACGGTAGGGGCAGTTATTCAGCAGAAAGCCCCGTTCGGGGTCGATGGCAAACCGGCGGCAGCCGAATTGAACTTCCGCCTCGTCCCCGTTAGGGATGCGGGCATAGGCGGTGTAGAGGTAAGGGTCATCCAGTCCATCCCACAGGTGGGGATGGGCCAACCCAAACACGGCCTGGGCCCTGCCGCAGCTCACGCTGGCGGTCTGCTCCTGGCCGTCCACGGTGAACACCACCGACTCTGCCGACCCGGACACCCACGCCTCCACAGCAACTGTGGCGCTGATCAGATCCTCCGACACAACGGGAGTGACTTTCAGCATCGGACTGCCCATGCGGTCCAGGGCAAAGTGGGCGTTGGGAACAATAAGCAGGTTCACGTCCCGGTACAGCCCGCCGTAAAACGTGAAGTCCGCCTTCTGGGGATAGACCGTTTCATTGGCGCTGTTGTCCACACTCACAGCCAGCAGGTTCTCAAACTTGAGAAACGGGGTCAGCTCCACCCGGAAGGTGGAATAGCCTCCCTCGTGCCGGATCAGTTCCGTGCCATTAAGCGTGACTACGGCGGTCATAGCCGCGCCCTCGAACTCAAGCCAGGCTTCCTCCCCAGCCTCCAAAGAGGGACGGGGAAACTTTTTGACGTACCAGCAGCGGCCCCGGTGGTAATCGTTACCACCGTCTGTGCCGTCCTTTGCATTCCAGGTGTGGGGGAGGGCAATTGCCTGTCCGTGAGCAAGGGTTAAATTTTCGCCAATATCCTGGCGGCTAAAGTACCAGCCGGTATTAAATTCTATTTTTTTCATGAGACACCTCCGCAGGGCGTGAAAATCAGTGAGACGATCATCCTTATAGTCAGCATCATAACAGGCATTGGTAAAAAAGTCATTTCTCCATTTAAAGATTATATTTCTAATTTATACTTGTTTTGAAACTACACTATTTTAGAAATTAAAAATCAATTATAGGAATATGCAAAACGAAAGACATGTGCCATAATTCGAATACGGCAAAAAAGTCGAGGACAGACAGAACCCCCGGCGGCCTGCCGGGGGTTCTGTCTGATTCTTAAAGCGGAAAGAGAAGCAATCAACAATATCGTGTTCTACCGCAGGCACTGTGCCCTTTCGCATCCCCACGAGTTCCTTCAGGTACTACGCTGCTCCGCCCGGTATTGGGCGGGAGGCTTGCCGGTAATGCGTTTAAATGTTACGGAGAAGTGGCTCACTGTGACAAACTGAAGCGCCGCCGCAATATCCGCCACTGTTTGATCCGTGCAGACGAGCAGCATTTTCGCCCTCTCCACCCGGGCGATTTGAAGATAATTATTTATGGTACACCCTACTTCCGCTTTGAACCGGCGGGACAGGTAGTATTTATTATAGCCCAGCCGTTCTGCCAGCAGCTCCAGCGTGAGGGGCTCCTCCGCATGGAGCTCCATATAATCACAGCAACTCTGAATCTCCGGGGTAAACTTGGGATTGTTCCGGCAGGCATGAACCTTTTCAATGAAGTCCTGGTACATTTGATTTTTTACCGCGGTGACTTCGGTGATGGTCTGGGCCTGGAACAGCCTGCGGATATGCCCATCCCCGGTGGAGTAGGCCACCTCCGGGGACAGCCCGCCCTCAATGGCCGCCCTGGTGCACAAGCTGGTGAGGATGGTGCAGGCGATCTGGGCCTGGCCCAGGGGATCCGGGACATAGGGCTGGACGGTGGATGTGTTGGATGCGTTGCGCATGGCCGCGCCACTGTTCAAATCTCCATCCCGCACCATCCGCAGCAGCATACGCTCCGCCCGGTAAACATTCATGCGATCCCGGGGAGGCTGTTTCTCCGAAACGTTTTCCATGGCACTTTGGTGGTGAAGCTGGGTCAAAGCTGTTTGCTCCCCGGTAACGCACCGGCCCAGCATGGCGGCATAGCGGTACAGCACCGTCATGGGCAGATTGGGGATGCGATCCAGCCCTGCCATCAGCCGTTTTTTATAGCTGTCTGTTCGGGCAGACCCGGCGATCAGATGCTGGGCCTGTTCATGAAGCTGGGGTGTGAGGCTGAACGCCAGACATGGGCCGATCATATGGAGGCGGTATCGTTCCTCTTCCCGAAATTCCCACACCGCTGCCCAGGTCAGTCCAGCGGAATTGGAGAGGATCATAGGTTCTTTCACCAGCGAAGTCAATGCATACTCCAGACAGCCGGAGTGGCGCAGGAGGGGAAAGAATACCGTCTCCTCTGGGCAGCTGCTGGCGATGAGCTGGCCTTCGCCGTCGAAACACCAGTAGTAAATGGTCGGGTCGCAGGCAAGCAGCTCCCGGAAAAAGCTGAGACGATCCTGCAATTCCATGGCGCACACCTCCAAAAGGAGTTTTTTCCATCATAGCACAGTCCTTCGCACTTTGTATAGTGGAAAATCAATATGAAAGCAGGAGGAAATTCTATGCCGAAAATCAATAAGGTCGTGGCCACCGTCTGGTATAACAAGGAGGATATGCGCTCACTCCGGCAGGTCTTTCCCCGGGCGGAGTTCAAGTACGTGGACTTCTACGACAAGGAAACGCTGGCCTGGGAGGTGAAGGACGCCGACGCGGCCATCCTCCTGGGGGACGTGGACCCCTGCCTGCTGGGGGAGAACACGCTGAAATGGATCCACTGCGACCACGCGGGGCTGAACGGCTCCGCCCGGCTAGAGGTCTTTGCCCGGGGCATCCCGGTGACCGGCGCGGCGGGCCGCAGCGCCCCGGTGCTGGCGGAGCACTGCATCTATTTTATGCTCCAGCACTGTTACCACACCAAAGAGCTGCTGGCCGCCCAGGAAAAGGGCCAATGGGGGGTGGAGGGTTCCAACCAGTGGCGGGGGTTGTACGGACGCACCGCCGGAATCATCGGCATGGGCAACAACGGCCGGATGCTGGCCCAGCGCCTCCACGCTATGGGTATGCGGCTGATGGGCTACGACAAGTTCCCCATCCGGGACGCGGACTATCTGGATATCAAGCTCAGCGCCACAGAGGGGGACGCCATCGATCCCATCCTGGCGGAGGCGGACTTCCTAATCCTCACCCTGGCCCTCACCGACGAAACCTACCACATGATGGACGCCGCGGCCTTCGCCAAGATGAAGCCGGGAGCCTTCTTGGTAAATATGGCCCGGGGCGGCGTGGTGTGCACCGAGGACATGGTGGCGGCGCTGGAGAGCGGTCAGCTGGGCGGCGCGGGGCTGGACGTGTTCGAGGAGCAGCCCCTCTCCCCGGATCATCCCTTGTGGCGGATGCCCACGGTGTATATCACCCCCCACTGCACCCCCCAGGTGCCCCATCGAACGGGGCGGAGCATCGAGATCATCCGGGAGAACGCCCGCCGGTTTGAGGCCGGGGAGCCCTTGCTGAACCTGATGAAGCCGACGGACGCGGTGACAGGGGAGAAAGCTGAGGGCGGCTGGTCCCGGATGATGAACGCCAACCTCACCAAGGAACAGGTGGAGAAGATGGATTTGGAGAAGTACCTGGGCAAGCGGGGCTGGACCGACCCCGCCGAGTGGATGTGAGGGGGGTGTCTATGAGCGACAGCAAACACTGGTGGGAGGGCTATCCCTGGCGGATGATCCAGACCAACCTCCGGGAGCCGGACATGGCAGATATGGACGCCAAGCGGTACGTCCGGGATGTGAAGGAGTTTGGGGCCACGGTAGTGATGCTCAATGCCGCAGGCATTGTGGCCAGCTACGGCACCAAGGTGCCCTGCCACACCCCTAGCCAATATCTGACGGGGGACAGCCTGTGCACCCTGCTGGACGAATGTCACCGGGAAGGCATCCGGGTCATTGCCCGGACGGACTTTTCCAAGGTGCGCTATCCCCTGTACGAGGCCCATCCCGATTGGGCTTACCGTACAGCGGATGGGGAGATCGTCAACTGCAACGGCGATGTGCAGGTATGCCCCAGCAGCGGCTATCTCCGGGAAGGGGTTTACGATATCCTTCGGGAATTGCTCACCACCCTGCCCTTCGACGGCATTTTCTTCAATATGAGCGGGGCCTTCGTCACCGGCTACGGCGGGGAGCGGTACGGCCCGTGTATGTGCCAGACCTGCCGCAGCGCCTATCAGGCCGCCACCGGGCAGGAACCCCCCAAAGGGGGGCTGCGCGACCCAAACTTTATGAAATACCTGGGTTTCCAAGCCAAGCAGATCCAGGCAAACAAGGTCAAGCAATACCGCTTTATGAAGGAACTGAATCCCAAGCTGGCGGTGAACGGCTTCGACTACACCCGCACCGAGTGCAATACGGACATTGGCCGGGGGCCTTGGGTATACGGAAGCTCCTCCAATGCCCGACAGAACGGCGGCTGGGAGCGGGTGGTGGATAACGCCAGCGTGGACTTTATGAGCTTCCGCTACCGGGACAGCTCGGTGTCTCCGGCACTGATGGCCCTGCGGCAGTGGCAAAGCTTGGCCAACGGCGGGGGCCTCAGCCTGTATATCATGGGACGACTGGATAACCACCGGGATGTGTCCGGCTTTGCACCCACGAAGCGGGTGTTTCAGTTCCACCGGGCCCATGAGGAGGTGTTCCGCAGCCTTCATTCCGCCGCCGAGGTGGTGCTGGTGCAAAAGGGCGGCCTGGGCCACGGTGATCCGGAAACCCAGGGCTGGCTCCAGGCGCTGACAGAGAGCCACGTCCCCTTTGATGAGGTAAAGCTGCCTGACCTGACGGCGGAAAAATTACGGGGCAAAAAGGTTATCATCCTGGGCGGCGTGGGCAAGCTGTCCGAGCCCCAGAAGGCCCTGCTGAACGGCTTTGCCCAGGAGGGCGGCACAGTGATCGTCTCCGGGGACGCGCCTGGGCTGGACTGCCTGGGGATCAAGGCCCTGGGGGAATGCAAAAAGGGTCTCATGTCCTCCGTGTTCGAGGTAAGGAAGGAGGACGAAAGGGCCTTCCCCCGCTGCGTGAAGGCCCCCATGATCCCCACTGGCCCGGAGCTGCAAATGGCAGAGTTTAAGGAGGGGACGGAGCGGTATCTCCGGCTCATCCCTGAGCATCCCTACGGCCCGCCAGAGCGGTGCTATTGCACCGAGGTCACCGACCATCCCGGCGTCACCGTCCACAGGCATGGCGCAGGCCAGGGGCTATACATCCCCTGGGGGATCGGCACGTTTTATTTCGACCAGGGCTGGCAGAACACCCTGAACCTGATGCAGGATGTACTGTTCTCACTCTGCGGGCTGCCGGAGCTGGCCCCCGGCCTATCCCCTATGGTGGAGCTGACTTTGGCAAAAAAGGAAGGCGCGGTGCTGGCACAGCTGGTCAACGGCACGGGCTGCTTTGCCAACCGCTGGTTCCCGCCCGTGTCGGTGCGGGATATCTGGCTGGAGCTGCCGGGGCTGGCGGGAAAGACCGCCCGGGCTCTCAACGGTGGTAAAGTGCTGTGTGAAACCAACAACGACAGCTTGACCGTCCGGCTCAACGAGCTGAACGAGTACGAAGCCATCATCATCGAATAAAAAGGAGTGCGTTTATTATGAAAATCGGTTTGATTGGTCTGGGCATCATGGGCAAGCCCATGGCGAAGAACATCCTCAAGGGCGGCTACACCGACCTGCTGGTCAGTGACCTGAATAAGGCCGCCGTGGACGAGGTGGTGGTTGCGGGTGCAAAGGCTGCCAGCAACCAGGAGATCGGCGAGAGCTGCGACGTGGTCATGACCATGCTCCCCAACTCCCCCCATGTCAAGAGCGTCATGCTGGGCGAGGGCGGCGTGGCCTCCTACATGAAGCCCGGCGCCACCTTCATCGACATGAGCTCCATCAACCCCGTGGCCTCCCAGGAGATCGCCGCCGAGCTGGCCAAGAAGGGTGTGGAGATGCTGGACGCCCCCGTATCCGGCGGTGAGCCCAAGGCCATTGACGGCACCTTGTCCTTCATGGTGGGCGGCAAGCAGGAGGTCTTTGACAAGTTCAAGCCCCTGCTGGACACCATGGGCGGCTCCGTGGTGCGCTGCGGCGACGTGGGCGCGGGCAACACCACCAAGTTGGCCAATCAGATCATCGTGGCGTGCAACATTCAGGCCCTGGCCGAGGCCCTGACCCTGGCCCAGAAGGCGGGGGTGGATCCGGAACTGGTGTTTCAGGCCATACGGGGCGGCCTGGCCGGCTCCACCGTCATGAACGCCAAGGCTCCCATGATGCTTGCCGGAGATGACAAGCCCGGCTTCAAGATCGACCTGCACATCAAGGATCTGAATAACGCCTTGGACTGCGCTCACACCGTGGGCTGTCCTGTACCGTTTACTGCTGCGGTGCAGGAAATTTTCCAGTGGCTCCATAATAATGGCGGCGGCCAGAAGGATCACAGCGCCATCGCCCAGTATTAC
>Ga0224741_10031_pt1 | contig 19655 bp, 22 predicted proteins | sample LIM_E_Water_Pos_FD_161629 | JGI IMG/M metagenome (GOLD analysis project Ga0224741, IMG submission 161629) | Enriched cells from gastrointestinal tract of the lab mouse from Pacific Northwest National Laboratory (PNNL), Richland, Washington... | ecosystem: Host-associated > Mammals > Digestive... | reverse complement strand
CCGATACTTGATATAATTCATGCTGACAATCGGTTCTTCCTCAAAACACTCCACGCCTGTCCTGAATACCCTGTGCGCTGTCTTAATATTTCCATAGCCATGATCCAATCCGATAATTACTTTTGTATTGTTGTTATATTTCTGCATCATAAATGCCCTCCAATTTTCTGTTAATCTTGTTTTTCCATTTTTCAAATTTTCTGTTGACACCGTTGACAAACACCTCAAACCATTGATTTTATGGTACTCTCTCGTAAACGTCTGTTGACAAAACTGTCAACAGACTGTGTCAACAACACTGAAAAGAGTCCCATAAAACAATTTTTACTTTTCAAACGGTGTCTGCACATCTCTTGGTATTGAAGAAAATCCTCCTCTATCGGATTTTCTTCTCCAGCCCCGCTGTCTGCCATATCCTTTATCAAACCTGTGGGAATTGACTTTCTCCCATCCTTCAATGCAGGTGTTCATAATATCATTGATTTCGTTAATCTCCCACCGCTTCGGTTCTTCGTACTCATGCCGCAGGGCTTCTCTGTAAATCATCTCGCTGCATACATACTCGTTCGTACAATCGTCCAGCCATGCCTGAATAATTCCAACCTTTGTATCTTCTGGCATAAACTGTTTCTGCATCTCCTTCAGATATTCTTCCATTTCCTTTGACAGCTTCAGCTCATGCGTACAGTTCTTATAGATAACCATAGCCTCCGCCCATGCCTGCACAATATATTCCCTCGACTCCTTTTCGTCCTCAAGGATATGTTTCTCCACACGTTCCTGATGAACCAGAACAGGCGCAAACCTTCTGTTCCCAGTCCTGTCCAACGGAAGAAAATCAAGGTTGTTTGATGTGCCGACAAAGATACACTGTCTTGGTCTGTCCTCCGCATAAGTCTGATACGGAATGCGGTAGGTTTCTTTCTGTCTGCTCAGAAATGATTTAATATCTTCAATGCTCTTTGCATTGACAGTGGCAAGCATTTCCGACATTTCAATAATCCAATGTCCCTGCATCTTGCTGTAAACATTTTCATCATCCATACGTTTCAAATCATCTGTAAACCACTCATCATTGACAGCAAGGAAACGGAAAAATGTAGACTTTCCTGCACCCTGGCCACCCACAAGGCAGACCATAATCTCAAACTTACATCCCGGCTCATAAATCCGGTGTATTGCCGCCAGCATCAAAAGCCGCATGATTTCTCTTGTATATTCATTATCATCTGTTCCAAGAAAACGTGGAAGCAGACTTGCAATTCTGTTTTTTCCGTCCCATTGTAAGGCTTCAAGAAAATTTCTGATTGGGTGATAACTTTTTTCACTTGCTACAATACTGACCGCCTTGTTAATTGCCTTATCACTGGAAATTCCATAATTTGTTTCTATATAACGCTGGATCTGGTACATATCCACATCGGTGATACAGCATCCGTTTCGTTTCCATGACAGCGGCTTCACAATGTCGGTTTTATTTGTCAGCTCATTTTTGCATATGGCATCTTTTAACAATGGATCTCTGTATAAAATAGTCATGCAGTTTTCAATGGAAGATTTCACATTCCCTTTCTGCGTTCTTGCAAGCGACTCCAGCACGTCCTCCACGGTACTCATTTCCATATCAAGCGCTTCCCCGACTGCATCCCATAATTCGTTTTCTGCCTGTGCAGACTTTTCCTGCAATTTCCCCCACCTTCTTCCTGTCCTTCAAGAAAAAATCCCGCCTCTCTGAAACTTCTCCCACGCACAGAATATCCAGCCAGTAATTGATGACTGGCTCTGCATGGAGCATCTGCGCATAATCTTCCGAAAAAATAATATCCGGCGGTTTCCCAATAAGAAAATGATTTACACTGTCAATCTCGGAAATGCAGTTTTTCAATATATCAACAGTCTGACTGCACCATTTTTCAAACCGTTCCTGAATGTGCATAATTCTCTTTTGCTCCGTCTTTTCTTTACGGATGCGCTCTTTTTCCTGCGCATTCAGCCCCTCATTTTTCTTTACATCAACAGGCAGAGTAAAATCCTCTATCAGCTTTAGTGCTGCATCATATTGTGACAATCCAAACATACGAGAAACATAATCAATCGCATCTCCACCGACACCACAGGCAAAACAGTGATAATTCCTGTCAATCTTCATACTTGGGTGTTTATCATCATGGAACGGACAGCAAGCAATCCCGTTTCTTTTGACTTTCAGACCATAAAACTCTGCCGCCTGCCTTGCAGTCAGATGTTCCTTTACTTCTGAAAAAATATTCAATTTTATAGCTTTCCCTCCTTTTCATTCGGAAAAGCCTCTGCTATAATAAATCTGCAAAACATATAAAGAGGCTTGTCCTTTTTTATATTTAGATTAAGTTGCGCCAACAACCTAATCTATTTCTGAAATGTCCCTGTTACCAGCAGGGGCATTTTCATTCTGTCCGATTTCTAACAACTGCTTTACCAGTTCCAGCAGTAATTCTTCATCTTCCGTGTTTCCATTTTTCAGATGCTCCAATATCTGCTCTAAAACTTTTGCAACTCTGTTAGACATATAATTTCCGGCAGTTACCATCACTTCCTGTCCTAATATAGCTTTGCGGTAATAATCTCCTTTAGGAAGTCCTGATAATATAATTCTTGCTTCTACTTGTGCTTTTTCTTCATCACTCAGCCAGAATGCAATTGTATTACGCCGAAACCTGTCCTCACGTTTACACGCCACCTTCCTCACCCCTCTCCACTTTTCCAAGCTTGTCTGCAATCTTAATCTGTGCATCCATAGACTGATGACAGTATGTTTCAATCGTAGTCGTAACTTTCCCATGCCCTAACCTTTTTGCAATCTCAACAGGACTGAACCCCATCTGCACGAGCATACTTGCATGGCTGTGTCTGGTACAATGAACAGTAATCTTTTTCACGCCCGACAGCTTAATTCCTCGCTCCATTTCATGCTCAAAGAAGCTCTTTGTCCGTCCTGCAAAAAGACGTGTGCCTGCCCTTGCCCGATAAATCGTTGAAATATACTCTTTTATTGACTCCTGCAATTCCCTATGTATCGTAATTACTCTTATGGAACTTTCTGTTTTCGGAGGCGTAATCAAATCCTCTCCGTCAATCCTCGCAAGGGATTCATCAACGGTAATCGTGCCTTCCTCAAAATTGATGTCCTTTACCTGAAGGGCAAGCAATTCTCCCAGACGCATTCCCGTCCAGAATAAAATCTGGAATGCAACCCACGAATCCTGCTTATCCATAATTGCATCCGAAAACTTCTGAAATTCCTCCAATGTCCAATATGGTCTTTCATCCGCCCTGCTCTTTCCCATGCTTCCCGCTTTCCGGCACGGATTGGAGCGCAGATCGTAAAAATTGACCGCGTAATTCATAATGGCGCTGAGTTGGTTATGTATGGTTTTCAAATAAGTCGGCTTGAAACCTTTCTCCATCATTTCGCCCTGCCACTTTCTTATCATAGGCGCTGTGATTTCATTGATCGGCGTACTGCCAAAGTAGGGCAGAACCTTATCGTTCATCACATACTCTTTCTGTTTCATGGTAGTTTTCCGCAGGCGCTTTTCCATATCTGCCTTGTAAATCTCCCAAAAATCAGCCAGCGTCATTGTTGGATCAGAGGACTGCTGCAATAAGAAATGCGCATACCATTCTTCCGCTTCTTTCTTTGTTTTGAACCCTCTTTTCTGTGACTTCTTTTTCTCTCCTGTCCAATCTGTCCAGCGGTACTGTATCCGCCATGTACCATTTGGATCTTTCTTTGCATTACAGCTCATACAACCGCCTCCTTTGCCGCCCCGTACCATTTTTCTTTGAAATAGGCTACGGGGATTTTCCCTGCGATTGTGAGAAAGCCTTTAGAAGATAATTCGCTGTTCATTTCCCGCAGAATCTTGTAAGACTTTCCCATGCTGATGCCGAGCATCGCCGCAATATCTGCGGCATTGTAATAAAGTTTTTCGTTCATTTCATTTCCTCCTGTTTATACCATTTGATTTTTATGCGTATCATTTTGATACGTTTATATATTAGCGTATCTTTTGATGCGTGTCAATAGCTTTTTTAAATATCTCTTTATTTATTCCGTATCTTATGATATTATTAAGTTGCATTTGATATTTGCTTGTATTGATGAAAAATTCCATAACACAGGAGGCGTAATAATTATGACAGTCGGCGAAAATATTCGGCGCATACGTCAAGAACGAGGTCTGACATTGAAACAATTGGGAGAAATGGTTGGCGTCAGCGAAGCCTACATTAGAGCATATGAAAGCGGACGAAGAAACCCCAAATTAAAATCATTAGAAGCTTTAGCACAAGCACTCGCTGTCAATGTAGAAGTATTAACCAACTCTGATTTTGACGGCATCAAAGCTATGCACAGGCTTTTTCAAGTGTTCCGCCAGTATGACGGGCATTTGTTTGAATATCAGGATCAGGGCGGCAATGATATGGTTGCTGTCAGTTTTGGCACACTTACTTTAATGCGCTCATGGTGTGACCGCTATGAGGAATATATGAAAGAAGTGGAGAAGTGTAATTTAATTAAAGATGTGAAAAAACGTGGAGAGGCATTGTTAAAGGCTGAGGCTGATTTTAATCTTTGGATGGATATTTATCCGGAGTCAGAGCCTTTTGATTTGAATTTAAAGATACAGAAAGCACATGACGAAACTATGGATAAGATCGGATTAAATCCGAAAAATAAAGGAGATTGATCATATGATAACAAAACTCAAATGGAAAAACCATTCAATTCTCGGAAATTTAGAGTTAGATTTTACTAATGCTTCTGGCATTCCCTATAATACAATTATTCTTGCAGGAGAAAATGGAACCGGAAAAACCACTATATTAGAAACATTGGCTACTTTTCTAAATCTCGGAACTATCAAACCCTTTGAATACATTGAATATAAAATTGATAATGATATATTTCATATATACCCAAAAACTGAAAAGGATTCTGATTTTGGATTCCATCACCGAAAAAAATTAACTGATGGAACAGAAAGCTATATTCATTCAAACAAAAATAATAGCCCTAATTCTATTTCCTCTGATATGCTAGATATTCGTCATTATGGTTTCGCTTATTCAAAGGCTCGCTCTGGTTTTAGGACAAATAAAGTACGGTCAACCACGACGCAGCAACTAGATCAAAGCAAATATGATAACGATGAAACAGATGATTTTACATCTATCAAACAATTACTTGTAGATATAGATGAACAGGATAATTCCGCTTGGATGAAAACAAGTAGGACACATCCAGAAACAACCATTGCCGAATTTGATACTTTTTCTAAAATGTCAAGGTTCAAAAAGGCTTTTAATAATTTTTTTGACAAGTTACAATTCCAAGAAATTGATACTTCTTCTACTGATGAGAAAAAAATCATTTTTACGAAAAATGGAAACAATATTGAAATTGATAATTTAAGTACTGGTGAAAAGCAAATTGTTTTTCGTGGAACTCAGTTACTAAAAAATGCTAACAATATGAATAATAGTATCATCCTTATAGATGAACCAGAACTAAGTATGCATCCCCTTTGGCAAGTTAAAATACTTGAATACTATCGGAATTTATTTAATCAAAATAATATTCAGTCTTCCCAGCTAATAATTGCCACACATTCTGAATATGTTTTGAAATCCGCTTTGAAAGACTCAAATAATGTATTAGTTATTACGCTTAATGAAGCAGATGGAATTATTACTCCTAATAAAGTAACTACTCCATCTGTGTTGCCAACAATTACTGCAGCAGAAACTAATTATATTGCATTTGATATTGCGTCAATAGATTATCATATCGAATTATATGGATATTTACAGACAAAGGAAAACAAACATACTATTAAAGATTGTGATGACTTCATCTTAAATCATTCACTATATGACCAGCAGCAATATTATAAACCTTATTCACATGGTAGGACTAATTACAATACACTACCAACATATATCCGCAACGCAATTGATCATCCTGATTCTAGCCATACATACACAGATGAGGAGCTTCGCAAATCAATCGAATTTCTTATCCAATTATTGAAATAAATTTTTTGTACCCAAATCGTACCCACTGCCACCTAAAAAATCCCCGCAAGCCTTGATTTTTCAAGACTTGCGAGGATTTACCATCTCACTCGAACTCGGCGTGTTCTTTGTTGCCACTAACTACATTTGTTTAAGTTTCATGCAAATATACGCCTATTTTTACTTCAATTACATCATTTATTCTGGCTTACTGATTTTCTGTTGCCAAAATGTTGCCACGCATTTAGTTTAACTTTACATCAGTATATAGTCAAGCATTTCTTTCACCAAAATCTTTCTTATAAACATTTTTTACTATATCAATGGAACTAACAGCAGTTTACAACTTTTTAAAAAAATAAAATACAAACTCAATCTCTTGTAGTATAATTTAAGCGTCAAACTAAAATACATACGAAAAGAGATGAGTTTGTATCTACCGCTTATTATACTTGAAAAACTCCATTTTGGATAGACTGAATACTTACTTTTGTGAATATTTTTCTGGTGCTACAAAACCGACCGCAAGGAACCTGTTCCTTTTGATTATAACAATACTGACGCTTGATACCTTCCGCTCTGTTAGGTTTGCGCATAGCCATGTACTGTCAAAACTTGCCGATACATCATTAAATGCGTATTATTATACACTGAGGACGGATAGCTGTGATCATTCCCGATGGAGTGATACCACTGTTTCAAAAGTGGTCAAAGTGGTTCCAGATTCCCTTGAAACCCAGCCCCTGTTCCTGTCCATTGATGACACCATGGTAGAGAAATTCGGCAAAAAGTTTGAACTCTGCTCAAAACTCTTTGACCATGCTGCACATAATGGCTCCAATTACCTGAACGGCCATTGTATGGTAAGCATCCTGCTGTCCTTCCCGGTTTTAAAGGACGGGCAGATCCAGTACCTGTCGGTTCCCCTGGGATACCGGCTCTGGGATAAGGAAAAAAGCAAACTGGAAACCGCCGCTGAAATGGTCCGGCAGGCGATGGGGGTGATTGGCTCCTCAAGGCAGGTGTTCCTGCTGTGTGACAGCTGGTACCCGAAAGCCGAAGTGGCAGGGCTCATCAATGAGTTTGGAAATCTTGGCATCATCTGCAATGCCCGCGTCGACACTGCCATGTACGAGCTTCCCCCTGCTCCTACCGGGAAGCGCGGCCGTCCCAGGAAATACGGGAAGCGCATCCACCTGGAAGATTTTGAGCTGGCGACACCCCAAAGCGGTGACTGGAAGATAGGAGTGCGCCCTGTGCTAACAAGGCTTTGGGGTGAACGGGTAGTCTATGCCTTTGTTACTGCCCCCAAAAAGGGAGGAGACAGCCGCAGGCTGTTCTTCTGTACAAAAAAGCCGGATGAGATTACCCTCGATTACAGCCTTTGCGCAGACGAGCGTATGCGGAAATACGGGGAAGAGGATATCAGCTATCTTCCTCTGGCTTGTTACCAGCTGCGCTGGAACATCGAAGTCTCTTATTATGAAGGAAAGACTTTCTGGTCACTGGAAGAATACCGCATAAGAAACCGTGAAGGGATAGAGCGTCTTATCAACCTTCTGGCTGTTTCTTATAGTGCCATGACACTGCTTCCTTATAGTGATGAAACATTTTCATCTTATCAGTCTTTCAGCGCTCAGGAGACCCGATTTGAGATCGGACAGCAGATTCAGGCCAACATAATATTCAACAGTTTTGTGGAATCGCTTGAAACTGTAAAAAAAGCCCGTGCGTTGGTAAAGTTATTAGAACACCATATTCAGTCTTGGATTAGAAAGGTCCAAAAACTGTAAACTGCTGTGGAACTAATTATTATTCCAATAACTGTTACAATAATAGATAAACTAGTTGCTAAATCCGCTTTAATTGCTTTAGTTGCTAAATATGAAATTATTACTATAGACACTAAAACTACTATCCGAATTATAATATGCCATATAAACCTTATTACTTTTCTTCTTTTTTCCTTCTTAACTTCTTTATTTCTTTCTTGCATTTCAAATTTCTCTATTCTTACTTTTTGTTCGTTAATAATTTTACTCTGTTCCTCAATCACCTTTTCTTGTTTTGTCAATATCTTATTTTGTTCTTTCTGGTCTTCCCTCGTTAATGCTAACTCTTGTTGCATACTATCCACTTTTTGATTTGTTTCGATATAGCTTTTTCTAATATCTTTTAATTCTTGCTCTTTTTCTTTTAGCTTTAATTTTTGCCAATTACTTTCCTCCTCAAACTTTCTTATGTTATCAGGGTCGAAATTCAAATCTTCCTCAATACCTTCAACAGATATTTCCTCTGGTCTAATATTTTTATTTTTCAAAGCAATTAATCTTGCTGCAAATTGTTCAGAAGTAATATCTCCCTTTTCATATGCTACTTTGCATTCATCATATGTTTTCGCAACATTTTGTGCAATGTAATTTGACAACACAATTTTAGCCTTAATTATCGCATTTACGTTTTGAGGAAGCTCATCCCCTCCAAATCCTTTACTCATTTTATACCATAACAAATTTGTCAAAAAATTCATATTTATAACATAACCGACATATTTCCCATCAATTTCATCACCTTCACTTATCATTTCTGTTATTTTATTTGATATTTCAATGGTTTTCCTAGTTTCTGTTACAAATATATACTCACTTTTCAAATAATCAAAGAAAGACTTATTCTTTCGGAGTTTATTTATATGGCTAATAACTTTAATACTTTCTTGTATTGAAGAATCATTCATATCAATTCCATCTAAACATAACCCCTCCAAATTAGCTTCATATTGTTCTTTTTCATAATAGCCCCTATTCTCATCTTCTAAAATACCATACTGATATTGTAATGTATGAAAAAAATCCGATTGCTTATCACTAATATCTGTAACATCATTGCACCCAGAAACAATCGCCTTCATAGCTATATTCTCTTTCAATAACGCCTTACCTGTTACAATATCTTCTGCTCTCCTAAAAAAATCCTCTATCTCCCTTTTCGTATCTTCAAAATATCTTAATTTTATGTATTTCTTTTTCTTATTGGCTTCTTGGGCTAACTTTATCATATCTATTGCCAATGTTTGAAATATCTCTCCATTATAACCATACAAGTCAAATAATATTTCTACATCCAAATATAAAGTCAAATTTTCTGCAATGCTCCCAACCTCATTAATGTCATAATTAATACCTGTATATAAAATACAGCCTTCTCGTATCGCTTGTATTTGTTCCTTATTCTCTTGATTTTTCAAAATAAATATGCTAATAATATCTTGAAAATCTCCCCCATTAGATTCATCAAGCAAATATGCCATGAAATCCACCAGTAACTCCTGTTTCTTACTTTCATCTAACTTCTCACAAAATCTTTCCTCGGTAAACTCAACTAATTTTGTCATCAAGCGGACATTTTCTTGTTCCGCATTTTTCTTATACATTTCAAAAGAAGAATCTATATTAATTTTTTTATAATCTACACTATACTCATCCCGCCGCCCATTTTTTTCAACACATTCAACTTTCTTAAGTGCAGATTTTAAAACAGCATTAGGTAATTTAAATCCAAAAGTATCAACAATCATTTTCTTAATTTCTAAACATGAAAACTGATATATTTTTTCTTGAATAATTATATACTTAATAAATTCTGCTAAAATCTGATATGGACTTTTATATTTCTTTCCTCTAAATAGTTCTTTATATGTTACATATGAAGCCATAACAATTTCAGGTGCTTTTTTCATTTTTTCCTCCGTTTTTTATAATAATTAATCTACCTACACAAAAATATTAAAAATTTCAAGAATCCAAAATATCGCAAATATATTCAATTTAACCATCCAACAATTCCTGATAACTCACTCCCAAAACCTTTGCAATAACCTTCAACTCAATATCCGTCACAAACCTTTTGCCACTCTCAATCCTTTGCACAGCATTTTTATCTATATCCAGCCCCGCCATTTGCAACATATCCGCCAACTTCCTCTGTGAAGTTTTCTCTGGAAGCCGTTCCCGGATTTCCTTTACTTTCTGCCCGCATATATTGTTTTCACCATCAGCCGCCTTATTCTTATACATAAATCCTCTCCCGTTTGACATTTAGTGATTGTCATTTTCCCTATTATATGCTAAACTATAAAAGAAATGACATTCACCATATGTCAAATATCATATTTTAGTAAAAGGAGCGCATTTATGAAAAGCATATTGTCAGAACTGTATGAGGGCAACATCTTCCCGGCAGAGCAATATTCTCCCAGAAGTGAAGAATATCGCCAAATCCATCAAAGTCACTATAAGCATTATGACAATTTCATTGAAACTTTAAGCAAGTTAGAGCCGCCGCTTGATAAACAATTTATTAAAATCATGGACGAACAGCTTGATGTAATCCCCTATGAATTTTCAGAAATGTTCATTGATGGTTTCCGCTTAGGTGCAAGAATCATGATTGATATTTTCCAAGGCGATTTAGGCATCAGAGAAAATGAGCCTTCCACTAAATAGCAAATCCCCACCAGCCTGTCAAGGGTAAATAAACGGCTATTGCCGCCCTTGACAGACTGGCAGGGCTTCGCTGTATGACACCTAAGAGGGCTTTAAGCAGCCCTCCGGCTATCACCGGGCTTCTCGATTCTGTTTCCGTCTTTCTGCCCGTTTTTGCTCCTTCAATAGCTGTTCTCTTTGTTTCTCCATCTGAACAATGCCAAATACTTTCTCCTTTCCAAGAACCGCCTTTACATATTCATAATCTCGTACAATCTCTTTCAGTTCTTGATTCTCCGTATAGATTTCATGGAAACGGTTAGAGAGATTGTCTGCTTTCTCCACAGCCCGGTTATAGGAGAGTTGCAACTTATCAAACTTTCTGGAAACGTCCAGATAAGACGCATAAACAGAGCGCAGCACTTTCACAATCTTCTCCATCAGCGGCTTTGCTTTCTTCTCCCGGTATGACTTTCCGCTTTCTATGCTCCCGGCTTCTGGAAGCACCTGTTCTGGATTGTCTGAAAATTTCACCGCTATGTGTTCCATATCCTTCACCATTGGGGCGAGTTCCTGCATACGCTTCTGGTATTTGTCTGCCTGTTTCCTTGCGCTTTCTGCTTCCTTTTTTGATTTCTCCATGCCGTTTTGTATGGAACGGATTTCATCATCTAATTCACTCAACTGCCCTTTTAGATTTTCGTTGATTTCCTCATAGGATTGATTTTCTGATTGCAGTTCCGTTTTCTTCTTTTCCAGTTCTTCAACTTCCTTTGACCGTTCCTGTTTTTTAAAATCCAATACAGACAGATGTTTTTCGTGTGTTCCCTTTTTCTCCCACTCGATTCCGTGATTCAGCATAAGCGCAGAAAGCTGTTCTTTCTCATGAGCATACCATTGATTTCGTTCCGTTTCACTTCTTGTACCACCTTTAAATCCAAGTGCCTCCAGTGCTTTCTTCAAAGATACCCTCGTTTCAAGCCCCCGCTTGCTTCCAGTGACATAAGGAATGAAATCTATATGCAGATGAGGTGTCGCTTCGTCCATATGTAAATGGGCACTGAACACTTTAAGTGTTGGATTGCGTTTCTGGAATCCTTTCATATACTCGTCCAATATCTTTCTGGCAAGCTGTCCATCCTCTGTCTTTGCCCCCATATTATCTTTATCTCCTATCTGCACGATAATCTCATAAAATGGCTTTTCCTGTTTACCGGATAATATTTTCTCGTAATAATCGTCAATTCGGCGGTCATTCCGGGTTTGCTTCTCATTGTATCGGGCAAGGGCTTCGTCAAATAATTCGTGATATACGTCCTTGATATTTTGATTGAAATATTCTATATTTAAGTGGCTGCGTTCCGGGTCAATATTTGATGCATGAAATTTTCTGCTGTTATGGTTGACCGAGCCTTTCCCTGTGGTAAAGCTGATTGTTCGCTTCAATCACTCTGTCCTTTCTCCCTGTCTAGGGTAATCAGTGACGGATACGGCACATAGGCTTTGTTACTTTCGCCGAAAGTAACGCAAAAGCACTTTTGTCAGCTACGCCAACAAAAATGCAACCTGCAAGCAGGTTTTGCGCCCTGCCGGGGGCAAGCTATCCTTCGGATAGCATACCGTCCTACGGACGGGCGGCTGTTCCAGCCTTTCCACTGCCGCTGTCAGTGCCACATTGTCCGGCACTTCATTTCGTGTGTCAATCCTTCATTTTTCCTTGTCGGCTAATAGACAGGGGGCGTGACACGCCCCTGTTAATTATCACCGAAGGAAAAACTACCAGCGGAAGCTGTCCGGCACTCCCCGCTTATCCAGATATTCTTTTCTGGCTTTTTCTCTTTCTTCTTCCGTTGGTGCTGTCTTATATTTTGTGTACACTTCATGGCGCACCACAGAATCCAGTTTCTTTTCCAGCCCCCGCCGGATTTCATCAGCACAGGAACCATCTTCCAGTAGATGATACCGGAGCAACGCCATAAACAAGTCATACGGTATTTGCACATTTTTCATTTTATACAATTCCTTTCTGCGTCGGTTTGCGTCGATAGCGACGGTATTTTCTATACCGCCCCGCTATCTGAAATACCGTCGCAACCGACGCATATCGTCGCTTTTTACCTGTTTCGTTCCAGCCGCTTCAAAATAATCTTTCTCTCATGCCCCCGTTTATTGTCATAGAAAATACCGTAGTCATTTAATAGCTGGCTGTTTACCACATTTAACTTTCTGGAAAGCACATTTGCCGATAACTGCATATCCGGCAACTGTTTCAAAAGTTCCGTTGCCGTTCCTTCCCACTCCGGCTTATCCTCTGTCAGAAGTCCGTTAATGGCTTCCAGAAGCAGGTTCGGCGGCTGTTTCCAGAGTTCTGTTTCTGCCTTCTTAAACTTCCAGATACAACGTTCCCGGTCAAACTCAATGGTCAGTTCCTGGTCTGGCTGGTCACGCCCCACAATATCCAGAACCGCCGTGTTGTCCGTCCGTTTTTTCTTCTGCATAATAAACGCCCCATCAGCCGCCCCAAGCAGTCCGTTTGTGCCGGAAATCATATCAAAGCTATCACCGGATTCCATCTTGCGGGTATGGTGTACCACTAACAGGCAGATACCATATTTGTCACTGAACGCTTTCAGCTTTGTTACAATCTCATAATCATTTGAGTAACTGAAAGTTTCCCCGCCTACTTCCCTCACCTTTTGCAGCGTGTCAATGATAATCAGCCTTGCGTCTGTATGCTGTTTCACAAACTCCTCTAATTCACCGTCCAAGCCTTCCTTCAGCGTCTTTGCCTGTGTCGCAAAATAGAGATTGTCTGCGCTCTCTATACCAAACATTTGTGAAAGCCGCCGCTGAAGCCTTGCGTAATCATCTTCCAAAGCCAGATACAAGACCGTTCCTTTACGAACGGGATAATCCCACAGGGGAATCCCCATTGCTATATGATAGGCAAGCTGCCCCATGAAAAAGGATTTTCCCACCTTTGGCGCACCTACAAAAAGATATGTGCCGCCATACAGAAAGCCGTCTACAACCGGCGTCCTCGGCGGGTAAAGCGTATCATATAATTCTGTCATGGAAACCGTCTGCAAACTGCACCCGGATTTCTCCGGGCTTTTGTAGTTATTTGTGGCTTGCAGATTGTTTTTTGCTGTTTCATTTGCTATAATTTCAGTGTGATTTTTCATAATCGGCTGTTTCCCATCTGCGCCAACAGATGATACGGAAGCAGTCGTTTTTCTTTTTCCTGTCATTCATCTTCTCCTTTCAGACCATCCAACGTGATTGCAATAACTTGTAATGTGTAGAGCAGTTCATCATTGTCCGGGCTTATGCTCTCCATACGCTTTAATTCCTCATGGATTGCCGCCATCTGGTTTTTCAGAGCCTTATACACCCTCGGATTGCCCTGTACCACCACATCCCGGCACAAGAGCCGCCTAGTGATATAGTCCTGCTTAGTCAGCCCCGACAATGCCACTAAATCATTTAACAGTTTTGCTTCTTCGTCCGAAACCCTAAACGCCACCGTATGATTGCGCCATCTTCCTTTGTAATCAAGTGCCTTATCCATTTTTCTAATCCTCGTATTATTAAATAGTAGTATTTATGAATCCCTCTCCAGGGATAAATGATATACTGTTGAAGATACTGTGGATTGGTTTTCTAATCCTACCACACAGATGGTTTAATGGAGGCTCCAACCACAGTCTCTTTGTATATTTGTTAATCAGTTAGATACCGCATGACGGTTTATTTAGAACGAGGTTACAATCACAAGGAGAATCTGTGGTTCTAAACAGTATCAATACTTTTCAAAGGAGATTTCTTATGATTTACGTTGGAATTGATGTCGCAAAAGATAAGCACGACTGCTTTATCACTAACTCGGATGGAGAAGTGTTGTCTAAATCATTTACCATCTCAAACAACCTCAAAGGATTTGACACCCTGTTTCAGAAAATCATATCTGTATCAAATGATCTGTCCAAAGTAAAAGTAGGACTGGAAGCCACAGGACACTACAGTTACAATCTTCTGGGATTCCTTCTTGATAAAGGTTTGCCGACCTACGTTATCAATCCGTTACATACCAATCTTTACAGAAAAAGTCTAAGCCTTAGAAAGACCAAAACGGATCAAGTTGATTCCCGTACCATTGCCACTATGATGATGTCTGACATGAACTTAAAGTCCTACTCAGACTCATCTTACCACAACGAGGAATTAAAGTCACTCACCCGTTATCGTTTTGATAAAGTAAAAGAACGGGCAAAACTGAAGATTTCTGTTTCAAGGCTTGTGTGCATTCTTTTTCCTGAACTGGAAAAACTCGTTCCCACACTCCATATGGCTTCCATCTACGATTTGCTTTCCGAATTTCCAAGTGCTGACGCTGTCGCAGCCGCACACCTTACAAGGCTTTCCAATCTGCTGTCTGAAAGTTCTAAAGGCAGATATGGAAAAGATACTGCTGTCATGTTTCGTAAAGCTGCAAGAAGTTCTATCGGTTCTCATATGCCTGCTAAGTCCCTGGAACTGAAACACACCATCAAACTCATTCATGAATTAACGATCGAGATTGACGAGATCGAAACAGCAATCAAACGAATCATGGAGGAAGAAATCCAGTCTCCAATCCTTACCATTCCCGGTATCAGTTACCGGATGGGTGCAATGATCATCGCCGAGATTGGGGATTTCAGCCGTTTTGATTCCGCCGATAAGATACTTGCATATGCAGGAATGTCCCCATCCACCTATCAATCAGGTCAATTAGATAGCTGTCATTCCCACATGGAGAAACGAGGTTCCAGATACCTTCGGTATGCTCTTTACAACGCCACGAAGTATGTCTGCCATTGGGATGAATCCTTCGGAACCTATCTTGAGAAGAAACGCTCCGAAGGCAAGCATTATAATGTTGCATTATCTCATGCCACAAAAAAACTTGTGCGGCTGATTTTCGCAATGGAAAAATCAAGACGGGCATACATACCAGTTCCTTAACTTGTTCTGTAAATTTCTCCTTTTAGGGCATCTATAAAGATGCTCTTATTGTCATGCAGTTTTCAAGGTTCCAATGTATCTGAAATGCCTTCCGGCAATTCATTCAAAAAATTTCATTTTAGACTTGACTTTTAATAGTTAGTCTCCTTTGTCATTCGCTCCATTTCCAATCTTTCTGCCATTTCTGTCTGAACAGTAGGAAACAAGTGTGCATACCGGTATGTAATCTTCTCCGCTTCATGCCCCATGCGCTCCCCAATCGCCAGTACCGAGAATCCCATGTTGATTAAAAGCGAAACTGCGCTGTGACGAATATCATGCACACGAATCTTCTTTACACCTGCCTGTTTCGCCCCTCTCTCCATCTCGTGATTAAGATAGGATTTTGTGACGGTAAATAATCTTTCATCCGGCTTAATATCGTAAAGCATTTTGATATACTCTTGCATTTCCTCACAGAGAAACGGCGGCATTTTGATTGTGCGGTTGCTTTTCTTCGTCTTTGGGCTTGTGATAATATCCCGCCCTTTGGAACGGTGAAACGTCTTGCTGATCGTGACCGTCTGCTTCTCAAAATTGAAATCTGCCGGAGTGAGGGCAAGCAGTTCGCCAACACGCAAGCCACACCAGTATAAAATTTGAAATGCTTGATAGGAATATGGCTTGTCTTTTACTGCTTCAATGAATTTCAGATATTCCTCTTTCGTCCAAAAAAGCATTTCCTCTGCTTTCCCTTTCCCAAGCGGTCCAGCTTTGACAACGGGATTGCTCTTTAATTCGTAGAACCGCACCGCATGATTAAATAATGCGCTCAATTCAGATTGCAGAGTTTTCAGATAAGTCGGCGCATAGGGCTTCCCTTTTTCATCACGATAGGAAATCTGCTCATTCTGCCACTGGATAATATCTTTTGCACGAATATCGTACATTTTCTTGTTCTCAAAGTACGGTAGTAATTTTGTGCGTAAGATATGCTCCTTTGTCAGCCAAGTATTGTGCTTCAGCTTCGGCTTCATATCTCTTGTATACGCCTGCACAAATTCCCCGAAAGTCATATCCAAGTCAGCCGCTTCTTTCATGCGGAAATGATGTTCCCACTCCGTAGCTTCTCTTTTGGTTTTAAAACCTCTCTTGACTTTCCGACAGTTCTTCCCCGTCCAGTCATAATAATGGAACGATACATACCATGTTCCACGCTGTTCATCTTTATATGCCGCCATAGTTCGCCCTCCTTAGTTCGCCGCCTGCGCCATGCCGTAGAATTTTTCTTCATAATATTTTCTGCTGACACGTCCGGCGATTGTGATAAAACCTTTCTCTTCCAGTTCCTCATTCATCTGTCGTACTAATTTGTAAGCAAATGGTTTGGAAACGCCCAACTCCTGCGCTACCTCCCCGACAGTTACAAATAGTTCATTCCTCATTCAATATCCTCCTTTTTGTTTAGCGTTTTTGTTAAGCTCTGTATTTGAATTATACTTAACATTTCTGTTATTGTCAATAGCCTATTTGTTAAACTTATCTTTTTTATTAAATTTAGCATTTCTGATAAGTTTTTGTTGCTGTATTATCTGAATTATGCTAGAATATATGGAGAATACAGAATTGAGAGGTAAGCTATGGAGTATACGATACGAGAAATACAAAAACAGGAATATCCGTTACTGGATAATTTTCTTTATGAAGCAATCTTTATTCCAGAGGGTATCGAACCTCCACCCAAAAGTATTATTTCATCTCCCGAATTACAGATTTATGTGAAGCATTTCGGGGAATCCAAAGATGATTGGGGATTAGTGGCAGAGGTTGGCGGTAAGATTGTTGGGGCTGTTTGGGTTCGCATTATGAACGATTACGGACATATAGATGATGAAACGCCCTCTTTGGCAATCTCTCTTTATAAAAAATACCGGGGCTTTGGCATTGGAACGGCTATGATGAAAGAAATTCTTACCCTGCTTAAATCACATGGGTACAGCCGAGTTTCCCTTTCTGTTCAAAAAGCTAATTATGCGGCAAAGATGTATCTAAAGATTGGCTTTGAGATTGTAAGGGAGAATGAAGAAGAATATATTATGGTGTACTACCTATAACAAATTTATAAATAAATTGGAGAAAGGACATTCCATTTATGAGAATCCGACCGTATATATCAAGCAAAGATTACGAATATGTATCAAAATGGATTGATGACGAAAGAACTCATGCTTTTTGGTGTGCAAACCTTTTGCCATACCCCATGACACAAAAATCTTTCCATGATTTATTAGAGAAAAATGCAATGGACTGGACGGACAGTGCTTATGTCGCAACTGAAAACAGCGGACAGGCAGTAGGCTTCTTCTGTTATTCTGTCAATACAGCAGACAATATTGGTTTTCTTAAATTTGTTATTGTTGATAAAACCAAACGTGGAAAAGGTTACGGAAAAGAAATGCTGAATCTGTCTCTGCAATTCGCTTTTCAGATAACCGGCGCAAAAGCGGTTCAACTAAATGTTTTCAGTGAAAACGTATTAGCAAAGCAATGTTATGAAAAAGTCGGCTTTGCTGAAAGAAAGATTGACAAAGATGTATTTTCCTATAAAGACGAGTTGTGGAGCAGGTGTAACATGATAATTTCAAAACAATCACTCTAATTTTCAGAAAGGACACATGACTATGGTATTAGGAGAACGGATAAAGAGAATACGCACGTTCCGGGGCTTGACACAGCGTGAATTAGGCTTGAAATTGGGATATGAGGAACGTAATGCTGATGTTCGTATCGCACAGTATGAATCTGGCTATCGTGTTCCCAAAAACAACACTTTAATGGAAATGGCAAAGATACTGAACGTCAATTATATCCATTTTATTGGCGTTACCCCCGGCTGCGCCGAAGATATTATGCTTACATTCCTTTGGCTTGATGAAGATGACCGCAGCACGATCCATTTATTTCAGCTTGTACGCAATCCCGGCAAATGCAACGCTTCTGATGATAAATCGGTGCGTTACTACGACAATGACGATTGGCCTGCTCATGCCCCGGTGGGTATGTGGCTAGAGTACGGTTTAGTCAATGATTTCATGCGAGAGTGGTGTCTGCGGAAAGAGCAGTTGAAGAATGGAGAGATTTCAGAGGACGAGTATTTTGAGTGGAAAATCAACTGGCCTGCTACGAGCAGTAGTGTTGATGAAAAAGGGCATGATAAGAAAAATAACAGTTACAAGTGGAGGTCATAAAATGAATTTTAATGATATGCAGGCTTTATCGTTTGAAATCAAGAATTTACATGATAGAATAGAAATATATTCAAAAAATAATGAATATGTATATGCTGATGTTTATAAATCATGGGTTAAAGAATATAACTATTTATTAGATAAGTATAATACACTTGTCAATCTCAATATTACGCATATGTCATGCAATACTTATGATTTATCCTCTACACAAAAAACTGTAAGAAATGCCACTATCGAATACTTTCTAAACACCTTAACTGGCTTAATTGAGAAAATCAAGTCTGATATAGAAACTGAGCGTTTAAAGATAACAGAAAAAAAGATTTTACCACACCAAATGCGCAAATGTTTTAAAATAGGTTCAGAAGGTTGCCCTCTCAACCCAGACTATCAAAATAATAAAATATTTATTGCTATGCCTTTTTCTGATGAATACAAAGACAGTTATAATTATGGTATCGTTCCTGTTCTAGACGGATTGGGATATCAATACTATAAATCCGATAACGAAATTACTAACAAAGATATTATGTGTAAAATATGCCAACAAATACAGTCTTGTCAAATGGCTATCATCAATATATCTGGACTTAATCCTAATGTTATGTTAGAGCAAGGGCTTGCCTATGGATTAGGTAAACCTGTAATTATACTTAAAGACAAAGCCACTAAAGCAATTAGTGATTTAGGAAGTATAGAATACATAGAATATAGTCATGCAGGAGATTTACAGCAAAAACTATATAAAGCCTTAGATACAAAATAAATATGCAGATTGTGTTAATGAATACGAAATAAAGATTGATATAGAAAAGGCTACCATTTAGGTAGCCTAATAACGTAATGGAGTGCAGGGGATTTGAACCCCTCGGCG
>Ga0224741_10029_pt1 | contig 19882 bp, 14 predicted proteins | sample LIM_E_Water_Pos_FD_161629 | JGI IMG/M metagenome (GOLD analysis project Ga0224741, IMG submission 161629) | Enriched cells from gastrointestinal tract of the lab mouse from Pacific Northwest National Laboratory (PNNL), Richland, Washington... | ecosystem: Host-associated > Mammals > Digestive... | reverse complement strand
TTGTCAGACGAACTATGCAGGGAACATGGATTGTCGGTCATTATTGCATCAAAACAAAAAGGAAAGACACATTATGAGTGGCAGATGGCAGAGGCAGGAATTTCATGGAAAGCGCAGATGAAATCTGATATTAACAATGCCATTTGTGAAGCGCACAGCTATGAAGATTTTATCAGCCGGATGCAGACAAAAGGATACGAGGTAAAGGGGGAAACTTTTGGAGATAATGCGCTGAAATATTTATCTTTTTCTGCTTCAGGGCAGACACGTTTTACACGTGTCAGTGAAAAAAATTTCGGTGTGGGATATACGAAAGAATCAATCAGAGAGAGAATCGAGAAACATGTAAAGGCACAGGAAAGTTCCCCTGTAAAAAAGAAATTTCCCTTTCCAAAGCGACCGGATGCAAAGCGGACTTTGATTGATACGGACAAGGAGAAGTTTCAAGAGAATGGTGCGTTAAAGCATTGGGCGGATATACAGAATTTAAAGATTGCTGCGGCGAGTTATGCAGAGGGTGGTTCCGTAGAGGAACTAAAACAGAAAATATTAGAGAGAAGTGCTGTGGCAAAAGAGGCACGAAGTGCGATTGTGGATTTGGAGCATGAGATGAAAGCCAAAGCGGAAATCCTAAAATACGCAAAACAGTATATGGCAAACAGGAAATACCAGAGAGGATATGAGAAAGCGAAGGATCAGGATGCTTATTTCCGAAGCCATGAAACACAGATTATTCTATTTGGTGGCGCTGAAAATATGTTGAAGAGGTACGGAGTAAAGATGGCATCTTTAGATGTGGAAAAGATGCAGGTGGAATATGATGCAATGACAGCGCAAAAGGCAAAACTGAAGAAAACATATCAGACAGCAGAAAAGGAGGCGATGGAAGCGGATAAGCAGTTGAAGAACATAAGACAGTATTTAGGGATTGAGAAAGATAAACAGGAAGCGACAAAGCAGCACAAAAAGCAAGATATGAGTTTATAGGAAAGAGAGGAAAAGTTTATGAATTTGACTTATGAAAAATGTGGAGACTATCTGATACCGAACTTAATTCCTGATCCGGAGCCGGAGGGAGAGTTGAGAAAGTTTGGATTGATGCGGAAATATTATGTAGAGAATCATAGGAGAGGTATTTATTCGGGGTTATTGTTATCGGGTAAACTGAAAGAGCATCTGCTGATGATACAAGAACAGGCGGAGGAAAGGTTCGATTTGCTGATAGAGCAGATGGCAAAACAGGAGGGAGTGACGGAGCGGTTAAGGGCACAGGATCAGATGCTTTGGGTGCGGAGAATGAATTGCATTAGGGTAAGGGCGGAGGAAATGGTGAGGGAAGAAATTATATATTGTTTATGAGATTGCGGAGCAGAGAAATCTGCTCCTGTTTCATATTCTAATGAAAATTATTGCTTTTTCAATAAAAATACTGCATAATAAAATAGGAATGCAAAGTGGAAAAAATAGAATGAGGTAAAGGGATTGGAAGATTTAATCCAACTGGATTCATATCCAGTGCAGACAGCACTAAGATTACTTTTACAGGATAAAACGACTAAAAAGAATATTATATGGGCAACAGATTCTTACGCCTCTTTTGGTGAGACTTATACGGATCGAAGTCAGATAACAGAGAATCAGTTAAAAAAGATGAATTATGGAATGATTCAACCGCGAATATCTAAAGATATGGAGCAGCAAACGCAGCGGACAAGAAAGAGTGCAGAAGTATTTACTCCAGCCTGGATATGCAATAAAATGAATAATTTTTGTGACGAGGAATGGTTTGGTTATAAAGATGTTTTTAATCGACAGGCTGAGCATGAATGGATTCCCACAGAGGATAAAATAAAATTTCCTGATGGAAAGTGTTGGGAGGAATATATAAATTCCAGACGATTGGAGATTACATGTGGAGAAGCACCTTATTTGGTTTCAAGATACGACGCTTCTACAGGAAAGATGATTGATATTCACAAGCGAATCGGTATTCTTGATCGGAAACTTCGTGTTGTAAATGAAAATGCAGCGGATGAAACGGAATGGTTGAAATGGGTGATACGGGCATTTCAGAGTGTGTATGGGTATGAATATCAAGGGGACAATCTTTTGATTGCACGAATTAACCTACTTATGACTTTTGTAGATTATATGAATAATAAATGGCATAGACAGCCGGAAAAAACAGAACTGCGGAAGGTCGCAAATATTATCAGTTGGAATGTTTGGCAGATGGATGGACTAAAGGGAACAGTTCCTATGGGAGTTTTGAAAGAGGAATATCATCAGATGTCGTTGTTTGAACCATTTCAAGAAGTGAAAGAAGATGAGGATGAACCAGAGGTTCGATGTAGAATATATGATTGGAGAGCGGATTGTTCCATTCCATATAATGCGTTAAAGTAAGAATTAAATGTGATGTGCTAAAAAATTTTTGGATTGCAATCAAATGAATAAAAAATGGAAACAGCTATCCTGCAAAGGTTTTATTTGTTGGACAGAACAAGTGTTTCTTGCTCATGTGCAAAAAGGAGAAACATATGGAATATAGTATTGAAGTGTGTATTAAAGAAAATCAGACTACAACAGACAAAGGAAAAATTCTTGAAAATTTAACAAGAGACATTTTAAAACAACAGCAATATGAGGTATATGAGACGATTCGAGTTACTGGAATGGAAATTGATGTTTGGGCAAAACATAAAATTACAGGTCAAAAAATTCTTGCTGAATGTAAAGCACAGAATGATTCTCTGTCTGGGGAAGTTATCTCTAAATTGCTTGGGAATGTTGGGCTTAGAAATGCAAGTGCGGGATGGTTGATTAGCACAGGTCCCTTATCGAAAGATGCCAAAGGAATAGTAAGCGATTGGGAAGATGAAAATAACCAGAAAAGAAGTCAGTTAGCGTTTTATACCAAAGATAGGATTATTGATTTATTAGTTGATTCCCATGTGATTGTTTCTCCTGATACAATATCAAAAAAGATAGATGAAAAATTCTCACTAAATGATAACGCCTTATTGCTGTTAATGCCTTCAAGAAAAGTATGGGTTATTCCGGTGCAAAATCACATGGAAGGAATTTCAACAAAAGTTGTGGCATTTGATGCGGAAACAGGGAATAGAATTACAAATAAAGATGTTCTTAATGAAATAAAAGCACACAAAAATAGTTATAGCTCCATGCAGTGGCTATCGATTGATAATGCAGCAGATGATAAAGAGGAAACTCTTTTAAAGGAAGAACTTAGCAGTATAGTGACAGTAATTAGTGGCGATGATTGGATTGATTATCGTCCGGCAAGACCAGAAGATTTTGTAGGTAGAAAAACTATTCTTACAGATATAATAAAATTTTTAGATACGGTTAATAGTGGATTGTCTGATACAAGACTTTTCTCAATCAAAGCACCATCTGGAATGGGCAAGAGTTCTGTTGTATTAAAGCTGGCTGATTTATCAAAACGAAGAAACTATTCTAAAAAATATTTTGTATATGCAGTTGATGTGCGTACTGCGCTTTCTTCCAGATATGCAGAGATGGCATTAAGGACATGCTTTGATAAAGCCGATGAGGCGGGTTTTACTGATATCAGACAGCGAAAGGTAAATTCATCTAATGCAATTCAATATTTAAGAGATGCGTCTATTCAAAAAACTCTTTCATATTTGAAGGAGGAAAATAAGAGCATTGTTTTAGTGTTTGATCAATTTGAGGAATTGTTCTCAAAACGTGACTTGGATTTACTTTTTGATAATGTGAAGATGCTTTGCAATGAGGTTGATGCGCTTCAAGGAGCCTTAATATTGGGATTTGCATGGAAAACTGATTTGACATTGCCAGCAGAACATCCAGCATATTATATGTGGAATAATTTAAGTGATAGAAGAAAAGAATTTGAATTGATTCAATTTAAGCCATCAGAAATAAAGAGTGCAATCAAATTATTTGGCAGACAGTTAGGTGAACAAGTTAATCCAATTCTTGCAAATTATTTAACTAAACAATGCCAGGGATACCCGTGGCTGTTAAAAAAGTTATGTATTCATGTGTTCAGGCTTATCAAGGAGGGAAGTAGTCAAGAGGCTGTAATCGGTCAGCGATTAAATATTGTTGATTTATTTGAGCGTGACATAGATGATCTTACTCCTGATCAAGATGCATGTGTAAAAGAGATTGCAAGAAATTCTCCCGCAGATTATTTTACAATTTCTGAAATTTATGGAGATGGAGTTGTGCAATCATTGATTAATAATCGTATAGTAATTCGCAGAGCCTCGAAGTTGACTTTGTATTGGGATATTTTTAGAGATTATGTTTTGAATAAATCAGTGCCGGAGCTTTTATTAGACTATATTCCGCAGATGCAGTTTACAACTGTAGTGAGGACATTACGGTGTCTTTTGGAGCAAGGAGATATGACTTCGGCTGAACTAAGCCAAAAACTTTCGCTTACTGTGTCCACAATTGATAATATTATGATTGATTCCGTAATGTTTGGAGCTGTTCAAAAGAAAAATAATATAATTCATCTACTGTCTCGCACAGAGGATGAATTATATAAGGTATTGCAGGCTTTCTTTAAAAAACATATGGTGTATGAAAAACTGAATAGATTGGGACTAGAGAAATTTGATTATCGTACTTTTATGAATGTTTTTGATGAGACTTATGCAGAGTCTAATATAAATAGTAAAACAAAAATGACTTATTGTAGCAAACTGTATAATTGGTTTATTCGTTTAGGATTACTTTCCGAAGAACAGGGGCGTATTGTACTTACAGTTTCCCCATCTTCAAAATCAATTAGGTTATCGCTGGAAAGAGCAACACATGGACGACATCAGTCGGGTAATCAAAATTTATTTTGGGGGCAAACGAGTCCAGAGAAAATGATAGAAGTGTATCAGTTAATTAAAGGCGGCAATGAGAGTTACTCATCATTGAAATCCTGTGGTTATAGAAATGCAATTGAACTGCTAATTGCAGCAAGGGCTTTGCATAGGCAAAAAGATGTGTTATTTTTGATTCTTCCAATGGCAAAGATTATAGAAAATATTTCTACAGCGGATAATATTATATTCGCAAGGAATATTTTGGCGTCTAATCCTGATATTAAAAACATAGAGATGGGACAATTGTTGAGCGAACATTATTCAAGGGATTGGACAACCTCATCAAAAGTTCGGTATGGAAATAGTATAATGAATTGGGTAAAATATCTTGATTTAAATGAGGAAAATTCAAGTTATGTTTAATGGATTATTTGTGGCAAAATATGAGATAGGAGAAATGAGACAATGAAATTCGATTTTGTAATAGGCAATCCACCATATCAAGATGAAACCATAGGCGACAATAAAGGATTTGCGCCGCCAGTATACCATAAATTTCTCGAAAATTCTTATAAGATTGGGGATGTGGTAGAGATGATACATCCGGCAAGATTTTTATTTAATGCCGGAAGTACACCAAAGCAATGGAATGAGCAGATGTTGCAAGATCCGCATCTTAAAGTGTTGTACTTTGAACAGGACAGCAGTAAGGTGTTCAGCAATACGGACATTAAAGGCGGAGTAGTTATTACCCATCATGATAATGTAAAGGACTATGGTGCGATTGGAACATTTACTGCTTATGAGGAATTAAATGCGATATGCAAAAAAGTTAGAGATAATAATACTTTTTTTAGTTTTAGTGATATGGTGGTTACAGCTTATTCGTATCGTCTAACAGATAAAATGCATACTGACCATCCAGAGGCTATTGGGCAATTAAGTAGTGGTCATGCTTATGATATGAAATCTAATATATTTGAGAGACTACCGCAAATTTTTTATAATGAAAAACCGCAGGATGGGGCAGAGTATATACAGATTTTGGGACGTGAAAATAATGAGAGAATTTATAAGTATGTCAGGCGTGACTATATTAATACGGTCAGCAATTTGGACAAATATAAGATATTTCTCCCGAAAGCTAATGGAATTGGTGTGTTGGGCGAAGTTTTGTCAGCACCGATATTGTGTGAGCCAATGATTGGGGCAACAGAAACATTTTTGAGCATTGGCGCGTTTGAACAACAGAGTGAAGCAGAAGCAGCCTTGAAGTATATTAAAACTAAGTTTGCTCGTGTTTTATTAGGAGTTTTGAAAACAACACAGGATATCACACCGGAAAAATGGAAATGTGTTCCGTTGCAAGACTTTACCACTTCATCTGATATAAACTGGTCAGCCTCAATTCCAGATATAGACAAGCAGCTTTACAAAAAGTATAACTTATCCGATGAAGAAATCAACTTCATTGAAACCAAAGTAAAGGAGATGGCGTAATGGCAGAAATAAAAATCAAGACAGCCAAGCGAGTTGTTCCGATGATTTACGCATATACCACTCCTGAAATTGCACGACATAACGGCTGGACAAAAATAGGATATACGGAACAGGCGGTAGAAAAACGTTTGAAACAACAGGCGCATACAGTAGATGTTATTTACCATGAGGAATGGAAAGGAAATGCAGTCTATGATGACGGTTCCGGCGAAACTTTCAGCGATAAAGATTTCCATGTATATTTAAGGAAGTTAGGCGTTGAAAATAATCGGGCAAATGAGTGGTTTCACATAGACGGTACGGAATCTCAGAAGCGGTTTTTTGAGTTTCGTGCTAATCGCGGTATTGTAAAAGCGGAAGATACTATTATTCCTTATATTTTGCGTAATGAACAGGCAGCAGCGGTGGAACAGACGGAAAAGTATTTTCAATCCGGTATGGGAAATGAATATCTTTGGAATGCAAAACCGAGATTTGGCAAGACATTGTCTGTCTATGAATTGTGTAAGAAAATGGAGGCGCAGAATGTCTTGATTGTTACCAACCGCCCTGCAATCGCCAATTCATGGTATTCAGATTATGCGAAGTTTTTGGGAATGGAGTCAGGCTATCAGTTTGTCAGTAATACAGACTCACTAAAAGGGAAAAAGTTAGTAGTTTCGCGTGAAGACTATGTAAAGGCGAACTCAATTTCGGATAATCCATATAACTGTATTGAATTTGTCAGCTTGCAGGACTTAAAAGGCTCTCTGTATTTTGGCGGCGATTATGATAAATTAAAAGAAGTCGCAGATATGAACTGGGATTTGCTGGTTATAGATGAAGCGCACGAGGGCGTAGATACCTATAAAACGGATGTAGCATTTGAACACATCAGCAGAAAATATACTCTTCATTTATCCGGCACGCCTTTTAAAGCGCTCGCGAATGATAAATTTCCGGATAATGCGATTTATAACTGGACATATGCAGATGAACAGTCAGCAAAACGTGATTGGAATCCGCCTGAAGGTAACGAGAATCCCTATGCAACACTTCCGCAGCTCAACATGCTTACTTATCAGATGTCAGAGATTATCAAGGATGAGTTAGAACAGGGTATTGAAATTCAGGGAGAAACGGAAGAATATGCTTTTGACTTAAATCTTTTCTTTGAGACGAAAAACGGGCAGTTCATACATGAGAGTTCTGTAGATAAATTTCTGGATGCCATGACAACACAGCCTAAATTTCCTTTTTCAACAAAGGATTTGCGAAATGAGTTAAGGCATACATTTTGGCTTTTGAACCGTGTGGACAGCGCAAAAGCATTAGCAAAGAAACTTGAAAATCATCCGATATTTGGAGAATATAAAATTATTCTTGCAGCAGGAGATGGGATAATGGATGGTTCAGAATTAATTTCAGAGGAAGAAAGCAAGAAATCCTTTGATAAAGTAGTTGCTGCTGTTAAAAGCTATGAAAAAACAATCACATTATCTGTTGGTCAGTTGACGACAGGCGTTACAATTCCCGAATGGACAGCAGTAATTATGCTGAGCAACATGAAAAGCCCATCGTTATATATGCAGGCGGCGTTCAGAGCGCAAAATCCATGTCTTTTTGCGAGTGGCGGCGAATTTTACCGTAAGAAAAACGCCTATGTATTCGACTTTGATCCGGCACGCACCCTTATGATCTTTGAAGAGTTTGCAAATGATTTATCCGCTAAAACTTCGGATGGGCGTGGAGATGCGGGAACACGGAAAGAAAATGTAAAGGAACTGCTGAATTTCTTTCCGGTAATTGGCGAAGATGAAAACGGGGAAATGGTGGAACTGGATGCGGAAAAAGTATTGTCCATACCCCGAAAAATCCGCTCTCAGGAAGTAGTGAGAAGAGGATTTATGAGCGATTTTCTGTTTCAGAATATTTCCCATGTATTCCATGCACCGCAGGAAGTGATTGACATTATTACATCTTTTACGCCGGTTCAAGAGCCAAGCAAAAAGGCGGACATTACACCTGCTACGCATTCGGAACTTTCTTTAGATGATAACGGAGAAGTATCTTTAGAAGAAGGGTATATTATTGGTAGGTCGGCGGAGCTATTTGGTGAGAAGATATATGGGAATGTGACAAACAAACTAAGTGATGCTATAACAGAGATGAATGTTTTGCGGGAAGAGGCGGGCTATTCTGCCCAAAATTTGAAACAGGCATTACATACGGAGGCTGTTAAAGCTATTATTGATACGGCAAAAGAGGAGTATGCTTCAGATATGAAGGTATCTACCCGAAATCAGATAGAGCGTAAATTGAAAGATGAAACGGATTCGCTTGTTAATAAGGCGTTTGGCAATTATAAGATTGAAGCGAATACCTTAGAAAAGGAGAGGCAAGATGCTTTAGACAATTGCATAACCACCAACAGAAGCGAGGAAGAAGTCAATCAAGAGTTTGACAGGCGTCAGGAAGAAGCTGCTTCAAGATTGCAGGAGACTTTAAATTCATCAATCAGCGATTTTGTAAAGTCTGCCAGTGAGGAAGTGGTAAGAACCGTAGAGACCAGCAAAAAGGAACGTGAGAAAAAGGGAATAGAGGATTCTGTAAAAGACCATTTGAGAGGATTTTCAAGAACGATACCATCATTTCTCATGGCGTATGGAACAGAAGAAACGACTCTTGAAAATTTCGACACGATTATTCCGGATGAAGTATTTAAGGAAGTAACAAGCATTTCACTTGCACAATTTCGATTTTTAAGAGACGGAGGTGTTTATAGCAACGAGCAGACAGGCGAGGAGGAAATGTTTGAGGGCAAGATGTTTGATGCGGTTGTGTTTAACGATTCTGTCAGAGAGTTCCTGAATTTAAAAAGAAAACTGGCAGATTATTTTGATGAGGACAGCACAGAGGATATTTTTGACTATATTCCGCCGCAGAAAACAAACCAGATTTTTACGCCGAAGTGGGTAGTGAAAAAGATGGTTGATATGCTGGAACAGGAAAATCCGGACTGCTTTGATATGCCGGATAAGACATTTGTTGATTTGTATATGAAGTCCGGTTTATACATGACAGAAATTATAAAGCGGCTGTATCAGAGCAATGTTTTGAAAGAACAGTTTCCGGAGAAAGAGGAACGGTTACAGCATATTTTTGAGAAACAGATATACGGTCTGGCACCTACGGAAATTATCTATAAGATTGCAACGAATTATATTCTTGGATTTGACGAGAATGTTGTGATTACGAGGCATAATTTCCGACAGGTGGATGCTTTGAAGTATGCTAAAAATGGAACTTTGGAAGAAATGTTGGATGAGATTTATAAGGAGTGAGCCATGCCAAGAGCGAAAAAAGAATCAGTGCCGATATCGGCGAGAATAGAGAAAGCAACCTTTGAACGTCTGGAAAAATTCTGCGAGGATTCAGGGCTTGGAAAGACGGTGACACTGGAGAGGGCGTTGAATATGTATATGGATGAGTATTATGGAGAAGTAGAGATTACAAAAAGGTGATTTATAAAATGCGTATGGATGGAAGGAAGTAGTGAATGAAGCTTTGGGGCAAAAGAAAGTTAGATAGAGAGACTTATTCTAATACAAGCAATACTAATCGTTATTATGAATCACTCACTCCCAAAAATGACATTGAAAATGGACAGGAGTATATTGCAGCACTTGACTGGGCAATTTCGAGGAAAGACATTCATAATATTGCGATTTCCGGTCCTTATGGTTCTGGTAAGAGCAGTGTAATAGAAACTTATCTAAAAGAGCGTTCAAAATTAAAAACACTTAGAATATCTCTTGCTGCTTTTAATCTGGAAGAAATGATAGATGGCGATGACAATGAAATTGATGAAGAGCAGTTAGAGATAGGTATACTAAAGCAGTTATTTTATTCTATAGACTCAGACAGAATACCACAGAGTAGATACAGAAAATTGCAACCAGAGAAGAAATGGAGAAATCCATTAATGGGGTTGCTGCTGCTGATTATTTTATGTGGCATTATTTGCTTTATCGCACCAGATAAAACATATACATTTATTACTAATGTAAATGCATTACCATGCTTGGAAATTGCGTTAGTGTACATAGGACTTGGTGGAGCGAGTTGGTATGCACTTGCAAGATTCGTAAAATGGTTTAAGAAAAATGGCAATATCAAAGAACTGCAAATTCTTGATAAAGCAACGCTTACAAATGAGAAAGATAGTGAGGAATCCATATTCAATAAGAATATGGATGAAATTGTATACTTTTTTGAAACAACAAAAACAGAACTTGTAATTATAGAGGATCTTGATCGTTTTAAAAGTACAAATATTTTCGTGGCATTGAGGGAACTCAACAATATTCTTAACCATTATGAAAAGATTGAAGACAAAGTTAAATTTATATATGCAATAAAGGATGATATGTTTGAACAGCAAGGAGAACGAACAAAGTTCTTTGATTTCATTATACCGATTGTTCCCTATATTAGTTCTACCAATTCAGGAGAAATGCTTCGCAAAGCACTTCAATTTGATGATGAAAAGAATATAAGTAAAATATATGATATTTCGGGAAGTTTTATATCGCTTATTTCTCCATACATTAATGATATGAGGGATTTAACATGTATATGTAATGAGTTTAATGTTTTTAAGAATACCTTGAAGGGAAATCAGCAACTAAACTTGATTGATGAGCATATGTTTGCTCTTATTGTTTTTAAGAATCTTCAACCGAAAGAATTTGCTAATTTAGAAGATGAGAAGGAAGAAAGCATTGTAAAAAAAGCATTTTCTGATAAGAAAAAATTTGTTGATAATAGAGAATTACTTCTTGAGGCGAAAAAACAGGAGGAAGCAGATAAAATTAAACAAATTGAAAATGAAGCATTGAAGAGTGTGAGGGAATTAAAACTTGTATTGATTACTTCTTTAGTGGATTTTCATTCTGCAGTTTATCAGATATATGACGGTAGTAGAACTCGTTCAATTTCGGATGTTTTGTCGGATTCGTTTGATATAAATTTGCTTAAAGGAAATGGAATTAGAGTTTATTGGACAAATAGCAACAGCAGTAGTAGCAATCAAATTAATAATATTGAAGATGTTGTAAGGGAAAAGGGTGATTATTTTACAAGAATAGAATGCATAAAAAAAGGACTTAATAAATGCAAGGAAGAATCTCGACACGGGATAGAAGAATATGAAAAGAAAGTAAATGATTTGAACGCATATTCGATTCGAACAATTATTGAAGAATTTGGCACAGATTTTCTTGATGAATCTATTCGCAACAACAAACTATTGGTATTTTTGCTTCGACATGGATATATGGATGAGAATTATGAGAATTACATTAACTATTTTCATCCAAATAGTATCAGCAAGGAAGAAATGAATTTTATTCTCGGAGTGAGAAATCATAGTTCTGAATTTGAATATTCCTATTCAATAAAGAATGTGGCACAAGTATATGCAAGATTGTTAGATTTTGAGTATAAGCAGAAAGAAGTTTTGAATTTCAATTTGGTGGATTATGTTCTCGGCGAAAAAATGAATACTGAATCTGCAAAGATGCTTATAGAACAATTGTCAAATCATACACAAGAAAGTATGTCGTTTATTAAGGCATATGTGGAACGTGGAGAAAAGGTTGATAAAATGCTTCATTTCCTGTGTAAAGGTAATAGCCTTTTGTGGAAAGATATTACAGATGATGATGGAATTCCGTTGGAAACAAGATATAAATATCTTGTATTACTTTTAAAATATGCTGATATAGATGATATAGTGGCACAGGATAAAGTGTTAGATGGCGATGAGGGTATACTTACTAAGTTCTTCAAGTCATATGCAGATGTGCTAAAGAATATTAAGGAGACACCAACGGATAAACAGATTGAATTGATAGAGGAATTGGGGTTGGTGTTTTCTAATGTAGAACTTGATACGGTTGACGAAAAAATTTGTGAGGAAGTGTTTGGTAATTGCCGTTATGAACTGAATGGTTTAATGCTTCAACGATTGTTTGAATGGAAAGCTCCAGAGAGAGTAAGTGATTTGCAAGTTAAGAATTATACAGCAATTCTACAACTTGATTATCAACCATTGACAGATTATGTGCATGATTATTTTTTGGATTATATAACGAATATTGTACTAGGGGTAGATTCAAATGAAAATGAAAGCATAGATGTATTGGAAGATATCATTGAGCGCCTTTTGCCTGAGAATGAAAAATTGTGTTTTATGGTTTTGGAGAAGGAGAAAGCGGTATGGAATGATATTAAGTGCTGTTGTAAAGAGGTAGGCGAGGATGTAGCACAAGCCAAAAAGAAAATATGGGATTTCTTGCTAAACAATAATCGTATTCAATGCACATGGAACAATTTTATTGATTATTATGAACAGTATGGATCAGAAGTATGTTGGGCAGAATATTTTGAAAGGAATATAGATATTTTGCTAGATGATATTGATAATCCAATAATCACAGAAGAAGTATTATCTGCGTTGATGTTTGTGGATATAACTGAAGAAAGCTTTAGAAAATACATTTCAAGCGCGGAATTGAAACCGTATGCAAAATCATTGGCAAAGTTGAATGGGATGAAAATAAAAATAATGATTGAGGAAGGAAAATTGCCATATAATGTTTCTTTTTGGGATGAAATGGGTGATGTAGCCTCTGTATATAGGGTTTCTTATGCAGAGAAAAACAGGAACGCATTTATTGCATCACTTGAAGATATAGACTTAAAAGATGAGGAAATAAATAGTTTGCTGCAATCGGAACTGTTTGTTCCCGAAGAAAAGAAAAAGCTCTTATCTAAATTGGATGTTGAAACTTTAGGAATAGAAACGGCTAAAATAATTAAAGAGTTCAATTTTAAAATCAACCGGACTTATACGGATGCTGCATGGAATGCTTTGGATGAAGAAAATAAGTATGCCCTTTTATTAAACCAGATAGATGCATATAAAAACGGGGAACTTCCGAATTTATTTTCGGAATTGGCACCAGTATACCATCAACTTGTTGAGAGGACGCGTCATAAGTTTAAGTTTACATATAATGATTATAATAAGAAGCTTCTTGATAAATTGGTACAAAAAGATTATATAACAAGTGCAGAGGAAGAATGGGTTGATAAGGAAAATCATATACTATTTAACCGAGAAAAGGAGCACATAATTACTGGATATGTAAAGCAACTTAAGGAATGAGAATGGAGACAGGAGTATGGCGGAGAAACAGTTTAATATTATAGATAAGGACAAGTCATTAGATGAGTTATGCAAAAATTCAATAGATTTAGTTGAATATGCAAGAGGAATCACAGTAAAGCAGATTAATATAATTCAGTTAATGACATTTTATTCCATAGGAAGGTGGATTGTGGAAGAACAGCAACAAGGAGAAAGTAGGGCTAAATATGGTCAGAGAGTAATAAAAAAGCTTTCAGAAGCTTTGACGGAACAATATGGAAGAGGATTTTCGGAGGATACACTGAAAAATGCCAGAAAATTTTATTTGACATATAGCAATCGAATAAGTGAAACAGTGTTTAGTCTTTTTGCGATTCAAAAAAGTGAAACAGTGTTTAGCTTTTTTGAAAAAGAAACGCCATTCACGTTGCCGTGGTCTCATTATCTTCAATTGATGCGTATTAAGGATGAAAATGAGCGAAAATTTTATGAAATAGAAGCAACAAATGAGGCATGGGGGATACGAACATTACAAAGGCAATATAATTCAAGCCTTTATGAGAGATTGGCTTTGAGTAGGGAAAAGGACGAGGTAATGCGACTTGCTTCTGAGGGCAATGTAATAACAAAACCGCAGGATATTGTGAAGCAACCTACTGTGCTTGAATTTCTTGGATTAGATGAAAAAGCAAAATATGTGGAATCTGATTTAGAAACTGCGATTATTAACAAATTACAAAAATTTTTATTGGAATTGGGCAAAGGCTATCTATTTGAATCGAGGCAAAAACGGTTTACGTTTAATGAAGATAACTATTATGTAGATCTTGTGTTCTATAATAGGCTTTTACGGTGTTATGTGTTGATAGATTTGAAAATTGACAAGTTAACGCATCAAGATTTGGGACAAATGATGATGTATGTTCATTATTATGACAGATATGAGAAATTGCCAGAGGAAAATCCAACGGTGGGAATTTTGTTATGTAAGGAAAAGGATGATGCCCTTGTAGAAATTACATTGCCTGAAGATGCCAATATTTATGCGTCAGAATATCAACTATATTTGCCAGATAAGAAGGAATTACAGAAGAAACTGAAAGAATGGATAGAAGAGGGAACGGATTTGTAGAAAAGTGTTTTTGTATGCCTATGTATGTCGTGGCTACAAATTGGCTACAAAAATTTTGAAAATACGGAGAAATGGGGTAATTTCAGAAAATATGATAACAGAGAACCCCGAAAACACGCCATTTGCCACACAAGGTTCTCCAAACCTAATCCGTGAGGGTGGTCGTACAGTAGGTTCAGGTCGTGTGGCTACTATCATCGAGTAATTACAATTTATTCAGTAAAATCAAGGCTTTCGGGGATTTCTCCGAAAGCCTTTTTACGTGGTGAAACAGCTAAAAATTCTCTTGTGGTTCTAATATGGTTCTAAAAGATTTGCTCATCAGGAAAATATATCAAATTTTTGCTAATAGTTCTCTACCGGAATATTAAATGAGTTCATCAAACTGTCAATCCATATGTTGTATTCGTCACTGTCAATTTTTTCAGTTTCCAGTTCCTTGTTTAATTCATTCCAACGAGATACAAGGGATGCAATCTGTGGACTTTCTATGTTGATAGATGCCACTAAGCGTCTGGTAGCAGTATTGACGGATGTGGAACATTCTACAGGAATACCTGCTCTTATCAATTCCATGATTACCTTTAAAATATCTGAATACGTGTTAATGCTCAATTCCTCGTTGGGTTTGATCGTATATCCAAAAAATAATTCCTCTTTAATACCAATAATAGAACAGAATTTTTGTATTACCTCCATAGGCGGTTCACTATAACCGTTTTCGTAATTAGAATAAGTCGGAACAGACAGTTCCAATTTCGCAGCCATTTCTTTTTGGGACATATCAGCCCCCATACGAAAGGACTTCAAACGTTTATCTACATGTAAATAATGTGCTATTCGCATATTCTCACCTCGCATTGGATTTTTAATTATTATACCACAATTTCAACAATAATAAATAGAAATATTCAAATTTTAATATTTTTACTTGACATATCTAAAAACAAATATTATGATAAAAATACAAGAAATTAAATATTTCTATTAAGATTCAAATTTTAGGAGGATTGGATGAAAACAAACTATTTAATGAGTGCAGAAGATGTTGCAAATGAGCTGGGCGTTTCCAAAGGTCATGCGTATAAGGTAATAAGGCAGCTTAATGAAGAATTGGAAAAGTCCGGCTTTATTGTAGTAACAGGGAAAGTGCCCAGAGCATTTTGGGAGAAGAAGTTTTATGGTTATCAAACAGCATAAAGGAGGGAAAGAAAAATGCCGGCATACAAGGATGAAAAGCGGAATACATGGCTTAGCTTGTTCTATTATGAGGATTGGCAAGGGAACAAGAAGAAAAAGCAGAAACGTGGGTTTAAAACGAAGAAAGAAGCGTTGGAGTGGGAAAATAATTTCAAATTATCTGCTAATGCCAACATGGATATGACGATGGGAGCATTTGTGGAGATTTATTTTCGTGACAAAGAGGGTGAGCTGAAAGAGCGTTCTATCAAGAATAAAAGATATATGATAGAGGCGCATATACTGCCACATTTTCAAAATAAGAAAATGAACGAAATTACGCCATCAGATATTATTCAGTGGCAGAACTTTATGAGGGAGAAAGGCTATGCACCGACTTATCTCCGCATGGTTCAAAATCAGATTACAGCATTATTTACCCATGCGAGCAGCATCTATAATCTGTCAAATAATCCATGTAAGAGAGTGAAAAAGATGCGAAAGCGCATCTCAATCAAGCCCGCAACAATGCAAAGTCTATATATTTTGCAACCTTGCAATATTCATCTCCGCAAAATCTTTATAATCTGCATTGTTGCGTTCTTCCTTTTATTCCGGCTTGACCTTATCCAATTCCCAATACCACGAATTATTTATCTTCCTCGCCCGAATGCCAAGCTCCCTTTTTGCATTTTCCAATGTCCTCTTTGAAATTCCTTTCTCGTCCGCCATATCAAAAATCTCATTGCTCTGAATTGCATCAGTAGTCAAAGCCAGTTCCCTAAGCAATCGCTTCGCCTGTTCCATTTTGTTTGCTTTTGGGGCAATGCCGCCTAAGACTTCATCAGCCGTAATCTCATAATCTCCAAGCCATTGAAAACCGTCCTCCGATAATGCAAATGCTTTCGGGTGTCCGAATGCAGCAAGGTTATTTTTAATCTGCACTACTGCTCTAATATTTGGTTCTCCTTCAACCCTGCCAACCAATAATACGCTTCTTGCTACTGCAAAGAAATCAATCGAACCCATGCCCCGATACGCAGCCTTATTTCCTGCCGTTTTGTTCATATGACCGATAAGAACAATTGCACACTGATATTTCTCTGCTAACGCTCCCAATTTCTTCGTCATATCCCTTGCTTCATTTGCTCTGTTCATATCCATACCGCCACCAAGGTATGCCTGTATCGGATCTAAAATCAACATTCTTGCTTTCGTCTGCACAATCGCTTTTTCCAATCGTTCATCAACCATAGACAGAGATTTTTCTTTTTCATCAATAACCAATATCCTCTCACAGTCTGCTCCTGCCAATTCCAATCTCGGTTTTACCGTATCGGCAAGACCGTCCTCTGCACTCTGATAAATTACATTCATTGGCTCGGATAATTTCATCTCACTGTCCAGCCCTTCTCCCTTTGATAGTTTCGCCGCTATATTCAGCACAAGCGTTGTTTTTCCATCGCCCGGATCGCCTTGAATGATTGTCAATTTCCCATAAGGGATAAACGGATACCACAGCCAAGAAACTTCCTGCGACTGTATTTCCGACATTTTTATCATCTGTAACCCATTTTTTGTTTCTTCCATCATGCCCTCCATTGCTAAAAAATTATTGTCGTTAGAAGAAACCTCTGTTATACTTGTATTGTGATTACTGATAACAGAGGTTTTCCAGTTATCATAAGTCCTGACAGTTGCCACTGTTAGGGCTTATTTTTTGTTGGTTCAACATATCTGCCACTTGCCTTTGTTGGTTAGGATACAAATGCCCATACGTGTTCAATGTGATTTTTATATCCTTATGCCCTAACCGTTCTTTGATAATCAACGGTTGTACGCCTTGATTGATGAGATACGCTACGCTGCTGTGACGAATATCATAGACACGTATCTTTTTCACCCCTGCTTTTTCCGCTTGCCGCTTCAATTTATGCTGTAATGCTTCTGCAACAATAGGGAAAATGCGCTCATCATCCGGCAATTCATATAACTTATCTACATATTCTTTTATTTCCTGCGTCAAGAACTCTGGCAGTTCGATTACTCGTACAGATTGTTCCGTTTTGGGTGCTGTAATTACATCACGTCTTTCCGTCCGATAATAGGTCTTTGTGATGCTCATACGGTTGTTCTGAAAATCTACGTCCGATTTTGTTAAGGCAAGTAGTTCTCCTTCCCTAATTCCCGTCCAAAACAGGATTTCAAAAATCACATAATAACGACTCCCACTCTCAATCGAACTGATAAATTTGTCGTATTCCTCTTTTGTCCAAAAGTCCAGTTTATCCGCATCCGGCTTTCCCATCTTTTTCACTCTCTTGCATGGATTGTTCGACAAATTGTAAATACTGCTTGCATGAGTGAATAATGCAGTGATCTGATTTTGCACCATACGAAGATAGGTCTGCGCATACCCTTTTTCCCTCATTGCGTTCTGCCACGGGATAATATCTGACGGAGTAATCTCATTCATTTTCTTATTTTCAAAATACGGAAGAATATGAGCTCCTATCATGTATCTTTTATTCTTGATTGAACGCTCTTTCAACTCGCCTTCCTTATCACGAAAATAAATCTCAACAAATGCTCCCAACGCCATATCCATATTGGCATTAGCGGATAATTTGAAATTATTTTCCCACTCCAATGCTTTTTTCTTTGTTTTAAACCCACGTTTCTGCTTTTTCTTCTTGTTGCCCTGCCAGTCCTCATAGTAGAACAGGCTTAGCCAAGTATTCCTTTTTTCATCCTTATATGCCGGCATCTGTTTTCCCTCCTTATGCTGTCTGCACTGTTTGATAACCGTAGAACTTCTTTTCCCAAAATACTCTGGGAACTTTCCCTGCCACAATAATAAAGCCGGATTTCTCCAATTCTCCATTAAGCTGACGAATGACCTTATAAGCATGTCTTTTAGAAATTCCCAACTCATTAGCTACATCTTCCGCACCCATCATGTAATTTGACTTCATGTAACCCTCCTTACAATTTGAATTTTAATAGAAATATTTAATTTCTTGTATTTTTATCATAATATTTGTTTTTAGATATGTTTGAAGTCCTTCCGTATAGGAGCGGATATATCCCAAAAAGAAATGGCTGCTAAGTTGGAATTATCTGTTCCGACCTATTCTAATTACGAAAACGGTTATAGCGAACCGCCTATGGAAGTAATACAAAAATTCTGTTCCATTATCGGTATTAAAGAAGAATTATTTTTTGGATATACGATCAAACCCAACGAAGAATTGAGCATTAACACATATTCAGATATTTTAAAGGTAATTATGGAATTGATAAGAGCAGGTATTCCTGTAGAATGTTCCACTTCCGTCAATACAGCTACAAGACGCTTAGTGGCATCAATCAACATAGAAAGCCCACAGATTGCATCCCTTGTATCTCGTTGGAACGAATTGAACAAAGAATTGGAAACCGAAAAAATTGATAGTGATGAATACAACATATGGATAGACAGTTTGATGAATTCATTTAATATTCCAGTAGAGAACTATTAGAAGATATTTTGAATGTATTTTAATGATGAACAAATTTTTTAGAACCATATTAGAACCACAGAGTATTTTTGAATTGTTCCACAACGTAAAAAGGCTTTCGGAGAAATCCCCGAAAGCCTTGATTTTACTGAATAAATTATAATTACTCAATGATAGTAGCCACACGACCAGAATGTGTTTCCGTTTTCATGCACTATCCGGCATTATCACACATTCTAGCCAGTTTAAGGCATTTTTGACAATGCACTACATAGTACCATAATGCACTATCAACCTCAAATTCGTTGCAAATCTGTTGCAAAACTGCTTTTTTGTTGCAAAGTATGTGAATCCTCTTTCTTGGACTCTTTCCTAGAAAATCTTCATGTTCTTTGATAGATTTTCCATTGCTTCTCTCTTTTTTGTTTCTGTTACTTCTGCGTAGATATCCATTGTTGTATTAATATCTGCGTGTCCCATTACTGCCTGAATGACCTTTACGTTGGTTTCATTCTCACAAAATCTGGTACAAAAGGTA
>Ga0224741_10028_pt1 | contig 20729 bp, 26 predicted proteins | sample LIM_E_Water_Pos_FD_161629 | JGI IMG/M metagenome (GOLD analysis project Ga0224741, IMG submission 161629) | Enriched cells from gastrointestinal tract of the lab mouse from Pacific Northwest National Laboratory (PNNL), Richland, Washington... | ecosystem: Host-associated > Mammals > Digestive... | reverse complement strand
TCAGAAGAGAACAATCTGCCGAATTTACTTGTAGATATATTTTCTTGTTTATTTTGATGGGAATTATTACTACTATTTTTGCAAATTGCCAATGAACAGGAAAAGCTTATGAAAGAAGTTGTAAAAAGCTATAAATTGTATTTAAAGTAAGAAATGGAGGAAAAAAGATGAAAAAATGTAAACGGTAGATAGTGCGTACCTATACAAAACCGGAGCAAACCTGTATGATAGTAACAGATCTGCTCCAGTTCTAATATACTTAATACGACTGCAAATTTCTTCAACCGACAATACCTCACCAAAAAATTGTTCTTCTTGACATCCACAAGAAAATATCAAAGGCATAAGACCCAAAATCAAAATCATAAATGCCATCAAACTAAAATGATATTTATTTTTTAACAATTTTTATCCTCTCTTTCTCTGTAAAGCTCCAATTATACGGCGTAAAGTAGTTTATAAACTGTAAGAACACGCCCATGTCATTCGCAGCTGAACCTACTGAAGTTGGAATTCTAATTTCCGTAAAATCAAAGGTATCATATATAGCAAATTGTACTTGCCAATACCTTCCCTTTCGGAAAGCAGCACATGTTACTGTTGCATGCTGAACTGCATAATACAAATCTCCTTTTGTATATTCTATACCTTTCGAATGTATATACAAGTCTTCATTATCATTTTTCCTCAATATCTTTCTCTGCCCTTCCTTATACGCCTTATACTTTTTCGACTCCTTTAAAGCATTCCATAATATACCATTCCCATATCGTTTGCCTTCCCCATATAAAGCATGAAAAAACATATCATATGTAACATGGTAACGTCTCTTTAAAAGATAATCTTTCGCTACCAGTAACAATTTATATTTTGTGTAATCTTTAAACCAACCAGTGCCCACTCGGGTCCACCCCATTCACCCCATCATTCTCACAATACGTATACAGATGCAGACTCAGCGGCTCTTCCGCTTCCCCCGTATACGTATCCCTTGTCAGGAACCTGCCCGTCTCCGGCCGATAATATCTCGCACGCAGATAAACCTCTCCCGTCTCCCTGTCAAAATACTCCCCACAGTAACGGAACGGGTTCTCATCCCTGCTGTCCGGATCCACTTCATTCCCGAAAGAATCATACTCATATGTCCGGACAACTTCCCCGCTGCCATCTATAAGCTGTACCACATTCCCATGCGGATCCGTTACATAATACTGCTTCCCGGTATCCTTGCCCCTGTCAGCATATATAAGATCAACTCCGCGTATATACCTGTTCTGTATTTTCCCGCTCCCTGACAGTTCCAGTACCAGCTGGTCACCATCCCATACATATACCGTCTTCTCCCCATTGACCGTCTTGCTGTTGCGCAGGCCGGCGGCATCATAAGTAAAGCTTACCTTATAACCCCTTGTCAGCGTCTGTATAAGCTCATTCTGCGCATTATAATGGTTTACCACGTTTCCATTCAACCGGTTGTCCCCCAGCGTGACATCGATATCCACATAAGTACCGGCCTTCTTATCATCCGGGATAGGGTATCGGTTCACCGTGGCAAGCTGATTCCCGTTCCTGTCATTCTTATAGAGGATGACGGAATCCTCCTCTGTATCCGTATTTAATGTATCTATACGGAGCAGTTCATCGTTCTGGTTGTATTTATAGGCAGTCAGCTTATTTCCTGCCTTCATCTGCTTCCGGTTGTTATGATTATCATAGGTATACGTAATATCTGCGTTTCCCGTTTTCTCCTCTTTGGTGACCCTGCCTAACATGTCATACGTATAGTGTGCCGTTTTTGTCTCCTTCTGGCCATCCTTATTCAGGCACTCGGATGTCTCTTCCGATTTCTTTCCGTTCAACAGATAGGCAGAACGGTATCCGGAAACCACGCCTGCACGGTCCGTTCTGTTCTGCAACGTTATCAGACGGTTCTGACAGTCATAGGTATAAGCAGTTGTAAGACCTGCCCCCGGTACTGTCCGGCCGGAAAGATTTCCTTCTGTATCATAGTTGTATAAAACGGTGTCCTCACCATTCTCATCTTTTACGGACGTAAGCCTCGACATGCCATCATAGGCGTACGTCAGGGAAAGCTTCGTTTCCCCACCTGCTCCGACAGAAAAAGTTGTCCGGTTCCCCGCACTGTCGTATTCATATTTTTTTACGATCTTTTTGTTTTTCGTCAGTTCTGCTGTCTCCTCTGTCACCTGGCCGGACACATCTCCGTAAGCAAAGACCGTATCATCCTGTGCCGATACTTCCCCGTAGGCGTTGTATCGGAACGTATGGGTCGTTTCTTTCCCTTTCTTCTTTCCCTGCCCTTTCGGAACTTCCGCTGTTGCAGTCAGGCGGTTCTGATAATCATAGGTGTTTTCCAGTGTGTTGCCGTTTTTGTCCACCGTTCTCGTCAGGTTGCCATTGACATCATAGGTATAGGTTTCCTCCCTCCCCTCCGGGTCGGTGTATGAAATGAGCTGATTTTTTCCGTTGTACTCATACTTTGTCTCATGTACTGTATCAGATTTTTTCCGGCCGCCTACTATGACGACATACGTTTTTCCAGCGTAGGTAAATGTATCCGGCTGGTCTGTTTTCTCGTTTTTATCTGTGTCTGCGGCAGGTGTGTCTTTTACGCTGTCGGTAACTTCCGTACCAGCTTTTGTCTCTGATACCGTAAGCGTGAGCGGTGCTGTCATCCCGGTAAACTGTCGTACACGGTTCCCCTCAGTGTCATACACATACTGGACATACTGCGCGTTTTCCTCTTCCATGCAGCTTTTTACCATGACAAGGTTACCCCTATCGTCATAAGTATACTCTTTTCTCGCCGTCCTGTCACCATCAATCTGCTCTTCTTCGGCTGTTACACGTTCAAGGATGTCATACTCGCACTTTATGGCAACGCCTTCTCTATCAGCAGCGTAGCCCTGAACAACTAAAAGAGCCTCTTCTACTTAGAAATGGATTCCCTTAACTGCGTGGTCATCCTCCTAATCGGACTGCCGCAGATCAATTCTACCCTGCGGCTAATTGTGCATGCATACGCCACCACACCAGCAAATCATCACAAACTATAATATGGAGGGCCTGTCCAAGGACGAAGGCACCACTATATATCAGAAAAACTAGGAGATACCGACGAAACCCCTGCTGAGACAAATGCCGTGGAATCAATTCCTACCACGCATAATCAACAATATCTGCAATTCCATCATTCTGCTTGCGTCAAACAGAATAATGGACTGCATCACTTTAGCTGTATTCATCCAGACATTGATCACGAATAAATTCATCTTTCCAATATAATTTTCCCAAACTATATTGCAATATTTTAAAACAAGAGATGGGATAATCATTAAAACCAATATATTTGTGATACTCAATAATTTTCTCTTTGCATTCCTCCCTTGTAGCATAAAATCCGATTCTTTTTGTTTCCCTAATAACTACATCGTCAATTTTAGTATCATAAATATGATACAAGGCATAAATAATAGCATTACTACTCAGATATAAAACCTCCTTTCCATTGCGAGTTTCCAATATCAATCAAACTCACATATAACGTATCTTCTTTAAATTCAAATTCCTTAATGACAAAATCCTTTTTTTCTTTTGCTTCTTTTTCTGTACTAAAAACACCAAGCAAATTATATCTGTCATAATAGAGTAAACGGTAGATAGCATGTACCTCGACTGATTTGGTCAAAAATAGGATAATAGACTATATATCTATTATGAGTATCAAAAGTATAAGACTTAACTTTTGATACCGCTATACGGAGGTTAGTCTATGAGTTCTGAAACAACTACGGTGGCGGCACAATGCCGCCTTCAGAAATGGGCAGCACAGATCAGGGACTGTCAGAATCGTCCGGTCGGTATGAGCGTAGCGGACTGGTGTGCCTGCAATGGCATTACAAAGGCGAATTACTATTATCGGCTCCGCCGTGTAAGGGCGGCCTGCCTTGAAAAACTTCCGGAACAGATGCGCGAACATCTGGTGGTTCCTGTAGAACCGGAACTTCTGCAGAAAAGTGAACATGATAACCGCAATCCTGAACCGGGTCTGGATATCTCCATAAAGGAAGCTTCCATCCATGTGACGGAGCATACTCCCATGCCGCTCCTTGCGGCAGTCCTGGAGGTGATGCGGAATGCTTAATGATGCCACCTGTTTTAAAGCAATCTATATCGTCTGCGGATACACAGATCTGCGCTCCGGCATGGACCGGCTGGCTGCACTGGTGGAAGCGCAGACCGGCAACAGGCCTTATGTCCCGGATACCCTCTACCTTTTCTGCGGAAGGCGCGCAGACCGCATCAAAGGGCTTGTATGGGAAGGGGACGGCTGGCTCCTGTTATATAAAAGATTATCAGAAAGCAGGTTCCAATGGCCGCGCAGCCCGGAAGAGGTACGTTCGCTGACGCAGCAGCAGTTCCGCTGGCTGATGGAGGGACTGACAATTACCCCGAAGAGGTCCGTCAGGACAGTCAGACCGCCAGAATATATGGGATGACTTTGTGCAAAACAGAGAAATTTCCAGGCAGTCCAGCCGCAGTGCAAGGCTGCCGTATTCCGGCTGCGCATGCACGCTTCCCAGAGGATCTGGCGGCTGGCAGCCGCATCCTCCTCATTTTTTGGAGCCAGCAAAAACGGCGCCATGCAAAAGCCATATCCGCCCCCAGAAGCACCAGCATTATGACGAAAGCCGGGGAAAGTATGATTCGCAGGATCCAGGGATTTCTGGTATAATAAAACCATTAAGATACCGGGAGGCGGCATGGTTTTGAAATATACGAAGGAAAAACTGGACAGCTTTGATAAGGAAACGCTCATCCAGCTGTTCCTGTCACAGCAGGAGCAGCTGGAAAATATCGACCATACCCTCCAGCTGGTACTGGAACAGGTTGCAGACTTAAAGAGACACCGTTTTGGCAGGTCGTCAGAAAGGCATGAAACGGCGGAGCAGATTTCTTTTATGGAAGTGAATGGGGAAATCGTGTTTTTCAACGAGGCGGAAGCCGTTGCCGGGGGAGATTCCGGCAGGGCGGAGGATGCCGCCCCCCGGAAAAGGCCGCAGAAAAAAAAGGGGAAACGCGAAGAAGACCTGGAGGGACTTCCCATTGTAGTAGTCGAGCATTCCATGACAGATGGTGAGCTGGAGGAACTGTTCGGCACAGAAGGCTGGAAACAGCTTCCTGATGAAGTATACCGAAGATATGGCTTTACCCCGGCGAAAGTCGAAGTAGAGGAACATCATGTAAAAGTATATGCCGGAAAGAAGACGGATGAAATTATCCGGGCGCCGCATCCGGAGTCCCTTTTGAAGGGAAGCCTTGTTTCCCCCTCCCTGGAGGCGGCCGTGATGAATGCCAAATATGTCAATGCCGTTCCGCTTTACCGCCAGGAGCAGGAGTTTGAGCGTTACGGCCTGCACGTTTCCAGGCAGAACATGGCCAACTGGACGATCCAGTGTGCAGATCGTTATCTTGCCGTGCTCTATGATTACCTGCATGAGAAAATGTATGGCTGCCATGTGCTGCAGGCAGATGAAACTCCCCTGCTGGTAAATAAGGACGGCCGTCCCGCCGGGAGCAAGAGCTATATGTGGGTTTACCGCACGGGGCAGATGTATAAGGAGCGTCAGATTGTCCTGTATGAATATCAGAAGACGCGCAATGCCAGCCATCCCAGGGAATTTCTGAAGGATTTCAGCGGGATATGCGTCACAGACGGGTATCAGGTCTACCACACGGTGGAAAATGGGCGGGAAGACCTGAAGATTGCCGGATGCTGGTCCCATGCAAGACGCCGTTTTGACGAAGCAGTAAAGGCACTGCCAAAAGCAAAACGGAAAGACAGCCGTGCATACCTTGCGCTGACAATGATCCAGGCGGTCTACCGGGAAGAAAAACTGCTGAAGGAACTCCCGGCAGAAGAACGGAGAAAGCGCCGCCAGCTGAGTGTCAGGCCTCTGGTGGAGGCTTATTTCACATGGGCAAAAGAAAATATTTCCCTTGTGCCGCAAAAGGGCAAGACATGGGAAGGGTTCAACTATTCCATAAACCAGGAGAAGTACCTGAAAGTATTTCTGGATGATGGCGAAGTTCCGATGGACAATAACGCTGCGGAACAGTCGATCCGCGGATTCTGTATCGGGAAAAAGAACTGGGTAATGATTGATACAGTTGCCGGAGCCAGATCCAGTGCGATCATCTACAGCATTGCAGAGACCGCAAAAGCAAACAGTCTGAAACCGTATGATTACTTTGAATATCTGCTTACGGAGATACCGAAGCATCTGGACGATACGGACCGTGCTTTTCTGGAAGATCTGCTTCCATGGTCACCGAACCTTCCTGCGAACTGCCGGAAGCCCGATAAATAATGAAGTAAATTAGAACTGGAGCAGATCTGTTACTATCATACAGGTTTGCTCCGGTTTTGTATAGGTACGCACTATCTACCGTTTACGGATATTCCCTGCCGGCACAGATACCGGGCATTTCCCCCGGCATTTGTGCATAAAAAAGACACGCCCATTCTTTCAGCGTGCCTTTTCAACCCATAAAGCCGGTCCGCAAACCTGGCTTTCCCTTATTCCATTGCCATTCTGCCACGGATAAGGGCAGAACCTTTATTCTCTCTCATAAATACCCCCTAACATCTTCCTGCATGAAATACCAGCAGCATCATCTTCAACACATTTCCGGCCAAAAGCAGGGCAGTCTCCAATACCGCCAGCGCCAGTTTCAAAACGTGTATAAAAATCCATGCCATACCCTTTAACATCCACCCTGCGAAACGGGCAATGCCCCTGATTCCCTGCTTTACCATAAAGACCGCCTCCTAACTGTCCTCACTCCATCCCATTATCTTATCCATAATATCCGGCATCCCGCTAATATCTGCAATATCATCTTCCCCTGTTTCCTCTGCCTCCGGCTCCTTCATGGGAACCCCCACTGCCATCACCGGCTGCCCCGCCACTGCATTTCCCAAAGCAATGCGGACAACCTCCTGAATGACCTCTGCCTTTATCTCCTCTTTCATCCCAGAAAGCCTCTTTTCAAAATAGGCAGGTGTCAATTCTTCCGGCAGTTCCTTCCCGTCCCCTGCCAGCAGTGCATCAAAAAACATTTCCAGTGCATCCATGACCAGCTGATTTTTTGTCCAGCCCGCAGTCAGCTTTTTATCTTCAAACAACTGCAGCAGCCTGACATGCTGTGCCTTTTTCAAAGAAAACCGTATGGTAAAATGCCGGAACAGCTCTCCATAAGCCATAGCGCTCCCCCCCTATCCAATCTTACGTTTCTGTGCCTGTGCCAGATAGGCATTCCCAAGCATTTCATATCCCTTTGCGTTTGCCTTCACATCCTCAATATACTGGATATTCTTCTGCTCCAGACCGCCAAAGCGTTTCATAACCCCTGCACCGCCGCCCACAAAGATAATCTGCGTTAAGTCCATGTTATAGCCAAGCTCCCGGATGTTATGGTAAATCTGCTGACAATATCCACGGATTTCCTTAATGATAATCTCCCGGTACTTCTCCGGCAGGTCTCCCCCGCCGTTTACCATGACTTTCTGAATATCATACTCGTCTACCTCCGCATTTAACTGTCGGACACACTCTTTGTTAATCTGCTGTATGCAGGTGATAATCCCATGCGGCTGTGTCACACACACCGATTCATCCGGCAGGTGGCTGATAATCGGCATAATATCCACCGTCCATGAGCCAATATCCACCACAAGCTGTTTCTCCGGGAATTTGTCAATCCGGTCAATCACTGCCGCATAGCACTGAGGGTAGACACATACATTTTCAATAAAAATATGGTACTTCTCCTTCTCAAAGGCAAAAGACACTTCCTTTTTCTTTGACAGGTAAGAAACAAAATCTTTCTTCTCGTCCCCGAACCTTGTCAGCGGAAGCCCTACTGCCAGAAGAACATGGGCTGTTTTCTTCCCCCTGATTTTCAACTCCTTTGCCACCGCCGCCAGTGTCAGCATATAATAATTTTCATCCGTTACCTTTGTGTCCTTTACTTCAAGACGCCTGCTGCCAATCTTGTAATACTTCCCGCCATACTCCAGCAGGTTCTCTGTAAATGCCGGCTCTGTGCTGATTTCCTTACAGCCCGATGTAAATACCTCATGCACCGTTTTCATCCCGGACCAGCCGTGGTCAATCCCGATCACTTCTATTTTGTTATCCATTTTGAATTTCCTCCTCATGAAAAATTACCGTACGTTATAAAATATAAACGATCCATGCGGTATGATCGTCCAAATACGGTTACCGTTTTTTACCCAGTTCTCCTTCAGATCTTTTCCCAAGTCTTTCATCACACCGCGCTGCCGCTACTCACAAATCCGAACCAATGCCTTGCAATAATCACGATCACATATATAATAGCCGCTGTCTGTAACGATATGATCTGATGACAGACATATCTTCTCCACATCTCCACTTTTATCATACAATTCTATGATAAGACCGCCATCCCTGCTGATCGGAGGTGTTTTATCCAAACGCATCGACCGCAATACATGAACGATCTTGTCCATATCTTCCTGTTCCGTAAAAGTATTTTCCTGTCCACTCAGAAACACACTGATCCTACTGAGTTCGGACGAATCTAACGTTTCAAAAATATCCACAGATTTTCCGGTTTTCCAGACAACAAAGAGGCCTAGAACCACTGCACCGCAAACGATACTGATCAAGACCTTTTCTTTCATGTATACCGCTCCTTTCCCCTCAAAAAGACTGTCTGCGCGGTACCGAACCGTCTCCAGGCACATACTACACCCAAAAATGACAGAACACAAAATATAACAATCTTCTTCATCCACCCGCCTCCCGTTCCATGTTATTTAGATAAAGCAATATATAAATCTCATATAACAAAGTCCCAGGCGAATGTACAGAAAAAACCCTAAGTTTCCTCAAATTTCCCTTAAATGCCCATCCTCGATCTGTATCAGCCTGTCACAATGTTCTGCAACATCTGGATCATGTGTGATCAAGACGATCGTTTTTCCTGTCTCGTGAATTTGTTCAAATAGATTCAAAATTTCCCGAGTTGTCTTCACATCTAGGGCCCCCGTCGGCTCATCCGCCAAGATCAGTTCCGTCTCCGTTACGAGCGCTCTTGCCAGCGCGCATCTTTGCTTCTGTCCCCCCGACAAACTCCCCGGCTTCCTCCGAGATAAATCTTCGATATGTAATAACTCCAGATATTTCATAACCTTCTCTTTGCAGCGCCGCTCATTTCTAGCCAATAATGGCATTTCAACATTTTCAAATACCGTATAATGCTCCATCAGTTCAAAATGCTGGAACACAAAACTGATATGTTCTTTTCGAAACTGATTCAATCGGTTTCTGTCCAGTTTAGTCACATTAATATCCCGAAAGAAATACTCTCCTGAACTTGGGCGCGCCATCGCCCCCAGAATATTCAATAACGTGGTTTTCCCGGAACCCGATGTTCCGATCACCCCTATAAACTCGCCCTGTTCTATGTTCAGATCCACATGTTCCAGTGCTCTTGTTTCCGCTTTATCCACATCATATATTTTATTTATGTCGACTAATCTTATCATGTTCAACCTTCCTTTACATCATCATCTGCCCTGTATCATGCTTACCGGCTCCATCCTGTAGAAAATCCGGCACGGGACAAAAGAAACCACAAAAAACAAAAGCAGCAGCAACATCAGATCCACTGGCAGAACTCTATAAAATAGCATCTGATAAAATAATTCTTTTACCTGAACATTCGTTATAAAATATTTTTGTCCACAAAATAGCAGCAACAAAATACCGAAACAAACAGACAAAACAAAATAGATCACATTCCTTATTATCACCATCCACTGCAGATCTGCCGTCGAAAACCCGATAGCGTAAAAGATCCCATACTGATGCGAACTTTGGTAGATCTGCACGATCTGCAGCGTAGTTACAACACCTAATATAACGATCACCAGACAAATCAGCACATCAAACAGACTTTCCTGCATGACCGCTGTTTCTTTTTCTACTACATCAAACATCTCCCGCAAAGGATACATTTTGATTTTGATTCCATACCTTTCTGCGATCTGTTCCAATTCACTCATACCTTCCTCCATTGAAAACCTACGATCCACGGAGAAAAAACCAGGGTGCAGAACCAGAATATCCATTATTGATGCACATAATTTCATAATCCATATTAACATCATTTCGTATCGTTGTAAAATCTATCTGATTCAATAAATTCACAGAAACAAATATTTCACCTTTTTGCAGGATTCCCGCGACTTGGTATACCATTTCTTCTCCATCATCTGTCAATTTGACAAACCGTGTTCCTATCGGTATATCACGGTATGCGTACCCTAAATACAAATATATCGTATGGTCATCCGAATAATCCAGATGCTGTGCCTTCACTCCGTTTTCGAGTGCGATTTCCGTTATGGGAAACACTTCCAGATCCGCACGCAGCATCTGTAACATATCGGTATTTGGAATGCCATTTTTTACATGGTATTGACTTTGTATTTCGTATAGTTCAGTAAAATCTTTATTCTCAAGTTCAATGTATTCCAACGCTCCAATACTATGTATGAGTTCTGATTCAAATGCGTTTTTATGAAAGTCCCTGCCGTTCTCCGATGCAAAATCAAATACATCATGAAAATTGAGGACCCCTGTCTGCCCGATTCCCTGCGATAACGCTTTCTCCGCGGATTGCTTCCCATAACTGCCCGCTAAATACACAAGAAGGGTAAAACCGATCAGAAAAAAACCGATACCTGTCAAAACAAAGGATAATATAAAATTTATTTTATTTTCCAGGATCATATCTATGGAAAAACGAAATTTATTCATCTTAAACCTCCCTTTCATCCAGCACTGTATTTGTTCAGTCCCTCCGCGGGCTCCAGCGCCATTGTTTTTATATACGGGCAAATGGTTGTGACTAAAATGACAAGAACCGTTGCGCATGCCATGACCAAACACTGCAGGCCGATAAAATCCCATTCCATTTTACTCCCTTTGATCCACACATATATCGTCCAAATAAACGTACTGCACAGAAGGGAACCCAATGCCGTTTTTCCCATTTCTTTCCACATGAGCAGCCAGATTCTTCCCTTTCCGTATCCAAATATCCTGCGTATCAAAAAATTCTCTTCTCCTTCTTTGATACCACAGATTTGATACGACAATTCCATTGACCACCGCAAATATAACGGAAATATTTCCAAAAATGGAATGATAGAACTGATACCAATAATTTCGCTCACCTATATATTCTTTTGTCGGAACAGGTATCACTTCTGTGTTATCAATTCCATTCAGATCATCTGAGAATGATTGATAAACGTTTTCCAGGCTAACCGCATCGCTGCTGCCCAAACATATGGTGATGCCGATATCATAATTGAATCGGACATAATCTTCTGCTATCTGCTTTATCAGACTGTTTTTCTGCCCAGGAGAAAGATTTTCATATAACAGGATCATCCTCTCATCCTGTCTGCTCATTCCATAATTTTTTAACACTCCTTTGACTGAGTAATGTTCATCAGACAAGTTCATGCGCTTCCCCTCGTCGTCGGAAAGGTATTCTTTTAGAGATTCGCCGATTAGGATCTGTCCGTTTTCATTGTAGATTTCGTCGATTTCATAAGGCAGATCTTCATTTTTCTTAAAGATAACTTCAGTTTTTGTATTTGACTGTTTATGCTTTATTGTAACGTACGTGGAAGTAACAGAAATATTACATTCTGAAAACGTATTTATGCAGTCTGAAAGATGTTTGATCACCGCCTGGCTGTATTCCTTCGCCGCCTCCTCTTCTCCATTTTCGACCAGTTCAGATATTTTGCCAAAGAATATATTTATATTTCTAATGTTTCTGTATGTGCTAATACCCTGTTTTTGATTTTCTATTTTTGTTATTAAATCTGAGACATTCCACAAAGCAATAAAACTCAATGTAAATGCTAAAAAAACCAAAATTGTAGTACTTTTATCTCTTAATTTCATTGAACTTGACACCCCCCGAATCACTTATGATTAGATATCATAATCAACTTATGTCTACAAACTCTTACTTGTAGACATAAGTGAAATATAACAGTAGTTATAAAAAATCAATCCGCGTATGATGTCAAAATTTTAGTTTTGCCATTAAATTTTAACTGCAGTTTCGCATACTCATGACCATATCCGACTGCCTTATCTGAAACCGAGACAGAATATTTGTTTTTATCCAACACACCATATGCTACAACTGAATTGTCCACTATAACGGAATATGCTACTGTACATTTTGATCTTTGCGCACCTGTAATCGCCGCATTATAATATACCTTATCCCGCATTACTAAAGGCCCCTCAACAAAAGAGATAAATCCATGTACCGATGCGTTGATATTACTGCCGTAACTATACGTTTGATTTTTAGCGGCAGCCATTGCTACAACACTGCTAAAGAGCATGAACGTTAATGCAGCCACTAAAATCGTTCTCTTCTTTTTCATGATTATCACTTTCTTTAAAACTTTAGTTTGTGTTGCAAATTAAACACTAGTATGTTACTACCTACACCTATTTTTATATTTACTTTGAATCCTGTTTCGCACCTACAGCTGAAACGCTGTTCCTGCTCGTTTTATCCATGCTGGTAATGGAGACCTCTGATTCCATCCGCTCCCTGTACAGACACTTTCTGTGCGGCATTACAGGGAAATCCCTAAATGCTTTTTACTATGCCAGCTCTTGTCCAAAGTCGATTACTCGAGTTTTATGAATGTAACCACTTCTCTGGCATTGAAACTGGTTCTCTCGTAAAAAACATCGAAAACTTAAAACCGTTGGTTGGGCGACAGGGAATTCACTTTTAAAAGTTGTAATGTTGTGTCTCCTCCTTTTTATATTGATATTTTATTCGTTTCGTGTTACAATTCAATTCGTGTTTTGATATTGCGTTCTTTTCGGTATACCACTACCATATGAAAAGAACGCTTTTTTCAATGGTTTCTCTGTAAACAGATCTCTTTTTCCGATACATTCTTTCACCTCCTTTAAAAAATGCAAAGGCCTATAAAACCTTTCTCTGTAACAAATCCAGCTATGTTTTTAAATAAATTACAACATAAAAAATTTTATATCTTTTCACCTCTCTCACTCTCCTTTTCGTTGTTTATTCTATGGTATTTTTTTACGAAGCAAAATGAAATTGCCTTGTTGTTTTTTCCTTAATCTACTTTTATAAGTAACTTACGTATTTTGTACTTGCATATCCTTTTGTTCCCGTCTTAATACGTTTAACATAATAAAAGCCTTTATCCAATTTGCTTCTATCTAAATCAATAGAAACAACTTCACCCTTATTCATCAGCTCTAATACGGTCGAAGTCAGTGATGCAGCTTTCCTCAACCTGACACCGTCACCATACACATGACCTTTCATTGTCGTTGAATAACACGACACTGGGGACATACCGATTTCTCCATCAGCATTCACAACCGCTAGCTGCACGGTTCCGATTCCTTTCTCGTTCACCTCTTTGGTTTTTTCGGTTACTGCCTGACAGGTTGAAATCCTGCAAACGGAACCCGCTACAGCGATTATAAGCAGTAATGCCAAAAAACTCCTGTTGTTTTTAAAAAACATATTTTCTACCTCCTATGTAATTGTGCAATTCCATTTTGCCCTTATCTCTCATGTACTCCAGCCCCTTTTAATGAATATTACATTTTTTCAGTACAAAATCATATCCTACCACTTCACTTGCTGTTCTGATATACTTTTTTATATCTGGCACACTAACAATCTCATTTACTATTTCAGAAGTGATCCTATAAGAGATCAGATATCCTCCGCCATCTTCACACGTTAAATAGTACATCACTTTCCCAATCGTTTCCCCATCTTTATTACGATAATATCCTAACCAAAATTCCTTTATATTTTCTTCCGGTACAATTTTTTTTGCCATTCTCCAAACTTTCTTTCCATAATTACGATAATGTTTTTCGTCGATCTTTCTACCATCCAAAATCGAAGATTTTTCATCATCAACATTCTTTTCATCAATTCCCAACCATAAAAATTTCATCGTCCCCCTTTCAAACACTATCCTCACATCTTTTTCCCACTCTTCTTTCTCTATCATAACATCGAAATCCTCATCCCGTTCCACCTTACACACCGCACCATCCGTGTTCCAGCCATACAGATCTTCAACGAGCTTTCTTCCTTTCTCTGCCGCCACATTCCCTTCTTCCGTACCGCTAATATCCACAATCTTCTCTTCCGTATCCTCTGGCTCACCCCCGTTCCTGTCTTCCTGTATTTTTTCCAAGGAATAATTTACCTTGTAATAAAAATCTACAATCTGCAATAGTTCCTCTTCACTCAGTTCCCGTTCCGGCAGATAAAAAGTGCCATTTTCATAGCAATAGCACAATTCTCCCAGCTTTACGTCTTTCTCCGTTTTTACACATGCTATTTCCTGTTCGGGAAAAAGTCCTTCATTTTCATATTGGTCCCTTAATTCGGCAAACTTCTCTTCCTCCGTCGCAGACATTTCACGAGAATACATATACGCGTCGATCTGCTGCATCTGGATCATGGAATACAATTCCCCGACCTGCTCTGGTTTCATAGATTCCAACCTTTTTTGGTACAGTTTCACTCCTGCTGCCACACCCGAAGAAACAACCAGCACACCGACAATCGCCGCCACTGATGCCGCTCTCGGAAATGTCCATCTGTATTTCTTCCGATCGGGCAAATGCTGTAAAACTTCTTTTACTTTTTGTTCGTAAGAATCCGGCACAGGCTCTGCTGTCCGGATCAATTCCTCCCGGATCTTTTCATCCATCCTATTTGTTTGTTCCCATCCTTTTCCATCCCATATTGTTCGATTTGGCATTTTATTCCTCATTTCTGCGCCGAACGCTTTTTTGATTTCCTTTTTAGGGTTTTCTGTCACTTCCATTTACACGATAGCCATTACATTCATGTTCCAGCGTTTCTGTCGTATTCTAGAATCTGCCTCAGTTCTTCCCTTGCCCTGGAAAGCCGGGACTTCACCGTACCTTCGGGCACACGGAGAGCCTCTGCGATTTCCTTTACGGAATATCCGCTGTAATAGTACAATAGCAGCACCGACCGGTACACCTCCGTCATCTCCCACACATGCGACCAAAGCCCTGTCCCCGGCGGTTGATCCTGAACAGAGACCGCTGCGGCAAGTTCATCCTGATCGCACGGGATCGTGCGATTCCGCACAGAAAGAATGTTTTTAGACGTGTTGATGACAATACGGATCAACCAGCCGCGAAGACTCTCACCTTTGTTAAGGCTGTCCAGCTTTTCCCATGCCTTCAAAAGCGATTCTGCGACGGCATCCTCGGCATCCGCTTTGTTTCTCAAAATGCCAAACGAAAGCCGATACATCACATCTTTCGCCTCTTCTACAACAGCGATAAAACGCTCTTTTGTTATTTTGTTTTCATCCATACTCTTTTTTTCTCCAAATCGCGATTCTTTGTATGATAAAAAAGATCTTTATATATAAGACAATTGAGAATGGCATTTGGTTCCCTTTCTTTGAACATTTTTTCATTCTTTTCTGATTAACATGACTTGCTACTCTTCTTCATGCTCCATCTCATATGATTAACTCCTTTTCCATAGGTCTTATTCTCTTCACAAAAAAGATCCTGCCGACAGCTCTCGTCTCCGAAGCATGTCAACAGGATCCCTCATCCATACGATATATTATACTGGATAAACCTGATTTTCCTTATCCGCCAAAGTCGCATCCACTTTCGTCTTCTGCGCCTCACGGTACTTGAAGAAATCCGTAGCAACCTGTGGGAACAGCGCATAAGATAACACATCCTCATCCTGTTCTTTCCACTGAGCCATTTCTTTCTCGAGCTGGGCCAGCTGCGGTTTGATCAGATCAGCCGGACGGCATGTGATCGGCTTTGCATCGCCGATACATTTTTTCTGCACTTCCGGATTAAACGGTTTTACGGTCTGTCCGAACTCACCCGAAAGGAGTTTCTTCGACTCCTTCGTCACCATCTTATATCTCTCCCCTGCAACTACGTTCAGTACCGCCTGTGTCCCGACGATCTGGGAAGATGGCGTAACGAGAGGCGGCTCGCCGAAATCCTTACGCACGCGCGGCACTTCCTCGAGAACTTCCTGATACTTATCCTCCTGTCCCATTTCTTTCAGCTGGGATACGAGGTTGCTAAGCATACCGCCTGGCACCTGGTACATAAGCGTCTTAATATTAACGCCGAGCACTTTCGTATTCATCAGGCCGCTCTGTAGCGCTTCCTCTCTCATCGGACGGAAATACTCCGCAATCTCAGCCAGAAGGTTCTGGTCAAGTCCCGTGTCATACGGCGTACCACGGAATGTCTCAACCATAACTTCCGTCGCTGGCTGGCTCGTTCCGAGAGCAAACGGCGACATCGCCGTATCAATGATGTCACAGCCTGCCTCGACCGCTTTCATGTATGTCATCGCAGCTACACCGGATGTATAATGCGTGTGAAGATCGATCGGAATATCTACCGATTCTTTTAACGCTGTCACAAGCTCTGTCGCCTCATATGGCGTAAGTAATCCCGCCATATCTTTGATACAGAGTGATTTTGCGCCAAGATCTTCAATCTTCTTTGCTATGTCCTTCCAGTAATTCAATGTATAAGCATCACCAAGCGTATACGAAAGGGCGATCTGAGCGTGTCCGTTTTCCTTGTTCGCCGCCTTGACTGCCGTCTCAAGATTCCGGATGTCATTCAGACAATCAAAAATACGGATGATGTCGATACCATTCGCAATTGATTTCTGCACGAAATACTCTACCACATCGTCTGCGTAATGATTGTAACCGAGGATGTTCTGCCCACGGAACAGCATCTGCAGCTTCGTATTTTTAAACCCAGCTTTCAGCTTGCGAAGTCTCTCCCACGGATCTTCTTTCAGGAAACGCAGAGAAGCGTCAAACGTCGCCCCGCCCCAGCACTCGACCGCGTGATAGCCGACCTGATCCATCTTGTCAACGATCGGAAGCATCTGCTCCGTCGTCATACGGGTAGCGATCAAAGACTGATGGGCATCACGAAGGATTGTCTCTGTTATTTTAATTGGCTTTTTTTCCATGTTTTTCGCCATGTTTATTTCCTCCTAATATAATAATGATGTTGCTATACTCCAAAAATCGCCATAAATACACCGGCGGCCACGGCCGTTCCGATCACGCCGGCCACGTTCGGCCCCATTGCGTGCATCAGAAGGAAGTTTGTAGGATCCGCTTCCGCACCGACCTTTTGGGACACACGAGCCGCCATCGGCACTGCCGATACACCTGCCGAGCCGATCAGCGGATTTATCTTTCCGCCGGACAACTTGCACATGAGCTTACCAAACAAAACACCGGCCGCTGTGCCGACAGAAAACGCAACCAGACCGAGAACAACGATCTTCAGCGTGTCCGGGTTGATAAAATTCGCACCACTTGTTTTCGCTCCCACCGACGTACCAAGAAGGATAACAACGATGTACATAAGCGCATTCGACGCCGTTTCCGTCAGCTGTTTTACCACGCCGGACTCTTTGAACAAGTTACCGAGCATGAGCATACCAACAAGCGGAGCCGTACTTGGCAGGATCAGACATACGACCGTCGTAACGACGATCGGGAACAGGATGCGCTCCAGTTTGGATACCGGGCGGAGCTGATCCATCTTGATCTTACGCTCTTCTTCTGTCGTAAACAATTTCATGATCGGCGGCTGGATGATCGGCACGAGCGACATATACGAATACGCCGCTACGGCGATCGGTCCCATCAGATCGGTCTGTCCGAGCTTTCCAGCAAGGAAGATCGAAGTCGGGCCATCAGCGCCGCCGATGATCGAAATGGCAGCCGCTGCCATTCCATTGAAGCCCATCATGATCGCCAAAAGATAAGCAGCAAATATACCGAACTGTGCGGCTGCTCCCAATAAGAAGCTTTTCGGGTTCGCGATCAGCGGCCCAAAGTCTGTCATGGCTCCTACACCGAGGAAAATCAAGGACGGCAGGATACTCCACTCATCCAGTTTAAAGAAATATTCCAACAATCCGCCAGACTCCATGATCGGTGGATAAATGTTGACGAGCAGCATACCAAACGCGATCGGAACGAGCAAAAGCGGCTCGTAGCCTTTCCGGATCGCCAGATACAGGAATATGAAAGCAACCAGTATCATCACGTAGCTGCGCCAGTCAACAGTTCCGTTCGCAAATGCGGTCTGGTGGAGAAGATTTTGTAAAACGTCCATCTTAATTACCTCCAGTATTTTATGATTAATCCATCGTCGCCAATACGTCACCGGATTCAACCATATCACCGGAATTTACGTTTATGCTTGCAATCTTTCCATCCTGAGGAGCAACGACCTCATTTTCCATTTTCATCGCCTCAAGAAGAAGGATCACATCCCCTTTCTTTACATCTGCACCAACGCTTGACTTCACGGATAAAATCTTTCCAGGCATCGGTGATGTCACTTTAACAGAACCCGCCGATCCTCCTGCAGCTGGCGCCGGTTTCGGAGCAGGCACTGCCGGTGCAGGTGCAGCTGCAGCTGGTGCAGCCGCTGGAGCGGATACTGCTGAAGCGGACGCTCCACCCGCTTTTTCTTCCACCGCTACATCATATACGGTTCCATTTACAGTAATTGTATAGTTTTTCATGTGTTATATCCTCCTAAAATTTTGTTTTCAGAATATTTACCTTCAACTGCTTATTAAAAACGCTTTTTGATCGAACGGATCAATAGTCCGTCTGCCGGAACTGGCGTCCCCTCCTGTTCCATCGAAGCCATGATCGCTGCCGTAATAACTGCCACGAGCTGAGTGTCATCCGCTGGTTTTGACACAGCTTGTGCTGAAGCCGGCGCTGGTTTTGAAACAGGTTTTTGCACTGGTACGGACTGTTTCCTGCTGTCTGAAGGCTGTACCGATTCTTTTTCTTTCTTCGATCCGTTCAGCAGATCCGGTATGAACTTAAGCAGGTAAATAATAAAGGAAATCAGTATCAGAACACAAAATACAGTTCCCATCCCGAGCAGGGTATTCACCAGTGCCTCCGGCATCGTCGTGACAGCTTCCTCTGCCGCTAGTAACATCGCCATTCCATCACCTCATTCCAAACATCTGCATAGCATAGATCAACTGTTTCCGAATTTGAGCGCCTTCGATCACGTTATCCACATAGCCACGTTTCGCGGCAATGTTCACATTGCACTGCATCTCGTCAAATTCTTTTGCTTTCTTTTCCAGGGCAGCACTCGTATCCTTTTCCTTGCTTACCTCATCTTCATACATGATCTGTGCCGCCACTTTCGCATCCATCACACCGACTTTTGCTCCCTCAAGGGCAAGGACGAGATCCGCCCCGATGTGCTTGGAATTCATAGCCACATACGCGCTTCCGAATGCCTCTCCCGTGATCACGTTCACTTTCGGAACATCCGCACTGGCAAAGGCACATGTGAGATCTGCGACCGCCTGTCCGATCGTCTTCTCCTCTTCCATCGAAGAAGCATACGATTTCACATTCGTCAACGTCACGACCGGGATACCAAACGCATCACAGACGTATACGAATTTCTCAGCCTTTTTACATCCGGCTGTCGTGAGAACACCGTCACCTGCGTTTGCCACGGCTCCTACCGTCCCGCCGTTCAGCGTCATAAATCCGGTAACCATATCTTTGGCGTACTCTTTTTTCGTTTCCATAAACACGTTTCCATCCGCGATCTGCGCCAGCGCTGCCGCCGGGTCTGAGATCATGCCCTCGAATCCTGAGATGACACGGTTCATATCATCGTCTGTATCTTTCCCTGCAAAATCATCAAAGTTTGCGGGAAGGATCTGGATGAGGGAACGGATCTGCGCAAGCACATCTGCCTCTCCGTCACAGACAAAGTCCACATTTCCAGCTTCTGCCTGGAATGCTGCTTCTGCCGTATCACATTTCTCAACATTGTTCCCTTCGATCGCGTTTGGAGAATTGACAAATAATTTTCCATTTTGGGAATCCATAAACGTGAAATCGGAAAGAAGGGACGAAATGGCCACTCCTCCTCCACAGGAACCCAGGATTGCACTGATCTGAGGAATCACACCACTCGCACGTACTTTGCTTATGTAGATTTCCCCAAATCCTGCCAAAGCATCTACCGCCTCCTGAATACGAACGCCTGCACAATCGATCAAACCGATCACCGGCGCCCCGGCCTTTACAGCCATCTCGTAAAGTCTGGCGATCTTTTTTGCGTGCATCTCGCCAATGGAACCATTCATCGCCGACACGTCCTGGCTGTACACATACACCAGGTCGGAGTCGATCACACCATAACCGGTAATGACTCCATCAGCCGGCACTGCCTTTTCCTGCATGTTGAAATCCGTGTTCCTCTTTGTTACACGTCCACCGATCTCAACAAAACTGTTTGCGTCAACGAGCGCTTCAATCCTCTGCCTCGCTGACATTTTTGCTGAATTACTCATATGCGGTCCTCCACTTTTTATATTAAAAAAAATTTTATCCAATTATAATTGTAATGCTTTTTTTACAAAATAGCAACACATTTTTGACATTTTTTCAAAAGAATTCCCATACAATTTTG
>Ga0224741_10027_pt1 | contig 20734 bp, 20 predicted proteins | sample LIM_E_Water_Pos_FD_161629 | JGI IMG/M metagenome (GOLD analysis project Ga0224741, IMG submission 161629) | Enriched cells from gastrointestinal tract of the lab mouse from Pacific Northwest National Laboratory (PNNL), Richland, Washington... | ecosystem: Host-associated > Mammals > Digestive... | reverse complement strand
GAAGAATATTGTTGTTCTCCCAATTACTTACGCTTTGTTTGCTTACGCCTAACTGATTTGCCAGTGTTACTTGACTGATATTGCGCGCGATACGCAACGATTTAATCTGTTCTCCAAGCATATTAATGACCTCTTTTTGATTTAAGTCTATCCAAAGTAAGTATATTTACAAAATACTAAAGTATTGTTATAATGGACTAGTAACCATTGTGTTTTGACAGGGCACTTCGCTTCACTTAGCTGATTTTATATCTTCGCTCTGTCCAAACAAATACGAATCCAGTCTTATCATTAATTTCCCTTGGTATATTTTGGACAATATATTTCATCAAAGCCATCAAAGCACAATCAGCAAAATCAATTGACCAAATCTCCCCCATTGTTGTTGCAGTTGCAATCAGTATATTGGGATACCTATTGACAGCGCTTACCAATGATTCTAATGTCGGTACAGCTCCTATTTTTTGGCTGCTTCTTGGCATAGGACTGCGTATAACAGAAGTGCCACCAGGACATTTATAAACCATTACAAATATTCTAATCTGTTAGCCTGCCACATTACAAATATTTTATCTATGTGGCAGTTCCTTTCGTAGCACCTCCACATCCTCTTGTGCAAAATCTGGTACTAAAGATACAATTTCTTCCACGGAATAGCCCTTTTCAATCATTCGCACCACAAGTTCACGCACACTTTTCTTACTAATTCGTTCCTCGGTTTCCTCTACCGCCTGCCTTTTCTCCTCCTCAAACGTTTTCGCCGCTTCCTCTACCGCCTGCCTTTTCTCCTCCTCAAACGTTTTCGCCGCTTCCTCTACCGCCTGCCTTTTCTCCTCCTCAAACGTTTTCGCCGCCTGTATAAGTGCTTGCTGTTTTTCTTCCTCAAATATTCTAGCTACCTGCGTCAATGCCTGCTGCTTTTCTTCCTCAAATATTCTTGCTACCTGTGTCATCTCAATCGCCCTCCTTATTTTATTCGCCGCTTCCTTGTCAATCAGCTTATCCGTAAATGTTAAAATTCCCGCTAAAATAAATATCTGTTGTTTTCTATCTTGTATCAGAATTGCCAAATTTACAGCTTCATGAATCTTCTTCTTTTTTTCTTCTTTATCACGATACGCCAGTGGAAATATAATAAATTCCATTAACTCTTCATCACTAAGCAGTGTTCCGCTGTCAACCTTTTCCTTCAAACGCCGATAAATCCCCTCTGCATCAAGTTCTGATAAAAATGCTGCTTCAATATTTACTTTTATAGCACCAATATCATATATTGTAGAAACTTGCTCTCTCCTGATGTCGCCAGTATATATCACAATCATCCGAAGTTTAGGGCACTTTTTATTTTCGTTCAAATATCGGTTTGCAATTCCTGTCATATAATTTAAATATTTCACCTTATCCGCATTGTCGTAATCACTTTCATAATCCACAATTGCCGCCGTTCCATCAGTAAGTTCAAACAGATTATCAATACGCAATTCATTAGCTTTCACCGTTGGAATATTCGTTGGGAGCACTTTTTTAATCTTAGGCAGATTTAATCCATACACACGAAAGGATTTTCCCTTTAACAACTCTGCCAGTGCTTTACTTGCGATATCTTTATTCTGATATGCGATTTCTTGTAAATTCATTTGCATTTCTCCTATTTCTAAACAGTTTCTTAATTTATTGTACTCACGAACGTTTAGATTTTCCTTGTTGTACAATTCATATTGTTCAATGATATATGGTTTGTACAAAAATAGGAATATCTTAACATTTGCCAGTATTATTGCACGAATACAATCAGTACAATCCTTTGTTTCTTTTATTATAAACAAATTCGGTAATAATAGCAATAACGTCCTGCCTTCAACGTTACAATTCTCACCCATGCCAGTCTTTATCAGCTTTTAGGTTACTGAGGCGTGAATTATAATAGATTTTGCACACAAAATGCTAAAGTAAAAAAGCGTAAGATTTTAGCATTTTGGTGCATAATTCCCACTACTTTGGCGTTGGTGTAAAAAGTAACATAATATACGCATAAGCGATAAATTTTACCATATCGTTTGAGATAATTATACTTATGAATCGGCGTTGTTAGCCAACCATCTATATACAAACGAACGGTCACTATATCACTTCCTGATACAATGACCGCTCTAACTAACTTCGTTATCCAATTTTTTCCTCTTTCCAGGCGTTTATGCTTTATATTTTCAAAAATATATTATTGATGTCCTTTCCCATCAACTTCGCCAACTTTACATCGGTTTTAATAAAAACCGATTTCCTACTTCCTACCTTATTCTGTTCTTCCGTCCGCTTCGTTTACCTACGCATCCATATAATCCCTACTGTTGCGGATTCTATTTTGCTTTGGTTTCCATCGCTCCCAATGGACTCGCCTCCTTACCATTTTGGTACAAACATAATATATTTCCTAGCATCAGTTCTCAGAGATTACCCTAAAAGTCCTTGGTTGTTCTCCGTTTCGATTTCGCGACCAGACTTTTGTGTGTCTGTACTTGTATTTTAGCACTTGTATTGCTAAATTGCAATAGATATTGTTTTATTTTCTAAATACTGTGTTTTTTCACAACTGTTATCGGTGATTTTGCCGAATCTATTTCTTTTGCTTTAATTTCTGTTTTTAACGCCTACAAAAGAACGACCGCCATATCACCTTTGATACAACGGCCGCTCTACTGAAATTCGTTATCCAATTTTTCTCCTCTTTCTCGGCTTCTTCTACCATATAAGCTTTTTATAGAAAGTTTTTACTTACTTTGCCCTCTACCTACTTCTGATTTCAAGTGATGCATTTTAAGATGCCTTGGACTCTAAGATATTTCTATATTTCTTGTATTGATACTTCCTTTCTTACTAAAAATATCTGTTACACAAAGTTCTTTGTAGATAAAAGCCCCTGTTCATGCGAAATCTTTATTCAAGTTTTCTCTCCATGCAAAGTCTTCTCCTCTCCAAACTTTCAATGTTCCACTTTCTTAGATTATCCTCTTGTTTTGATAATTTCTATTTTCGATAACTGATATCTCGAATAAATCTTATCCCCGACAACTTCTGCTTCCGATAATTCTATCCTCGATAGTTTATATCTCTATAAAGTCTTATCTTTAACATTTTCTATCTTGACTAAATCTTATTTTTGATACTTTCATCATAAATAATTTCTATCTTGATAGCCTTTGTCTTAAATAATCCCTATCTTCGACAGCTCCCATCTTGACTCTTATCTAAAAATAAGTCCTACCCTTAACAGTTCCCATCTTTAATGATCTTTATCTTTGATATTACTATCATAAATAACTTCTATCTTTGATGACTCCTATCTTAGATATGCCTTAAATAGATACCTCTTATTCTCCATATTTCTATTTCAAATAAATCCTATCTTCGATAAATTCTGCCTTTCAAGATACTTCTATTTTTGAATAGATGCTACTTTGCTATCCGTTAATCGTTTGGCTCTTATTCTCTTCACTCTGTTTCTCAGAATATGCTTCCGACACTTTGATTTTGCTTATATTGCGCTGGCGTCCTCTTTTCCAGCACCGCCGTATTCTACTAACTTCACTTTGTTTTGATTTCCTGTCTTTAACTACTATTCCGAAATACGCTGCTTAATTTCCTTTGCCTTGCATACTTAATGCCTTGGCTCTTATAATTCTCATATTGATTAAGGGATTTCAGCTTCGCTAAATTCAGGGTTCTTACCTACCAAGGGACTCGCCTCCTTCTATTTTGCTCTATGCATATTGTTTTTGGTTTCCAGATAGCACTTGGTATCTATCTTCAAATGCTTCACAAAAGCTTTTCCTCCTCTTACCTGTCTTGATTTGGTCTTTTGTGTTTCTGTAATTGTATAATAGCACTCCATTTCTAATTTGGCAAGTAGTTTTGTGATTTTTTCTAAATACTGTCGTTTTTCACAAGTGTTATCAGTGATTTTGCATAATAATTTCTGAATATTCAGACAATTTATTTGTAAAAGCAATTAAAAGTAATTCTTTGCAGGCAATATAAGCCATACAAATAGCACAATCCATCGAGTAGGGAAGAGCCATCTTCCCCCTATGCGCCGCTTCTGCGGCATATTTCCACTGCATGGGACTGCGCATAAAAGAAAAAGAGAAGATTAATCTTCTCCTACTTCCGTTATGACGCACCCTGCAACGCCTTAGCTGGTTATTACTTCTGCACAAATCTGTACAAAAAGCTTCACAATCTCAAAACTGCCGCTTTGCTGCGTGCGGCTGGCACAGCTATACTAATTTATTGCATTAACGCAATTATACATAAGCATGGCAATGGTCATAGGACCGACGCCGCCAGGCACAGGTGTGATTGCACTGGTATGTGATGCTGCTTTTTCAAAATCCACATCTCCACAAAGCTTATTGTTTTCGTCGCGGTGAATGCCGACATCAATTACAACAGCGCCTTCTTTAATATACGTATCATCCACTAATTTCGGCTTTCCAATCGCAACAATTAAAATATCTGCTTGTCTTGTTATCTCCTTAATCTCTTTCGTGCGCGAATGGCAAATCGTAACCGTTCCATTTTCCTGTAACAGCAAAAGCGACATTGGTTTTCCCACAATATTGCTCCGCCCCAAAACAACACAGCGTTTCCCTTCAATCTCAATCTGAGAACGCTTTAAAAGCTGGATAATGCCAAGCGGCGTACAAGAAACAAATCCCTTGCTTCCCACACACAATGCACCGACATTGCGCATATGAAAACCGTCCACATCTTTATCTGGTGAAATGGTTTGGATAATTGTTTCCTCATCAATATGCTGTGGCAGCGGCAATTGCACTAAAATTCCATTTACCTTTTTATCTGCATTTAATGCCTTTACCAAATCCAATAAGTCCTCTTGTGTTGTATCCTCTGGCAGTTCATACGATAGAGAATCAATCCCAATATAAGCGCAGGCTTTTTTCTTATTCCCAACATAAACGCTTGAGGCTGGATCATTTCCTACCTGTATTACTGCAAGGCAAAGTGTCTTTCCGTCTGCTTTCAATGCTGCTACCTGCTCCTTTAATTCATCTTTAATTTCCTGTGCTATTTTCTTTCCATCTATTATCTGATACATTGCAATACTTCTCCTTCCTTATCTTATCGCAGCGGTTCTGCTTTCAAAATAGGAGTTTTTTCCTATAAAAATGGATTATCCGTACCCTAATATCAAGACTCTATTGAAGCCGCGATGTTTTTATCATACCACAAAACGGCAGAATATTCCATTTATTTATCTATTTTTTTATATGACGATGGTTTGCTTATATTCCTATTTACGCCCCATTTGATTTTGGCGCACAGTTTTTCATTAATTTGATAGACGAATGGATTGTAGCTTACTTGTTACTGTTCACACAGTGCTTAGAAAGCATTATACTAAGGAACTGTTAACAAATTACTCATGACAATTACTTGTCTAAATGTCCACCTGCGGCATTAGAAAATCTTGACATAAGGCATTGCTCTTTATGCCTTTGCCTCCTATGCCTGCGATTTTCTTCTAATTACAAGAGATTTGCATAGGAACATTTATACGGCGTACTTGTCACACAAGTAATTTCTGAACAGTTCCTAATCGTCGAAAAGGCTAAGGCTAAGCATAACAATATGCACACAGACGCACAAAGGAAAATTGCATTTTGCAAGAGATTTGCCCCTCATTCAGTCAGCGTGGCTCCACTACGCCTCCCTTATTCGGGGCAAAATTTATACAAACTGTAGCGCACATCTGACAAAAAACAGGTTTTAAACAGGTTCTTATAGAACAGCACATATTATATATTAAGTTTCATATCGCCGTCTGTTATCCACTTTTTTTTGCGCATAAATTCTGATACTGCCAAGGCAATGATTGCAGGCAATACAAAATGCATCAATCCTATTTGAAATAATGCCATTCCTGCGGACATACCACCCTCTATCATTGTTTGATATGCGTTAATTTGCCCTACTAATCCCGCAGTTCCCATCCCGGAGCCAGTCGGGTTATTGGACATTTGAAACACCATTGTAGAAATCGGGCCTAAAACTGCGCTAGCAATAATCGCCGGAAGCCAAATAATCGGTTTTTTCACAATATTTCCGATTTGCAGCATACTCGTACCAAGCCCTTGCGCCAAAAGCCCGTTTACTTTATTTTCCCGGAAAGAAGCTACCGCAAAACCAACCATATTGGCACAGCATCCGACAGTTGCCGCACCTGCTGCAATACCATTCAGCCCAAGAATAATCCCCAGCGCTGCGGAGCTAATCGGCAATGTTAAAATAATTCCCATTAATACAGACACAATAATTCCCATTAAAAACGGTGCCTGAATCGTGCCCCAGTTAATAATAGAACCAAGCCATGTCATAAAGGCTGAAATCGGCGGACCTAAAATTAATCCCACCGCTGAACCACTGACAATGCAGACAAATGGTGTTACCAAAATATCGACCTTCGTTTTGCCAGACACCAAACGACCTATGTAAACACCCACAATTGCCGCAATAAACGCCCCCAACGGCTCACCTGGCCCTGCAAAAACCATTGCACCCTCTACCAACACAGTTCCAGCTATAATCTTGCTTGCAAAAGCACCTACCATACCCGTCGTTGCCGCTGACAACGTTACAAGGGGACTTTCTTTCAATTTCACTGCTACGCCGCAGCCGATTCCTGCGCCTGTTATTGCTGCGGCTACCTTTCCCATCATATACAGATAATTTCCGATACTCCCTGGTATCAGCAGCCCAATCTGCTGGATAATGGTACCAATAATCAGCGTAGCAAACAAGCCAGATGCCATTCCGCTTAATCCATCAATAAAAATCTCATTTAATCGTTTCTTAATTGTTTCCATATTCTCCTCCTGTACTGACACTATGTATTGACAACTGTCTTGTCAGCCAAAAGCAAGAATACCACACTTTTCCTATTTAAGCAAGTACCCTTTTGCATTTAATTCCAATTCTATTCTATCTAGTATCTCCTCCGTGCCTGCTTCCACAGTGTGAAAATGGATGCCGTCTGTCAATGTGCACAGCGGATTTGTTCGAAATTTCTCTACCTTTTCCACAAAAGCCTGTACATCCGCGCGACTGTAAATAATTAAGTCTGCCGCAATCTGCCCATAAATGTCATGCTCCACCACCACATCCAGAATATGCCCGCCATTATCTACAATTGTGTTTAGTTCGTCGGGAATTTGCTTATTTGTATGTTTCACTTTATAGGTTCTTCTCCTACACAGGGCATTTTCATTTTCTATAAACAAAATATATCCTTTATTTGTCGAAAGGATATTTTTATCTGTAGCACGCAAAAGCGCAATATCCTGTACCACTATCTGACGGCTGACCCCTAGCTGCTTTGCCAGTTCTGTTCCCGTCACTGCCTGTTTGCTGCTGCGCAAAATTTCAAGGATTTTTGTTCTTCTTATATCACCTTCTGACATCTTTTCTCCCCCTGCGTGCCTTACACGCATACCAATCAAAAGGGGATGTCGCATTAAACTTTGATTCTACAAGATATAGTGAAAACACTCCATGGCGTTATAATATCTTGTATCTATTTTCCTTAAAGCGCCAACCCCTTCATTCCCTTGCTTTTCCCATGGTTTATTACACTATATTTTATCAATAAATTTGGATAAACGCAATGTGTAATAGAGAAATTAGTTGCGATTCATCTTTGTTGAACTATGAAACTTTTCAATCTAGTACACCGTTTTTTAATTCCTCATATACCAAGCACTCGCTATTTGCATCATTGCCGCGTTGTCGTCAGTCAACGATGCCACCGCATCGCCTCCTTCCTCCGCCTTGCACTGATACAAATATCAAGCACTTTGTATACGAGGGTTAAGAAAACGGTGTACTAGCCAAATTAAATAAAATTATGTTTATTCTTTGGATGTTCGTATGAGATTTTTTAAAGGGCTTATTCCGCAAGAGAAAATACCCAGTAAATATCAATAGAGAAACACTGCGAACAGCACACAAAATCCCCTACGAATTTGCTGCTATGACAGTGTTTCTTGCTGTTAATCTTTTACAAATAATAATACTAAACACTTAGCTTTTTCTCAATTAACCATGTACTTCCTACAAACAGTACAACATCAATAATTCCAAAATATGCATAACTAACAATCATATGCATTGTTTCTGATGGAAAATGAATTCCAGAAATTGCATTTTCTACCTCCCCTGTAACCCAGAATAAGAAAAAATATGCAATTACAGTTAATAAACTTATTAATTTTCCGTGCCCTAAAATTGTATTAAACAGTGTGATTAAAAAGATAGCAAGCATTACAACAAACAGCCACAAAACAATCAGCCCAATAATTCCTTGTATTAAATAATTCCAGTTAATATCAATATAAAACATCCCTTTTAGCAATTCTTTTAACATCATAAACAGTTTTTTGACATTTTCAAATTTCATTAGATAAAATGTCATACTTGTGGCAATAACTGCGGTAAAGACAATAATCGTAACAATAATCTGCACTACCGCTGCCAAAATCTTAGCGCCTAAAACTTTATATGCAGGCTGCGGAACAAGAAAAAGCATATAACTTTGTTTTGTGCTTATATCTTTATCATATGCCAGCATACATTCAAATGCTTCATAAAAAATCGCGATTGTCATTAATAATCCCATAAGCCCCATAATAACGGTAGTATCATCCTGTCTGCCGCTAAGTATATAAATCCCGCAAAATAACGCAAGAACCCCCAGTGCAAGCGCAATTAAAATTTTTGAGAACATTTGCTTTCTTATTTCATATTTTAATAGTTTTAACATTTTTATCTCCCTCTTTCTATGAATAAATTTCTTTATATAATTCTACTATCGACTTGCCTCGCTCCTCACGGATTACCTCTGCGTCACCGAACAGTATATTTTTGCCATTTTTCATAAAAATCACACTGTCCACCACCGTTTCGAGTTCATCTACCAAATGGCTAGATACCACAATCGTTGTATCCTCACTAACTGCACTTAAAATTGTTTTAATAATTTTCTCCCTTGCAATTAGATCAATCCCATTTAACGGCTCATCCAGCAAAAACAGCTTCGCCTTGCGTGCCATTGTTACTGCAATTTTCATTTTTGCCATCATACCAGACGAAAGCTTTGTCACTTTATCATTCATGGAAAGATCCATCTCAGCAATCAATTTCTTGTATCTTGCATCATCAAAATCCTCAAAAAAATCCTTGTAATATTTCCCGACATCCTCAACGGTCATATAGGCATAAAAATATGGTTCTGTTGACATATAGGCGATTTCTTTTTTCGTTTCCACGCCAATTGGCTTATTTTTGTAGAAAAGTGTACCCTGTGTAGGTTTTACAATCCCTGATACCATTTTCATAAAGGTCGTTTTGCCGCTGCCGTTTGGCCCAAGCATTGCATAAATCCTGCCCTGCTCCAACCGCAATGTAACATCATCCACGGCAACCTTGTTTAAATATGTTTTTCTTAAATTAGAACTTTCTAACATTTTTTTATTCCTTTCTTTTTTAATATTTTATTTCAATATATATTTCCTTTGTGTTAACTTTTAACGTTTAGGAACTCTTAAGAAATTACTTTTCACTAGTTCCTTATTTTTACTTCTTTTCAATATTTCATTTCAGATTTGAGCTCTTTCGTGTTTCATTATTTATACTTGTCATTATTTATGCTTGCTTTTCACGTTTTTCCAAACTGTTCTGATATTACTTTCAGCAGTTCGTCTTTGGTAAATCCTAAGTCTTTCATTTCGCGGACAAATCCGTCTAGCAATTCTTTAGCCATTGCTTCCCGCATTGCCGTTACAACTGCAGATTCTTCCGTAACAAATGTACCAAGTCCTCTCTTAGTAAAACACATATTCTGCTGCTCCATTTCTTTATAGATTCTGACTGCGGTGTTGGGATTAATTTGGTATTGCAAGGCTAATTCACGTGTTGACGGCAGCTTCTCTCCCAATAGAAGCTTCCCTTGTATCATATTTTTTTTAATTTGATTAATTACCTGCAGGTAAATTGGCATATTGTTATCATACTCCAAAAAGTTCCTCCTCCTTTCGTTTGGTGTTCTGTATCCCTTGTCTTGTACTGCATTATTTAGGGTGCTTTTGTGTTTGAATGTTTTGGATTACTAGTGAACTATTTAGATAGTACACTAGTATTGAGGATATGTCAATATTTTTTACAAAAAAAATTATAATTTTTAAAAGTATTTATGTATTACGGAAACGGAGTTAACAATAACAATGCGTTAACTGTGGCGAAAAAATAGACTGCTTTCAGCAGCTATTATATAAAGCATGGGGCAAAAAGCCACTGTACAAGCCACCAGTTGCAATAAATATACCCGTATATATGAAAAAAACGCTTACTGAAGTAGATAAAAAAGCGCTTACCGAAACAATCTATCAAGCCGGCGCAAGGGAAGTAACTCTTTTAGATGCCCCTGCCAAACAGTTATTAGATATACTGCCCACATTGTACAATACAAAAGAAATGCAAAAGTTTAAAACGGTTATCGGCATTATGGCAGACGATCCAGAACGCTATATCCAAGAGCAGCTCTCGGAACTGCTCGAATATGCCAAACTTGAAAGCATATCCACTGAAAGAGTCCGAGAGCTGCTTGAATATACAATATATCCTGCTTAACAGTTAGGAACTGTAGAAAACAAGTGACACATCTTGCTTGTCTATTTCTCCAATCTTGCAGGGCAAAAAGCCTCGCCGCAGCCCACTATGCCTACGTTTTTTCCTACAATCTTGAAGAAATATCCTGCGCAATCTGAGCGCTTATTTTCCTACAATTCCTTAAATTTTCCGCGTAACCTGACTACATAACGCCAGCCGTATACGTTTAACCAGTACAGTAAAATTCTGGCGTTATGTAGTATAAGTTATTCAATACGATTATTCTCTTTTATTTCTCCACATTCCTCCCACATGACGTACAAAATTTGCTGTCTTGTGGTTGTTCGGCGCCGCAGTTGGGGCAGATTTTATTGCCTTTAGCGGCAGCAAGCTCATGTCTTTCGCATTCGATATCGAGTTTTAAGTTGCTGATTAATTTCGTGAGTTCGGGATACATACGCATTGCCTCGTCAGGATACTCATTATATACCAAATCGCCCAAACGTTTATAGTAATCCTTCAGGTTTTTCTCTTTCTCGCGGATTTTCAGGTTCATTTTCGCCATTGTGGACATATCGCCCGCTTTCTGCCCTAACTCTCTGCCCGCATTTGAAATTGATTTCTTTGCCTTATTTAAAAAATCCATACTGCTACTCCATTTTCACATTTTTAAGCAATCCGAGGAATCTCCTATTGATACATTACTACAGTATCTCCCTCTTTTACCACTGTTTTCCCATCTGGTATAATGGTTTCCGCATTGCGGATAATCATTGCAATTAATACATCTTTTGGCAGGTTTAATTCACCGATACTTTTGTCACACCAAGCATCTGTGCTCTCAATATGCCGTTCTTGCAATTTATCCGACTCGCTTGGAGTGTACGGCGGCACACTTAGAATCACATCATCGCCGACCTGAATATCAGTATCACCTTTCGTAATAATTGTTTCGCCGCCGCGTTTTATCATAATAGCAAGAGAGCCTGTCGGCATATGTACATCTTTAATTTTTTGATTCACCCAATTATGTCCCTTGGGGATATGCATACGCATAAGCTGGAAAGAAACTTCCTCCTGATAATCGTTGAAGGTTTTGCGCACATCTGCGTTTTCGTCAACCATCAGCAATTTGCGCGCCACAAGCGGAAGCATGGTTCCCTGAATCGCCACCGAAAACAATGACACCATAAATACAACATGAAACAAGTTATGCTGCATTTCAATGCCGCTTGCAACCGCCATAATTGCAAACACCGACGAAGAAGCGCCGCGCAGACCTGCCCATGAAATTAACAGGCATTGGGGGATGCTGCAGCGAAACGGCAGAAGCAGCAAAAAAACTGCTACGGGTCTTGCAATCAATGTTAAAAACACAACAATTGCAAACGCTGGCAGAATGACCTCCGGCATTTGATGCGGATAAGCCAGCAGCCCGATTAAAAAAAATATTAGTATCTGCGCCAGACTGGTTACGCCGTCAAAAAACGGAATTAGCGTCTGTTTATTCTGCATTTTACTATTTCCGATAATAATACCAAACAAATAGACACTTAAATAAGCATTACCTCCCACAGCACTCGTTAATCCATAGCAAAGCATTACCACTGCAATAATAAAAATGGTATCCAGCCCTTCTGCTATCAGCTTTGTCTTTGTCAAAACAGTCAGTGTAATTCTCGCTTGTATAATTCCCATTAATACACCAAATAAAATCTGCTTCACAATCGTTGCGCCAAGAGGAATGGATTCTCCAACACCAATCATGCTAATTGCAATAATAGTAAGCAGGTATGCTATTGGGTCATTACTTCCGCTCTCCACCTCAAGAATTGACGCAGTGCCGCTCTTTAGATTTAGCTTTTTCTTTCGCAAAATCGCGAATACACTCGCTGCATCCGTTGAAGAAAGCACAGCGCCGATTAGAAAACTTTCCGCAGCGGGCAGATGCAGAATTCCCATACACAGCAATGCTGTAACACCCGCAGTAACAGCAACCCCCAATGTGGATAGAATAATGGACTTGGCTGCGACCGCTTTTGCCGCAGACCACTTGGTATTAAAACCGCCATAGAACATAATAAAGACCAGCGCTATTGAACATATATCCTCAGCTAGTTTAAAATTATGGAATGCTATTTCAAAAATCCCGTCGCTTCCAAACAGCATACCAATAAACATAAACAATATTAATGCCGGCATACCGAACTTATCTGAAAACTTTTCTGCTAATACGCAAAGCAATATTACACATGCTACAACTAAAATACCAAAAACCATTTATCCTCTCCTATAATATATGTAATTTCTGCCAAATCGTTCGGCCTTATATAAACCATAACAAATTATTTTGTCTGATACAATACTTATTTTACATTCTCTGTGTGTTCCTGTTTTTTTAATTCCTTTGGTTTTTTGCCGCTGCTTTCTCTCCATAATACCCAAACGCCTGCTATAGCTGCCGCAGCCATTAACACACTGGCCACAATATTTTCTACCATAGTAATACTCTGCTCCTTTCTCCATTTGCCCTCTATACGCCCAGCATAAATACTTTAATCAAACAACGATTTACCGTATTTTATTTTCCGATATACTTTAAAACCAATTGTGCCAAACAACATAATCACAATGCCAATGGAAGAAAAAATGCCAAGAACGGCGCCAATCACTGCCAGTATCAATATTATAATATTCATAATCTACCTCTCCTAAAACAAAAATTGCGTACACAAACAAGCCTATGGCATTTACATAGGCAGACAACATTTTAATTTTAGGGGTGTTATTTTTTACCGTCCTTATTATGGATATATTTTAGAATTACTGTATTCGTATGCAGTTTTGGAATACGTAAGATATGTACCGCCGCATAAGTATTTGATATTGTATTAGATCCAAGAAGTGTGCACAGCAAAAGCTGCGACAATTCCCTACTGTTTTTGTCACCAGAGCGCTTTGCCGCACTGCTTATATAGGTTTCCCCAATTCTTGACAGCATTTCAATCGTGCAGCCGTCACGATTATGTTCCTTTGCGTCTGCTGACACGATATGAGATTGTTCTCTATGTGCTGCTGTATACTCAAACAGGGAATCTGCACGCAAACCCTGTGTACACATTCCTGAAAAAACGATCAATATAAACAGCATAAAGCTGATTAGCCGATTATATTTTACCTTCACAACAGCCACCTCTTTTGTACTATAACACAAGAACGACAAAAAATCTACAATAATTTAAGAATTAATCCTCTAATTTATACGCATGGGTTACAATTCACACCAACGCCAGATTATGCAACAATTTACGAACATTCGGTGTGAATTGCAACAATTGATGCACACAAAATGCTAAAGTGCAAGCATTTTGGCGCATGATTCCCACTACTTTGGCGTGGGTGTGAAAAGTAACACGCATGGTCACTAAAATTTGTCAAATCTCTGCCACAAAAACAAAATGCCTGTAGCAAAACTGCTGTATTTTGAAGCCACACTGTTTGGCACCCAACCCAAACTGCAGGCTTCTAGTCTGATCTGGAAATAATATGCAGCAATTTCGTTATACTATTACAGCGGTTTTGCCAAGGCATTCCTTTGGTTTTTACATTCTAACTTTTCTAACTATCTGGCAAGGATTGAAAAACCAGCAGCGACACCATAATCAATCTCATTACCTATATCGTGCAAACAGATATGGCACTTTTGCTGTAAGCGCTTCAATACCTATTTTACATCCCTCCTTGCTTACTAGATTTCTTCTTCATGTTACCAAATTCAATCAGATAGTCAATGCCTTTTGCATAATCGACATTTTTACAACTTATTCGACGCTTTTTACCAATTTGAATATTCTATCTCTGACCTTGGAGGCCCTTTTTTGTGCCAGGCAAACACTATCACCATTTTTCATTATCAACGCATGATCCTTTATCACATCAACATAATAAAGGTTTACAACATAGCTTTGATGTGACATTTCAAAACCGTATATGCGCATTCTTACTGCAATTTCACTGATTTTTTCTTTAATGCAAATATACGTTTTCTCAGCAGTAACAATCTTAACTTTTCTATTAAAATATTCAAAATAATAGATATCCATTACGGGAATCGGGAGTACTGTATTGCGCTCTGACAAAAACGATTCATAGCGTGTCCACAATTTCAACTGCACAAGCCGTACCGCTTCGCTGATAATTGGATATAAGCTTTTCTTGGTAATCGGCTTTATCAGATAGCCGTAGGAATGTACGCGATTTATCGCCAACATTATATTTTTGCTTGTATCTGCCACATAAATTATAATTCCATATGGCGAATTTCTGCGTATTTGTGTACCAATCCCAATCCCATCACTGCCATCTATTATCATCTCAAGAAAAATAATATCCATACTGTACCAGCTTTCCATCAGTTCTTTTCCCGATGAATAAATCTTTATCAGAAAATTCTCCTTTGTAATAACTTCAAATTCCAGAAGCAGTTTTCTTAAATGTTCCCTGTCATTTTTATCATTATCACATATTGCAATCTTAATCATAAACAACCTTGCCCTTTGGAACTTCGGAACTGTTATAGCATTAATCTTTACAGTTCCTTATATGATTTTGTGTAATAAATAACAAAAAACCCCCCGAAAAATCTCGAAAGGTTTATAAAATACATCGTCTCATTTAATTTTACTGCCTTCCTAACGCTCTGTTCCCTCCTTTAGTAATCTATTATACTCCTTCCATGTAATATATCTGCCACCCATACGTTCCAGATGTTCTGTATGAAATTGGCAGTCAATCATTAAAAATGTATTCTGTTCCAATATCCGTGCCAATCCAATCAATGCTGCTTTGGAACCATTCTCTTTCTCAGAGAACATACTTTCTCCGAAAAAGCATCTGCCAATGGAAACGCCGTACAAACCGCCTGCAAGAACACCATCTTCATAAACCTCCACCGCGACAGCATATCCTGCCTGATACAGCCTAAAATATGCCTCCTCCATTTCATCCGAAATCCACGTGCCCTCATTGTACTCTCGCTTAATCCGACAGCGATGCATAGTATCCGCAAAATCCCTGTTTAATACAATCTTCATTGTATGTTTTTTCAAATATTTGCGCATGGAATGAGAAATATGTATTTCATTGGGAAAGATCACAAAACGCTCCTTAGGGCACCACCACAAAATCTCCTCTCCTGGTGTGTACCAAGGAAAAATTCCGTGTGTATATGCTAACAGAAGCCGTTCTACGCACAAATCGCCCCCAACCGCCAGCAGCCCGTCAGAACGGGCACTAACCGGATTGGGAAACGATATTTCTTTTGGGTCTAAACGATAAACAGGCATACTTTATATTCTCCTAAAATCGTATCTGAAACGTGTCCTCTACTGCCGTCAAGCAGCAAGCACCGCCCTGCCTTAATGCGCCGAACAAAATTTCGTCCACCAGAAGTGGTTTTATCTCGCTCTGAATAACACGTTCAATCTCTCTTGCGCCAAATTCAATGCTAATTCCTTTGCTTTTTACAAGTTTTTTGGCTGCAGCGTCCACTGTCAATTCTACCTGCTTCTTTAACAGCATTTTTTGCAGTTCGCCTAGCTTCTTCTCTACTATCTGTTCTGCCATTTGTTCACTCATGCCATGAAATACAACAATACGGTTTAGACGGTTGCGAAACTCTGGCTGAAAGATCCGTTTCACTTCCTCCATAATTACATCCGCTTTTACATCCTGCCCTTGAAAACCGATTCCATGCTTTCCAATTCGACTTGCACCTGCATTGGAAGTCATAATAATAATCACATTGCGAAAATCCGCTTTTCTGCCTTGATTATCCGTCAGTGTTGCATAGTCCATGACTTGTAATAGAATATTGTAGATATCTGGATGTGCTTTTTCAATCTCATCTAGCAAAAGTACCGCATGAGGATTTTTGCGCACCTCCTCGGTCAGCAGTCCGCCCTCCTCATATCCTACATAGCCAGCGGGCGCACCTATTAATTTCGCCACTGTATGCTTTTCCTCGTATTCACTCATATCAAAACGAAGCAGCTTTATGCCTAATTCTTTTGCCAGACTTCTTGCAATTTCCGTCTTGCCAACGCCAGTAGGCCCGACAAACAACAGACTTGCCAAGGGTTTTCCCTCCTCAAGCAGTCCTGCTCTTGAAAACTTCACGGCATTCACTACCTGCGCAATCGCTTCCTCCTGTCCGAATACGCAATTTTTTAGACGTGGTTCTAATGTTGCAAGCGCCGCAGTTTCATCGCTCTCGACCACTTGCTTTGGTATATGACAGGTCTTAGATAAGATTTCGTCAATTAAATCTTTTTCTACTTTTTGAATACCATTCTTTTCAACAGACTGCATTTCCGCCATTGGATGTAGTCGTCTGTATGCACCTGCCTCATCAATTAAATCGATCGCCTTATCTGGCAGATAACGTTCATTGATATACTTCGCACTTACCTCAACTGCATACTCCAAAACGCCTTCCATATAGCGCACGCCATGAAACGCTTCATAAGTTTCTTTCAAGCCTTCTAATATCTGTATGGATTCTTGCATACTTGGTTCCTTAATATCTATATTTTGAAACCGCCGCACCAGACTTTTGCTTTTCTCAAAATGCTTTTTGTATTCCTCATAAGTAGTCGCACCGATAAAGCGGACGTGCCCTGCTGCCAAATAAGGCTTGAGCATATTGGAAATATCAAAGGTTCCACCATTTACCGCGCCTGCGCCAACAATATTGTGAATTTCATCAATATACACAATCGGCTTTTCCTCATGACAAATGCTGTCCATTACCCTTTTAAAACGTTTCTCAAAATCCCCACGGTATTGTGTACCTGCAAGCAGACTTCCCAAGTCCAGCGAAAAAATTTTCGCTCCCTGTAAAGGCTTTGGTACCTGATTCTGATTTAATAACCGCGCAAGTCCATAAGCGATCGCTGTCTTACCAACACCTGGTTCTCCGATATGCAACGGATTATTTTTTTCCTTGCGACAAAGAATCTGCATTGTACGTTCTAATTCTTCCTCTCTGCCAATCAGCGGATTTATCCCCTCTAACATATCATTTAAGCAGACTGCGTACTGTTGCCAAAAACCACCCTGTGTGCCTGTCCCAACATCTTCGTCCTCCTGCCACTCCGAATCGTAAGCAGTAGTTTTCTGCCACCCGTCCTCCTGCCAGCCATCTTCCTCCTGCCATTCACCACCATTTGGACTTGTACTTTCCCGACTGTTGGTCTGCCACGTTTCCCTTTGCTGCTTGTTATTCTGTCCTGCTGTACTATGATGTCTGTCTTTGTTCTGCCTGCCCGTGCCTTTCTGATTCACACGATTTTGATAGGCAATTTCTTCGTAAGCAATTGTCATTTCCTGCAAAATATCCGCCTGCTCTACACCCTGAACACGCATATAATATACAGCATAACTCTCCTCTAACAGATACATTGCCCGAATCACATGGGGCAGTTCCACCATATATTTCCCACTGTTCTGCGCTGATTCCCAAGCATATGTCAATACAACTCCCATCCCCTGCGAAAGTTCCGGATTGCATTCCATATTTTCAGCCAACGGCTCCATGTATTCATCGAGATAATTTCTTAACTGATAGTCCAGCTCCTTTATCCTTCCGCCGCAGTTCTCAAATGCCTGCGCAAAAACCTGGTTCTGACAAATCACATACAGCGCCAGTTCCGGCGTTACGATATCATATCGCGCGCTTTTTGCCATTGTAAACGCGCTATTGATAATTTCTGCCACCTCTCCTGATACACGCATAAATAACCCCCAATTTGTTACCGTCGCTCCTTGCCAAACGGCAACTCCTATTTCACATTCTCCCCAATAAAACACAGCCTTATAATGCAGCCTCTTAATGCAACTTCTAAGCACAGCCTTAAAAGCAACTCTTCCTAATGGTACTTCTAAAGTACACGCACTTCCCCTGCGGCATTTACCGCTCCTCAATCGTTAATCGAAATGGAAAACCTTCCTGTCTTGCCCGTGCCATAGCTGTCTGTACCTTCGTCATTGCGATATCATATGGATACGCGCCGACTGCCGCTTTGCCGCTATTATGCACCATTAGCATTAATCGCTCTGCTTCTGGTTCGTTTTTGTGAAAAATATCCATTAGAATCTCCACAACAAATTCCATTGATGTAAAATCATCATTATGCATAATCACTTGATAATGTTTCGGCTCCCTTATGTTTATCCGTGTCTTTTCTCTTGTTTCCCCCTGTATGGACATCGCTTTCTACCTCTTGTTTCATCTATATAACGCACCAAAATCCATTAATATTTTACCACTTAATTATGATAAAGTCACTGTTTTTTTACAAATAATTTCACAGACATAATACAATTTATACTGCTTAACCGTGAGATTTTCCATTTTCTTCCATAGAAAGTCTTGCCGTAATATCTACAATTATTCCAATCTACCATATTTTTTTATAAAGCTTTCGGAATAACACAAAGCATCATAATAGGAAAGATTAGGATAATATTCCCCTAATACCCATTTTCCGTGCATTGCCTTAGGAAGATTATGTATTCCGTACAGCAGTTTATAGGCACGGGCTTTTCCGTCAAAATCGTGCAGACTTTTTTGTACCTCCAACAAAAAATATTGCAAAAGCTGGTGAATTTTTGCCTCATGCTCTTTATCCGGCATAAATATATCTTTGCAGTTTAAAATATCTTCCTTTTTCTGTAAAATTCGCTGATAATTGGAGCAATTGCCTCTTTTACACAATGCCGTAAATTCTTTCCAAAACTGCTTGGAGCAGTCAATCCCCTTTCGTTCTTCTGCAATCATATCAAGAACAGACAGCCAAAAGTCCACTTCCCGCAGCAGTTCTTTGCGTTCGCCGATCCGCCAAAAACCACTGCGCCCCCCACCTTTTCGATACATAATGCCAATATCCAGTATCCAATAATATATACTTTGTTCCATTTACATATTCGCTTCCCACAACAGCACCAACATTTTATTCTCTTGCACTTCCCTTAATGATTCTTAACAATAACTTGGCATTTCTTTACACATTTTGGTTTAGAATCGCCATTACATGAGCATCCTCCATTTTCTGAAAATCATGATTTTCATAGTATTCCACTAGCGGCGTATTCTCTGCATGAAGCATTAAATATAAATAATCCTTATATTTTTCCTTTATCTGCGCCAATAGCTGCGTGCCGATTCCTTTTCCTTGATAGTCGGGATCAATCAACAGATAATGAACATAGGCTGTTAACTCGCCATCATCCATTGCGTTAATCAATCCGACCAAACGCTCCTTATCCCATGCTGTGATAACCGTTTCACAATTTCCCAGTGCCTTAACCAAACGTTCTGGATAATTTGCCGAAATCCAATGAACAGACTGAAATAATTCTTGTATCTGCTGTTGCGTATAATTTCTTGTGTCTGTATATGTAATTTCCATACCTTTATTCCTTTCATGCTATTTCAAATTATATTTATTATCATATGCCAGAGATTTCAGTATGTCAATGGATTCTTTGGTTTCAAACATTCGTTTGTTATAATGGAGTTCCATTATATTGTCAGAAATAAGTTGTAGTGAAAATGAAAGGAGAAGGAAATATATATCAGGCATTATTAAAGATTATGGAATCCAAAATCAATCAAATAAAAGAGAAAATGAACGGAGAAGGTTCTAAAAATAATGCCATCTGCAAAGAAGATAATCTTGATATAGTCCACTATACCTGTGATTATCTTCTTTGCAAATGAACATTTATACGGCGTCCTTGTCACAAGTTATTTCTGAACAGTTTCTAAGGTGTTTAGCATGGATTATAATAAACTAATGACATTGGACGCGGACAGTATCTACAGTTCAATCTTATCAAACAGCTACATATCAAGTTATAGCAGCCTTTGATGCCAACTGATTATTCATGCGGAAACTGTCCAATATCTCATAACCGCCGTTGCTGCCTGTCAGCGCAGTAATGGGAATCCCTGCTTGACACAGCAAGTCGATATCCCGCTGTATTGTCCGCA